>Ga0172379_10011775_pt1 | contig 10352 bp, 7 predicted proteins | sample GrowelOW334metaG_FD_119756 | JGI IMG/M metagenome (GOLD analysis project Ga0172379, IMG submission 119756) | Groundwater microbial communities from an aquifer near a municipal landfill in Southern Ontario, Canada - Groundwater well OW334 metaG | ecosystem: Environmental > Aquatic > Deep...
AAAGATTTTGGCATGAAACTCGGCGCGATCGCCTGGACCGAGCGAAACAAGGCAAGGCAATTGGTGGGCATTATCAAAACCTTGTCTGAGTCCGATCCGAACGAAGCAGTCAGGAAAAGGGCTACCCAGGCACTGGGATGGCTTTCGTCCTAAACCTGCTCCGCCGCTCTGTCCTGTTCTGCGTACAAGTCAGTTCGTCCTATGGTCATACCCGGTGTTTCAAGGCAATGCAATAGCTTGTTGATTCTATCCAGAGGCGGAACATAGCGCTCGAAGCGAATGATGAGTTCCTTACCCTTGACGGTGACAACGCGGATATCGCGTCCGATACACGATTCGACGGGGCTGTTGTAATCAGGAAAGAATTCAGGCTTTTGCGGTACAAGCGTGGCATCAATGCCATCGTAATGCAGATGTGCAAGGTTGCGGGGAACCGGCAACAGGAAAATGAGGAAAGCGCTTTTCCCGCCGCCGACCGAAGCCCGCCCGCCCGCATGCATGGGCCGGATATTCCGTTTGCCGATTTTTGGATTCTGATCCTTGACATGCATGATCAGGCGGACTGCGCCCGGCCTGGTTATACGGGGTTCAAAATGCATGGGAGCCCGACTCGCGGCACTTTTTATTCGTGATGAATCTTCCGGGACCAACGGCAGCGTTTTTCTGCTGGAGCCCGGAGCATTCCAGGATCCGAGCACAGAAGCGGCCTGTGCCATATCCCGGCTTGAACTTTCACGTGCCGCCAGAACATTTTCCGGAATCGTATGTCGCTGGCTGGAGGCCGCATTCAGGGATTCCAGTCTTCTGCGGGCTGAGGCATCGGGGGCGTTGGCCGCTGACAGCTTCGCCGCCTGAGCCATGGCGCTATCGCGCGAATTGACAGAAGCTTGCTGCAATGTTCCTTGATGAACGGCGCGGGCCTCAAGTCCAGCGGGAGCCCCAGCCTTGGACCGTTCCGGGGTTGCAGAATCAAGAAGTGCATCCACGATCGGTTCTTCAGCCTTTCGGTGCGCACGGCGGATATAGAGCAGCAACGCAAGTATCGCGGCGCAGGTTATGAGCAGAATCAGGATCAAAAGTACAATGCCGCCTGAATTACCGAAGAACGCCGGAAGCAAAGATTTTTTCAAGGTAAGATTAACGGCGGATCGCGCCGGAGTAACCCTGAAATCGTTATTGAATCGCGGTTCAAGCAAAAGTCGCGTCTGACCCGCGGGCATGGTGTCCGGTAACTCCAGTTTCAGCGACAATGACACCGATGTTCCTGGAGCCAGTTCGGCCGATACCTTCCTGACGAGGATGTCGGTTCCGTCTTCGAGGAGCAAGCCTGTCAGCTCGAGCGGTATACGCAGATCCGAACCATTGCTTACTTCAACCTGCATGGTGAATGCCTGATGCTCCACGCCAAGTTCTGCGGGGAATACGATTCGATGCAGATCAACGCCAGCCCCAACGGAAGCAGCGTGGTTTTCAGGATCAAAGGTCTGAATATCCTGACCCACGGCCGCCGCCACGTCCGCCAGATAATCGCCCGTACCAGGAGAGCTCGGATCTGCTTCTCCGACTCCGCCCGGGGACCCGCTCGTGCCGGAAGTACCGGCCGTGGATGCAGGATCCTGTGATTCAGCCGGTGTCGCGCCGGGCGAAAAAGGAACCCGGACGATGCGCATCGTCCAGCCTCGTTCACGTATCCTGACGGCGGCGCGGTCGATTTCATCGCGCACCCCAGGCACGTCAAGGTTGGAGTAGGGCGATCCGGGTGCCGGAGAATGCATGCCGTCAGTGATCAGGATTATGTGTTTTGTGTTTTCGGTTGGAAGATCGTCTACATACCCGTACACATTCTTGAGGGCGGTAACAAGATCCGTGTTCCGGCCAAGCGGGTAAAGCAGGTAGAGCCGGGCTATGACGCTCTTGAGATCAGGTTCGGTCCGCAATGTTTGCGCGATTTCCAGCTGCGTGGAATCGGAAAATGACATGAGGTGGAACGAATCCCCAAAGCGAAGGAATTCCCGTACTGTTTCTGTAAGAACATAGTCAATGACTTGATTGTAGTACTGGAACATGCTTTTCGACGAGTCGAGCAGCACGACCAGATCGACCTTTCCCTCTGCTCCGACCGGCGCGGCCATGAGCGACAGAGCCAGCATGAATACGATGATGCTATGTTTTTTCATGATCCTGTCCTTCTCGGTACCAGCTACCGGCCTCCGGAATCCCGGAAGCCGGTTATGAACACAAGAAGCTCTTGAGTCTATTTCAAAAGTCCACTGACTTTTAAAAAACTCCCCCGTATCAAAGACTGATGGCCTTGATCGCCTTTACCGTATACGCGAATTTCCTGTCATGGATGACGAATGAAAGCTTATCGCCAATCTTGTGATTGAGGAGCCGTTTCCCCAGAGGTGAAAGATACGAAATCGTGTGGTTCGAGGGATCGGATTCCCACGGGCCCAGTATCACGTAGGTTTCTTCAACGCTGTCGAGGTCGTTGTGCAACAGCACTTCGGTCGCAAACGAAATCTTGCTGGTCGTGATGGTGGTGACGTCAAAGATCTGCGCGCGTTCAATTTCGTTCTTGAGCTTGCCGACCTTGGCGTTCAGTTCGTCCTGCTTTTCCTTGGCAGCCTTGTATTCGGAGTTTTCCCGGAGGTCGCCCAGAGAGAGGGCGAAGGCGATTTCCTTCTGGTTCGCCGGAACGTCGACTTCCATGATGTGGGAGAGGAGGCGGTTCTTCTCTTCGAACATGGCGGCCGTGACCATCAATCCCCGGGAAACCACGGCTTTGGATTCATCATCGCTGAATTTGAAGTCGGGATGCCGCTCGGTAACCTGCTTGCGCAACGCCAGCTTGATGGCAGGATCCAGATCCTTGACGTCGCTGATGAGCGCGAAGATACGCTCTATATCATCCTTGCCCGCAGTTTCGAAGTACGAGACGAGCCTGCCATCCTTGAACAGTATGGTATCCACCTGCTTGTTGATGCGACGGTTGTCCGTCGTGTCGCGGTGATTCTCGATTTCCTTGAAGCTGATATCCAGAATGTGGATCAGGGTGATGAGCATCTTGTCGTAGGAAAGCCCGAGTTCCTTGACCCAGGTTTCGTCCCAAAGGTTCTTTGCCACCCAGATGAAGGCTTCGCGGTGGTCCCGGTAGTTTTCAACGATGGACACGATCATGCGCTTGAGCCTGTCGGCCTCGCCGGCTTCGAGGAGCACGTCGATCATGTGTTTGGAGAGCGCGTAAGGGAATAGCCTGACGTAGATTTCCGGCCAGTCGGGGAGGAAATTCTTGATGTGCACCAGGAGCGAGCCTTTGAGCATCGTATCCTTGAGGTTGGAATAGATATAGACGATGTCTTCACAATCGGCCATCAACTCGGTGAAGCCGAGCGTTACGATGTTCTTGAGGTGGGGATGCCGGGATGACAGTTCCTTGAGGAAGAGGTACGCGGCGACAACCTGCTCGGTCGCCTGGGAATACGAGCGCACGTAGCCGGAGAAGAACTGGAGCATTTCGGTAAACAGTTCTGAATCGGGGTCGCCTTTTTCCATGAAGTCGCGGAGATCCTGGATGCGCGCAAAGAAATTCTTCTCTGCCTTGAACTGGTTGTAGATTTTCTCTTCATAGGACAGCGGCCTGTCGCGGACGAGGAATATGCCCACGGACTCCGGCGCGTTGCCGAACATGGAATCGGTTTTGAGTATATCCCGCGCCTTGGAACTCCAGCTGGTCCACTCGCTGGCAGTCAGGACTGACGGAACGAGTTCGGCCTTTATCTTCTTGACATCAGCGTAGTTGTCGAAGCTCTTGATGATCGTCTTGAGTGCCCAGGGAATATCCTTCTTGATGGTGTCGTGGAGCTTGTCCTTGGACCATATGGCCTTGAGTACCCAGATATGGTCCTTCTTGAGGGTTACGAGGCTCTCGACTGCCATCTTGAGGCCCATGCGGTGATCTCGCTTCTTGGCAAAGTCTATCGATATCTCGTCGCCCTTGATGCTCTTGATGCGGCCGATGTTCCAGGTGCGGTGGTAGACGTAATTGCCAACGTCGAAGGATATGTGCTTCTCGAAATCGGCAATGGCCTCGTGCACGTTGCGGTATGACTGGGCAAGGTTTGAAAGCCTTATATACTCGTCGACATGCGAGTGTTCCGCGTACTTGGCCTTGTAGCACTCGACGATTTCCTTGCGGATTCCCGCGTTCTTGTCATCGTAGTCTATGACCGTCTTCAGGATGTCTATCGAGGTATCCCAGTCGGAAGTTGCCTTGTAGTGCTTGTACAGGTCCGTCAGGAGCGACGCGGCCTTGTCTTCGCTTATCTGCTTGGCGATCTTCCTCTGGACGTGGTTGAAGAAATCAATATCAGACGGAGCCAGTTCTATCAGCTTGTTCCAGATTTCCTTGACGTTGCTGAACAGCCCCTTGTTGATGTAGCGGTGCAGCGCCTTGCGGTAGTATTCGACCGCGCCGTCGACGTCGCCGGCCTTTTCCTTTTTCTCGGCTATGAGCTTGACGATGTCGGCTTCATCATAATCGACGCGGACCAGGCGTTCCCACGTTGCGTACATGTCGTCGATCTTGTCATCGTTCTCGTAGCATTCTGCAAGTCTGACGAGAGCGTTGCGGTTCTCGCCATACTCGAGGATACGCTGGCACACGTACTCCACGATGTTCCACCTGCGGTTGTCCGCGAAGATGTTGATCAGGGATACCATGTTTGAATCGTCGATCTGCTGCCGCGAGAGGGCGATGATGCCCGAAAGGTAGAGCGCGGCTATGCTGTTCTTGCTGTGGCCTATGTGGTCGGCGCACAGATCACGGACTTCGTCGAGGGACTTTTCCAGGGCGGCTTCATGGAAGAGGTTGTCGAGTTCCTTGATCTGGTTGACGGTGTAGCCGCTTAAGGTCGCTCGCGTCCATTTCTCTTCGTTGAGCATCTCTTGCAGTTTCTTGGCTATAGGCGAATCGGCCATGTCGGTCTCCTCTTCCTGGATCAGGCTATGTATTGCTTGTACACGTTGGGGTCTAGTAACTTTATCTTAAGGAGGAGTTCATCAATTTTCGACTTGTCCTCTTTGCGGTTCATATAATGATCTATCAGCCAGAAATAGCGGTTAATGAGCCTCGGGATGAGTATTGCCCGTCTTGAGCCGTCCGCTGCCAGTTCAGTCTCGAGTTCATATACCGATTGCTTGATTTTGCCGATTTCGATGGGCTTGAGTTCCCGTTTTACAGAAAACACGCCGAGGAGTTCGCCGAGCACCGGTATCCATTCGGCGCACTCGATTCCCTCCTTGCCGATTTCTGTCACTTTGCCGGCGAGCCGGACGAAGGCGCTCGACTCGAGGAGTTCGATGTCGATCCGTTGCGGATTGATGAAAAAAGCTTCCCTGAAAAGCGCCTTCGAGGCGCGTTGCTCGTCTATCAATGCATATGCGTCAGCGAGTTCCGCAAGGATGGCTGGATCGTCGCGTCTTGATTTCGCCGCGGCTTCGAGATACCGGACGGCGGCTTCATAGTCGCCATGGCCCTTGCTGGCCTTGCCAAGCCTGAGCACAAGCTCGGGGTCAGCGCTTTCACCGTCCGTCGCCAGCTTGCGGTACTTGGCCAGAGCCGTACCGAAAGCGAATTGCTTGAACGCGGAGCATGCCCGTTCGCGAGGTGTTCCAAGCTTGGAAAGGAAATGTCTGAAAGCTTTCCATCGCGCTATTATAAATTCACCAGCCTCGAAAGGGTCAGTCATGGCCGTGGCTTTATCAATGGAATCGGACCACCATCTGGCGCATTTCATGGCATACAGCAGTTCATCGTCCTCGAAATCCTGCTCCAAAGCGCTCTGCATTGAGGCTTGCGCGGAATCGATGTCGAGATCCGAGAGAAATTTGTATGCCTCTGCTATAAGCGCTTCCACGCCTGTGGATCGTGTCATGTGCCTCGGATATCCGTTGTATTGTTTTTATTGTACATGAAATTATTCAAATAAGTCAATGAATCTCTCCTGCCCGCAATAATAATACAGACTCCTGCCTTGAGCGGAGCCCGGCGTCGTGCTAGAATCCCGGCATGAGAACTACGATTGTGGCGCCCTCACTGCTGGCCGCCGATTTTTCTGCTACGGGCGATGCCTTGCGAAAGGTCGAGGCTTCTGGCGCTCCCTGGATACACCTCGATGTAATGGATGGCCATTTTGTGCCAAACCTGAGTTTCGGACCCAAAATGGTGGCTGATTTGCGCATCCGTTCCGGGTTGTTTTTTGATGTTCACCTGATGACCGAATCGCCTGAGTCCCTGGTCGACGGTTTTATCGAGGCTGGCGCCGATGCGATTACCTTCCATATCGAGGCGTGCGTGCACGCTCATCGTCTGATTGAAAGGATTCATGCGGCAGGCAGGAAGGCTGGCATATCCCTTGTGCCTTCAACCCCCGTTTCTGCGATTTCAGAGGTGCTGCGATTCGTTGATCTGGTACTCGTCATGACGGTAAATCCAGGTTTTGGCGGGCAGAAGCTGATTCCGAGGTGCGTACGGAAGGTGGCCGAGATACGGGCATTCCGCGAACTGGAGGGGCTCGGATTCGACATCGCGGTCGATGGAGGAGTCAATGCCTCCACGGCTCCGGGACTCATGGCGGCTGGCGCCGACATGCTGGTAATGGGAAGCGCGTTCTTCGAATCTACCGACCAGGCCTCTCTGGTGCGACACCTGTGCAGCTTGACCCGTCCGGACTCCAGTCCCGTCGCCTAAGCGCCGACAATATATCGAAGGAAGGAACGAACGCATGAACCTGAAAAGAATTGCTACGTTCGCTGTCGTCGTGGTCATCGCCGTTTCATCGACCATGGCTCAATCTGCTGAAGCAACCGCTCCCACGATGAAGCCAGCCGACGAACTGCGCCGCGGTATTGAACTGTTCGCCAATGCCAAATACACCGAAGCATTGCCGATATTCGATGCGCTGTTCCTCGATCCCAATTCGGGTACGCTGCGCGCCGAAGGCGCATACTGGTCGGCCATGACCCTGCTGGCATCAGGCGACCCCGCTGCCGCGGAGAAGGCCATTGAATCATTCCTCGCGGCTTTTCCCGGGCACGAGCGTACGCCTGAGTTGATTTACCATAAAGCCCGGGCGACCTTTCTCCAGAAGGACTATGAACGGGCCGTCAGCCTGTTCCAGTCGTACATCACGGCGTTTCCTTCCGGCGAACAGGTACCCGCTTCGGTGTTCTGGTCGGCCGAGAGCCTCTATTCGCTGGGCCGGCTCCACGATGCGGAGAAACTGTACCGGGCCGTCGGCGAACGCTTTCCCGAAAGCGTCAAGGCTGAAGCCGCCAAGTACCGGTTGAGTCTCATCCAGTTCAAGTACAGGGAAGACGAACTGCTGACCTTGCTCAAGTGGAGCCACGAAGAGTCGCTGCGCATCATCGAGGAATTCCAGCGCAGGGAGAAGGCATACGAACAGGCTCTGGAAGTGTACCAGAAACGGTACGGCGAGGCCAAACGGGGCGTGGCCCAGACACAGGCTTCACTCGAGGATCAGGTAGCCAGCCTCAGGCTCGCCATGGATGATCTGGCCAAGCGATTGCAGGAGAAGGATGCTCGCGTCTCGGAACTTGAACGCTTGCAGGTCGAAGCCACGGCCCCGGGTGTGGCCGCAGCGGCTGGATCAACCGCGGTCGTTGCCGACGATGCCGCGGCACTGGAACTTTTGTCCATGAAGGAGCGCGCCTTGGTCTTGATGCAGTTCTATCTGGAAAGGCTTGCCGCCCGACCTGCGCAGGGAGGCTCCAAGTGAAAAAACTGGCATTGTTGCTGATTACGGTGATTCTGTTCACCTCGGCGGCTTCAGGGCTTGAAATCAAGGACGGGCGCATGAAGCTCGTCGTGGATGAAAAATCAGGCAGGTTTTCACTGCAGTACCTGTCGGATATTACCAAGTCCCGCTATGTACCGTTTCTGTATGACGAAGAGACGAGGACAACGTATGCGACGCTCAGCTTTGATCAGAAAACATACAAGCTGGGCGAAGCTTCAGAATTCCGGGTCAGCGTGGCCAAGGAAGCTTCTGGCGGCGTGCGCATCGAGTATCGCTCATCGTTCTGTGTCGTCAGGCAGACTTTTACGTTCGTCACATCACCAGGCGCGCCCATGTCCGACGGCGTTGCCCTCGAATACCGCATAGAAAACGTATCCCAGAAGGATACCCCCATAGGCCTGCGCATCCTTTTCGATACCTGGCTTGGCGAGAAGATACAGACCCATTTCACGGCCCAGTCGGCAGGACCCTTGGCAGGAGAAATTGCCCTGAGCGGCGATTATACCGATTCCTGGATACGAAGTTCTGAAATTGCTGGAGGAGCCAGCGATGCTACCACCCTGCAGTTCCAGTTGTCTTCTCCAGCAACCAAACCGGACAAGGTGCTGGCGGCAAACTGGAAACGGCTCAGCGATGCCGCATGGACGTTCGATGCCAGTTCATCCAGGAACTTTACCTTGCTGCCGTATTCAATAAACGACAGCGCCGTAGCCCTTTACTTTGATCCGGCAATCATACGACCCGGTTCCACCAGAAATGTTGTCGCCATATTGTCCCAGGCCAATGATGGGTATCCCTCGGCATCGGCATCAGCATCGGCAACGGTGGAGCCCTCGGGTACTCCATTGGTCATAACGGCCCCTGCCGTAACGGCTCCCCTTGACGAGATGATCGATCTCGTGGCCGTGCGCGATGTTCTGGATGCCATCAATGCAGCCATCGAATCAGGTACAATACCCTCGGCTGCTGAACTTGAAGCCATGGACTCGATAGTGCGGCAACTGGAAACCCGCAAGGCCAAGTACTGAGCCCGATGGCCAGGAATCCGCTCGACGAGGCCGAGTCGCTGTACAGGAACCGCCGCTGGCCCCAGCTTATCAACCTTCTCGAACCGATGTCGGAAATGTACCGGGATACCGCGAGGTTTTCTGTGCTCCTCGGTAACGCCTATCTGCACAAGGAAGACATCGGCGGCGCATATTCATGCTTCAGAAGAGCTCAGTCCATAGACTTCAGGGATCTCGAGGCTGCTTTGGGACTCGCGGCCGTCAGTATCCGCCGCGGCGACACCGACAAAGCCGTACAGCTCTATATCGAAATTCTGGAACGCAGCTCCCGTAATAAAAAAGCAAGGAAGGGGCTGGAATTCCTGCGGCAGACCGTCGTTGACGGGACGTCGTTTCCGGCAAAAAAAGTACGCCGGCTCTATCCCGAACCTTCGCTTCGCTGGGGGCCAGCCATCATGCTGCTGACGGCGAGCGCGGTTATCGCCCTTGGTATCTGGATGTTCCCCGCGGTCATGCGCGGCGTACGGGAAACCATGCCCAGGCGCGATGGCGTTTCGGAAATTGTGCTCAGCCCCGATGAGCAGAACGCTCCCGTAGGTTCCGACGGCGGGTTCGATTTCATCCTGACAGAAAAAGAGGCGCTCTCGACCTTCGATAAGGCCAAGAAACTTTTTTCCGACTACAGGGATGAAGCGGCTCTCGTGGAACTGAACCGGCTCAGGTTATCGAATGCCACAAGACAGGTAAAAGCCAAGGCCGCATCCCTGGCACTCTACGTGCGGGAACCCAGCTTCCTGACGATGCCCGACCGGTACAGCCTTGCAGAGGTGACGGCCAATCCACGCTTGTATGAAGGCGTCGGCATCATCTGGAAAGGCCTGGTGGCCAATGTCGCGACGGTCGCTGTTGCGGTTGCCCCGTCGGCTGGAACCGCGAAAGCATCAACAACGTTTGACCTGCTGGTAGGGTACCACGATAAAAAGCGGCTTGAAGGCATCGTACAGGTTCACGCTGGCTTCGAGGCCAACCTGACACCCGACAGGCCGGTAGAAGTCCTCGCACGCGTGAGAAATGGCGAAGCCAGCGCCTATTACCTCGAGTGCCTGGCAATTCACGAACAATAAGGAATCATGGATGAAGGCTGTGGTGCAGCGCGTCAGGAAAGCATCCGTGTCTGTGGACGGAACCATCGTAGGTGCAATCGATGCAGGGTTGCTCGTGTATCTCGGCGTCGGCAAGGAAGATTCGGAGGACGATGCAGCCTGGCTCGCCGAGAAAATCTGCGGACTCCGCATTTTCGAAGATGCTGACGAAAAGATGAATCTGTCGGTGCTCGATACCGGGGGCGGCGTGCTGTCGGTGTCCCAGTTTACCCTGCTCGCCGATACCAGAAAGGGCAAGCGACCATCGTACGGAGACGCGGCTGATCCTGCCATGGCAGAAAGGCTGTTTGAGCGCTTCAAGGCTTTGGTCGCCGGCATCGTTCCCGTTACGGCATCCGGCGTATTCGGAGCCTCGATGGAAG
>Ga0172379_10011776_pt1 | contig 10349 bp, 8 predicted proteins | sample GrowelOW334metaG_FD_119756 | JGI IMG/M metagenome (GOLD analysis project Ga0172379, IMG submission 119756) | Groundwater microbial communities from an aquifer near a municipal landfill in Southern Ontario, Canada - Groundwater well OW334 metaG | ecosystem: Environmental > Aquatic > Deep...
GCTATTGGCTATTGGACGGGTTGCCAATATCGAAGGTTACGGCCTAGACGAATTGGCGGTTGAAGTTTCGCCCAAACGCACTATCGAGATTAACGAATTCCAGCAGACCAATTACCCGAATATTTTTGCCTGCGGCGACGTATCCGGCCCGTTCCAGTTTACCCATGCCGCCGCCCATCAGGCCTGGTATGCTGCGGTGAATGCGCTGTTTGGTTCGATTACAAAATTTCGCACCGATTACTCGGTCATCCCCTGGGCTACGTTTATTGATCCAGAAGTCGCGCGGGTTGGCCTTAATGAACAGGATGCAAAAGAGCAGGGCATCGCTTACGAAGTCAGCACTTATGGCATGGCCGATCTGGATCGCGCCATTGCCGACGGCGTAGCGCAGGGTTTCGTCAAAGTATTAACGCTACCGGGCAAAGACCGGATTCTCGGCGTGACTATCGTCGGCGAACATGCCGGAGACCTGATTGCCGAGTTTGTGCTGGCGATGAAAAACAATATCGGCCTGAACAAGTTGCTCGGTACCATTCATATTTACCCGACTATGGCTGAGGCCAACAAGTATGCAGCCGGAGTCTGGCGACGCAACCATACGCCGGAAGCGTTATTATGGTGCATGGCGCGTTATCACAACTGGCGAAGAGGCAACTAAGTGCGCGTGATGTGATTCAGGGCGACTTTTTTCGTATAGATCAATATAATCAGGGGAGATTACAAACCTGTGTGGGCAACGGAGAAGAAGCGTTATTGTTTTCGGCATCAGGATTAGCTTTCAGTTAACAGGAATAACAGTTTGAACCCAAAGAACAAGATTTTATTTGCAGGCGACCCCCACGGAGATTTCAAGCCACTGATAGCGGCAGTGCATGAATACAAGCCCGAAGCCGTCGTTTTATTGGGTGATTATGATTTGGAAATGCCGTTGGAAAGTTATTTGCAGGAAATCGTTGGCTTGACTGAAATCTGGTGGATTGCGGGCAATCATGATTTTGAAACACCCGATAAGCATAAAAATCTGTTCCATTCCGCCTTGGCTGACAAGGGATTGCACTTGAAAGTTATGGAAGTGGCAGGAGTGAAAATTGCCGGCTTAGGGGGTATTTTTCTTGGCAGGGTCTGGTATCCGCCCCGGCAACCAAGATGGCGGGACAAGCAGCATTACCTGAGTGAGCAGTCTGCCAATGATAAGCATTCGGCCATGCCGTTAAAATACAAGTCGGCGATCTGGCATGATGAGTTTGAGGCATTAAAGACGCTGAAAGCCGATATTTTGGTGACACATGAAGCGCCGGGATCTCATCGGCACGGGTTTGATGTGATTGGCGAACTGGCCGCCGCCATGGGCGTGAAACATATTTTTCATGGCCATCTGCACGAAAATTATGCCGGTGTCATTAAAAACGATATTAAGGTGTTCGGTGTAGCGGACAGGGCAGTTGCTGATTTGATGGGTAACACAATCAGGAACGGAAGTTAAAAATAGAAAGCCGGTCGCATTGTTATCCCTCTTTATGGTTGGCACACTATTCAGGAATAGCCGCAAAGGCCGCAGGATATTTTCCCCGGTACATATCGGTGCAAATCAACCGCCGATTGGTTGATTTGAACAGATTGTTTTCTTGTTTTATCCCGCAATAACCGGGAAATTGTTTTAAATAATCCATGTAATCATGGTGTTATAAGGACACAACAGGTTGGCACAATAATCGCTTGCACCTCGGTAGAGACATTTTCTTAAAACGAGGCAAACAATGAATAAGACATCCCTGTCTGTAGTACCCCAAACCGGATTAGCCGGTTTAAAAGAAAACTGGCGCAGTGATTTACTGTCCGGATTTCTGGTTTTTCTTATTGCCTTGCCGCTGTGCCTGGGGATATCGATGGCTTCCGGTTTCCCCCCGTCAGCAGGCATTATTACGGCTATTATTGGCGGGATACTGGTTTCGCGCATCAGCGGGTCATTTATAACGATTAACGGTCCGGCGGCCGGTTTGATTGTGGTAGTTTTGGGTGCGGTCCAATCGTTGGGTGAAGGCGATGCTATGGCGGGCTACCGTTACACGCTGGCTGCCATAGTCATTGCTAGCGTGTTGCAAATCCTGATGGGCGTTTTTAAAGCCGGCCGGCTCTGTTCTTTTTTTCCTGCATCGGTGGTACATGGCATGCTGGCGGCTATCGGTATTATTATCATGGCCAAACAGGTTCATGTCATGCTGGGCGCATCCCCGGAACCAGGCAGTTTGTTTTCAACCATCGCACAGATTCCGCACAGTATTCTTGATCCGAACCCTGAAATTGCCGTTATAGGTCTTTCCGGGCTGGCGATACTGGTTATCTGGTCGATGCTGAAAAATCCAACCTTAAAGATGATTCCGGCGCCCATTATCGTGGTGCTGGTAGGTATGGGCTTGGGCCGGTATTTTGATCTGGATCATCAACATGTTTATCTGTTTTTGCCGGATGCCACTTTTTTACCGCATCATGAGGCAACCATCGGCCCGAAATTTTTAGTCGCGATTTCTGAAAACTTCATGTCCAGCTTTTACTTTCCTGACTTTTCCAAGTTCATGACGGTTGAATTCTGGGAAGCCGTCGTGAGCATCAGCTTGGTTGGCAGTCTTGAGAGCCTGCTCAGCGCCATAGCGGTGGACAAGCTTGATCCGTATAAACGGCATTCCAATCTTGACCGTGACTTAACAGCGGTAGGTGTGGGCAACCTGGTTGCAGGATTCATTGGCGGCTTGCCGATGATTGCCGAGATTGTGCGTAGTTCGGCCAACGTGAATAATGGTGCAAAAACAGCGTGGGCTAACTTTTTTCATGGTTTATTGTTGTTGTTGTTCGTCGTGCTTTTCCCTAGACTGATCCATAGCATCCCGTTAGCTGCATTGGCTGCGTTGTTGGTGTACACTGGATTTCGCCTAGCTTCTCCTAAAGAATTCGCTAAAGCAATGGGCGTTGGTAAAGAGCAGTTGTTTATGTTTGTTGCTACGATCATTGGTGTGCTGGCAACGGATTTGTTGATTGGTGTCGCTATCGGTATCCTGACCAAATTTGCCATACACATGCTTCGTGGTGTCAGGTTAAACAACTTGTTCAAGATTCACTTCGTTATTGAACAGAAAGATCCCGATTCTTTTGTGGTCGCCATCGTAGGGGCTGCGATTTTCTCTAATTTCATGTCATTAAAAACCGCGCTGGCAAATCTGGAAAAAGGCAAGACCGTGATCTTTCAATTGAACAATGCCTATATGATTGACCATACCGTGATGGAATTCATTCATGATTTTCAGCATAACTATGAATCGCATGGCGGCAAGTGCGTGTTTCTCGGAATGGAACATCATGATGCTTATTCAGCGCATCCTTTGGCGGTGCGCAAAATGAAACGGAACAACATGAGCCGCCGCAAAAGCGATCATTACGGCGTGTGAGTCAGGCTTGCACTATTTGACCTTCAGGGATGGAGGTCATGCCGCCGGAACGCTGTAAGTTCAGCGCATGATTGATAGCCATTTTTATTGAGAATTTATTATGATCCTTGTATTAGCTTATTGCGCTGTTCTTTTAAGCTTTGCTTCCGGCGTGTTGGCGCTGCTGATGCATCAGCGTCACAATCTGCTGGCGCTTAGCCGATATTGGCTTAAAAAATCTCCTGAGAGTAATGAAAAATATCAGTCTGTGATTGATAACAGCCTGGAGGAAAAGCAGTTCCCGATTTTTCTGCGGCAAGCAGTGTTTGTTTTACTGGGGTTTTCCGGCATTTTTGCCGTGTTGGCCGGAATGAGTGTTTTAACCAGCAAAGAGATCATTACCGATCAAATCAGCTTGGGTCTGCCGTGGTTGCCTTGGCATGTCCGTTTTGACAGTTTGTCCGGTTTCTTTTTTTTAATTATCGGCATTGCCGTCAGTGCCGTTAGTCTCTATGGGCCGGGTTATGTCAAAAGCTATGACGAAAATCATCATCCCTTCGCCGCCTTAGGCTTGTTTACCGGACTTTTTGTTTCCGGCATGTTGCTGGTGCTGCTGGCCGATGACGCTTTCTTCTTCATGATCGCGTGGGAGTTGATGTCGGTAGCCAGTTATTTCCTGGTGGCGTTCCAGCATGAAAATCCCGCCAATCGCCGTGCTGCCTTTATTTATCTGCTGATGGCCGAAGTCGGGGCATTGGCCATTATTCTGGGTTTTGGCGTGCTTGCCAGCTTTGCTACCGGATTTACTTTTGATGAGTTACGTGCGGCAGAACTATCCTCGACCTGGGCCAGCATCGCTTTTGTGTTGGCGCTGACAGGTTTCGGCATGAAGGCCGGCATCGTCCCCGTTCATGTATGGCTGCCGGAAGCGCATCCGGTGGCGCCGTCGCATATTTCTGCGCTGATGAGCGGCGTGATGCTCAAGGTCGCAATCTATGGCCTGATCCGTTTTTGTTTCGACCTGATCGGCGAGGTGCATTGGCAATGGGGTTTGGTGTTGCTCGTTCTCGGCACTTTTTCGGCATTGGGCGGGATTTTGTATGCCATGATGCAACCCAATTTAAAACGTTTGCTGGCTTACAGTTCCGTCGAAAATGTCGGCATCATTTTTATGGTGCTGGGCCTGTCGATGATTTTCATGGCAAACGGCCATCCTCAACTGGCGGCGCTGGGTTTCCTGGCGGCGCTGCTTCATGCATTCAATCACGCCTTGTTCAAGAATTTGCTGTTTTTGGGGGCGGGGATTATCCACCACCAAACCCATGAGTTGAATATCGACATGATGGGCGGGCTTATTAAGCGTATGCCGCAAACCAGCATGTTGTTTTTGGTAGGCTGCATGAGCATTTCCTCCTTGCCGTTGTTTAACGGCTTTGTTTCGGAGTGGCTGGCTTTTCAGACTGCGTTGCAGGTCGATGTGCTGGACAATGGCGTGTTGCGCAGCTTGATACCCGTCGCCGCTGCTGCATTAGCTTTGACAGCGGCATTAGCTGCGGCCTGTTTCGTCAAAGTGTTCGGCTTGATATTTTTGGGGCAGCCCCGCTCGCATCATTCCGATAAAGCGCATGAGATTCAGGATAAAGGCATGCTGGCCGGATCTATGCTGCTGGCCGGCTTGTGCTTTTTGTTCGGCATTTTCCCCGGCCTGATAATCACTTTGATTAATGGTGTTGCCGGGCAGTTACTGGGCGAAACCTTGCCGAATGACGCAGCTTTAGGCTGGTTATGGCTGGCGCCGGTTTCTGCTAAACAAGCTTCTTACGCTCCGCCATTGGTTCTGATCGGCGCTCTCATCGCTGCCGGCGTCAGTTTTTGGTACTTGCGTCGTAATCCATCAACAGTCATGCGCAGAGCTGAAACCTGGGATTGCGGTTTTGGCGGTTTAACGTCGAAGATGCAATACAGCAGCAGTGCTTTTACCATGCCTTTTAGGCGGATTTTCGCCAAAGTCTGGATGATTGACGAGCAGATCGACAAAGACATGCAAGGCGCCATGAATCAGGATGTGGCGGCGGTTCGTTATCACTTGCAGGTTCAGGATCATAGCTGGCCGCGTTTGTATCAACCGATTGAACGCGGTGTGAACAACACGGCCAAAGTGGTGGGACGCATTCAAACAGGGAATATCAGGACTTATCTTGGTTATTCGTTTGCGACATTAATACTTATGTTATGGGTGATCAGCTAATGAATTGGTTACTGGCAGTTTTACAAACCATGTTATTTGTCGCGCTGGCGCCGTTGCTGGCAGGCTGGCTTAAGTGTTGCAAGTGTCGATTACAGAATCGCAAAGCGCCGTCTATTTTCCAGCCTTACCGGGATTTACTCAAATTAACCAATAAACAACCGGTAGTTGCCAAGCAGGCATCGTGGATTTTCTTGATTGCACCTTACATTATATTTTCTGCAACGGTGCTGGCGGCAACGGTCGTACCTTTGATTGCCGTTGATTTGCCGACTTCAGCCAGCGCCGATGTGATTGTGATGGTGGGTTTTTTTGCCTTTGCCCGGTTTTTTCTGGCACTGGCCGGATTGGACATAGGCACCGCATTCGGCGGCATGGGTTCTTCGCGGGAAATGACCATTTCATCACTGGCAGAACCTGCGATGCTAATGGCGATTTTTACATTGACCATGGCCGCCTCAACGACCAACTTGTCGTTCGCTATCGGCCATGTGCTTAATGAAGGTTTTGTTTTGCGGCCTTCATTTGTATTTGCCCTGGCTGCTCTGATACTGGTTGCCATCGCTGAAACCGGACGCATTCCCGTGGATAATCCGGCGACGCATCTGGAGCTGACCATGATTCATGAGGCGATGATTCTTGAGTACAGCGGCCGTCACCTGGCGCTGATTGAATGGGCAAGCCAGGTGAAACTGATGCTATACGGCGTGCTGATTGCCAATATCTTTTTCCCGTGGGGTATCGCCGAAACTCTTGGTGCTCAAGCATTAGGCTACGGCTTGCTGGCCATTATGGGCAAGCTTGCCCTGCTGGCGATATTCCTGGCGATAGTGGAAACGCTGTTTGCAAAAATGCGCTTGTTCCGGGTTCAGGAATACCTCAGTTTTGCCTATTTGTTAGGACTGTTGGGTATGTTGAGCCATATCATTCTGGAGGCGTCACGCTGATGAATATTGCAGAACTGGATTTTTATACGCAGGCCATTTTATCGTTGGCGGCATTGGTGGGACTCACATCGTTTCTTATGTTGGGGCAGGGGCGGTTGCTGCGGCTGATTTTTGTGTTTGCCATGCAGGGTTTTTTATTAACGTTGACCACAGTATTGGCGGCATACAGTCTGAATAATCATCATCTGTATATTTCAGCCGTGTTGACTCTGGTGCTGAAAGTGATCTTTATTCCGTGGATGCTGAGACGGCAGGTTCTGCATATGAACATGCATCGCGATATTGAAGCGTTAAACAACAAGACTACAGTGATGCTGGGCGGAGCCAGCCTGATGGTGTTCAGTTATTACGTGTTGCAGCCGATTGTGCAATCCTCGCCGGTGGTTATGTTGAATGCGCTGGCGGTCAGCCTTTCAGTGGTGTTGCTGGGCATGCTGTTGATGATTTCGCACCGTCAGGCTGTCGCTCATGTGGTGGGTTTCATGTCGATAGAAAACGGGCTGTTTTTTGCGGCCATCGTCGCTACCAACGGCATGCCGATGGTGGTTGAACTGGGCGTGGCTTTTGATGTGCTGGTGGCTGCGGTGCTGTTCGGCATCTTTTTCTTGCACATTCGCACCAGTATTGATTCGCTGGATGTCGATCTGTTGAATAAGTTGAACGAGGTGGATAAATGATTGCTGCCTATTTAGCGCTATTGATCCCCTTTGTAGGCATACTCTATTTTGCGCTGGCAGGGCACAAAACAGATACCGGAAAGCAAAATGTCTGGTTCAATAGCGTCAGCTTGCTGGCGACCATCTGGCTGGCGATTAACGTGCTGAATCAAGGCACGATTGTTTCATCAGGCAAGGCTTTTTTAATTGACCCGTTTAATGTTTACCTGATTGTCCTGACTGCTTTCGTTGGCCTCACTACATCGATATTTTCTTCGCCCTATATGGCGCATGAAAAGGAAATCGGCAAGCTCAATGATACGCGGTTAAAGCTCTATTACTCCATGTACCAGGGTTTTATGCTGGCCATGTATCTGGTCTTGACGACCAACAATATGGGCATCATGTGGGTGGCGATGGAAGGTGCGACGCTGGCAACCGTGCTGCTGGTCAGTTTGTACCGCACGCCTGAATCCATTGAGGCCGCCTGGAAGTATTTTATTCTTTGCGGCGTGGGCATTGCGCAGGCCCTGTTCGGCACCATTTTGCTGTATTACGCGGCGGTGCAGATCGGCGACGGTGAAAATGCCTTGCTGTGGTCGGTGCTTTACGAAAATGCCGAACAATTAAATCCGGAGGTGCTTGAGATTGCCTTTGTTTTTTTACTGATTGGCTATGGCACAAAAATCGGTCTGGTGCCTTTGCACAGCTGGCTGCCCGACGCCCATTCCGAAGGTCCGACGCCGATGTCGGCCGTGTTATCAGGGTTATTGCTGAACGACGCCTTATACGCCGTGGTGCGCAACAAAATGCTGGTGGACGGGGCAACGCATTCCCATTTGGCCGGTTATTTAATGATGGGATTCGGCATGCTTTCGTTTCTGGTCGCCGCCGTGCTTCTGCATCGGCAAAAAGACATTAAAAGGCTGTTCAGTTACTCGTCCATTGAACACATGGGCATTATGACCTTTGCCTTCGGTATAGGCGGACCTTTAGCCACCTTTGCCGCCTTGCTGCATATGACGGTGCATTCACTGACCAAATCAGCCATTTTTGTGACAGTCGGGCACGCGGCGCAGGTTGCCGGAACCCAGAGCATAGACAAGATACGCGGATTGATTAGAACCCAACCCAAGATCGGCTGGGGCTTATTGATTGGAACCATTTCCATTGCGGGCTTTCCTCCCTTTGGCGTATTTACCAGCGAATTCCTGGTGCTGCTGGCCACCATGCACAGTTATCCCTGGCTAACGCCGTTGCTGTTATTGGGTATCGGCATTGCCTTTGCCGGATTGTTCAGACATATACAACCCATGGTTTACGGTGAAAAGCCGGAAGGCCAACTGCCGGTGAAAGCCAATTTATGGCCGGTAATGATCCATCTGGCGCTGGTGCTCTGGATGGGTTTGGCTATACCGGGGTTTCTGGCTAACTGGTTTTCGCAGGCAACTATATTAATTTCAGGGAGTTCGCCGTTATGAGTTCTGCAAATTGGACTACGGATTTTCTAAGCCGGTTGAGTGCGGATATGACTGTTGCAGAGATCGATATATCCTCGGCAACGTTGTGGCAAATCGAAAGCCACGAATGGCAACGGTTTGCAGAATTGGCTGTGCAGCAAAACCTGCGCTGGGCCGCCGGATGGGCGGAACACAATCATAGACAGTTTTTCATCAACGCCTGCTTTGAGAAAAAGGGGATTTATGTGTGGTTGCGGACGGTCATATATGGCTCCAACCCGACACTGCCTTCACAAGCCACGGTTTATCCGGCGGCTAGCCGCAGCGAACGCCATACTCACGATATGTTCGGGATTGATTTTGTCGGACATCCGGATAATCGTCGTTGGACGCGGCATCAGGCCTGGCCTGAAAACGTCTACCCGTTGCGCAAGGACTTTCCTGTTCAGGGGCAGCCTGAAGCTGTGACGCCGCCCGACATGGATTATCAATTTGTCAAAGCTCACGGAGCGGGCGTTTATGAAATCCCCGTAGGCCCTGTGCATGCGGGCATTATCGAGCCCGGGCATTTCCGGTTTCAGGCGGTGGGCGAGCTTATTTTAAATCTGGAAGAGCGCCTGGGCTATGTGCATAAGGGCATCGAGAAAATAGCCGAAGGCAGAACGCCGGAGCAGTTAGCCCGTTTGGCCGGGCGCATCTCCGGCGACACCACGGTAGGGCATTGCTGGGCCGCCTGCATGGCAATGGAGCAAGCCGCAGGCATTGAAATTCCGCCGCGCGCGGCATTGATTCGCGGCATTCTGGTCGAGCGTGAACGCGTCGCCAACCACATGGGCGACATAGGCGCGATCTGCAACGATGTCGCCTTTGTATTCGCGCAAATGCAGTTCACCCGGCTGCGTGAGCTTTGGCTGCGCACCAATGCGAAAGTTTTCGGTCATCGCCTGTTAATGGACCGGATTATTCCGGGCGGTGTGGCGTGCGACTTATCTGAAGAATCCTGTGCATTAATGCTGCAGGACATCGCCGCGTTAAGAACCGAGCTGGCGGAAATCATGCTGGCGCTGGATCTGAATTCATCACTGGAAGACAGGCTCTATACGGCGGGTTATCTGTCTGAGGAAACCGCGGCGGCCTTTGGCACGTTGGGTTATGTCGGACGGGCCAGCGGGCAGGATTTTGATGTGCGCCGCGATGCGCCTTATGCGCCTTACGATCGGGTAACGGTCAAAGTTCCGCTGGAAACGCAGGGCGATATTGCCTCCAGATTCTGGGTTAGAAGCAAGGAAATCAAGGCGGCTTTAAAACTGATAGAAGCATTTATCAGCCAACTTTCCGCGGGCGACATTGTTGCCGAATGGAAAACGCCGCAAGCCGACAGTGAAAGTCTAGGCATAGTCGAAGGCTGGCGGGGTGAAATTATCACTTACGTCCGTTTTGATGTCGATAACAAAATCGCACGTTTCTATCCGCGCGACCCCAGCCAATTGAACTGGCCTGCGCTGGAAAAGCTGGTCCTGAATAACATCGTGCCGGATTTTCCTGTATGCAACAAGTCCCTGAATGGTTCCTATTCAGGCAATGATTTATAGGAAGGGAAGATGCTGAGAATTTTTAAAAAA
>Ga0172379_10011777_pt1 | contig 10349 bp, 9 predicted proteins | sample GrowelOW334metaG_FD_119756 | JGI IMG/M metagenome (GOLD analysis project Ga0172379, IMG submission 119756) | Groundwater microbial communities from an aquifer near a municipal landfill in Southern Ontario, Canada - Groundwater well OW334 metaG | ecosystem: Environmental > Aquatic > Deep...
AAATTACCTTGAGCCGATTCAAAACTAACGGAGGGCGGACTTTCCAGTCCGCCATTTGAGTTAGATTTCCGCGGGTAAGAAAACCCGCGCTCCTTTAAATTTGAGTTTTGAAACCGGCTCACTGAATTGAAATTGATTGCCGGCAAGTGAAAACATGAATGGAATAGAAATGGGGCATTCCTGTCACCCATTAAGGTCTATCACACTCTTGCCGGGGATGTTTGAAGAATTAAGACACAGGCAAGATGCCTATGCTACATTGTTAAGGAATCCCCAACGGACACACCCGCGCAATTGACTTTATAATCCTGTCCATAATTTTAAACTTTTCCGAAATAGTTTGATGACCTGTTTCAATTGATGCTGAATTCAAAAAAAATGGCGTTTCGGGCAGGACTTGAACCTGCGACCCACGGATTAGAAATCCGTTGCTCTATCCAGCTGAGCTACCGAAACGCTTTGAAAGGGCATAAACTACAGGACATGGACACGAAAGTAAAGTAAAATTATGGGCGATTTTTAAGGAAGTTCATAGGTATATATGCATAAAGAGGCTAAGTTATGCACTTATGAGAAGCAAAAAAAGCATATTCCTGATAAATTTCGAGTATTTCTTCTTTCGCCTGGCAATGAACATTGTTAAAATACTGCCTTTGTGGCTCTGTTTTAAGATTGCGGAGCTGGGAGGACGCCTATTTTTCATTTTCGACATAAGGCACAGGAACAGGACAATACAGCATCTGCTTCATGCGGGGGTTGTGAAAACCGAAGCCGAGGCCGTCGAACTCACCCGCAGGAATTTCATTCATTTTGCAAAAGTGGGGCTTGAGATCTTCAAGTGCCGCCAACTCATGCTAAGAAAGAACATTGCAAACATATTGACAATCAGCGGGTCTGAACAGTCAAAGAGGCTTTTCTTCTCAACGACCGGAAAATCCGAGCAGTCCATAGTCATCTGCGCCCATTTCGGGAACTGGGAGGCGGCAGGACAGGGCATCACAATCAGTTCGGGCATTCCGCTTCTCAGCGTGATGAGGCCTTTTGACAACCCGAAAATAGGTGCCTATATAAACAGCCGCCGCGAAGGGCACACTCATGAGGTTGTTGCGAAAAAAGGCGCTATAAGACCGCTTCTCGTGGCACTTAAAAAAGGCTACTCCATTGCCATAATGGCAGACCAGAACGCCGGTGAAACAGAGGGAGTCGTTGTTGATTTCTTCGGGCATCCGGCCAGCACACACTCGTCCCCAGCCCTTTTGCATCTCAAAACCGGAGTCCCGATACTGGTGTTAATGCCAAGAAGGGTCAGCGATGACTTTAATTTCGAATTCATCCTTTCAGATCCGATAATCCACAAGCCGACCGGAGACAAGGAAAAAGACATCAGGGAGATAACACAGAAATTCACCCATGAAATAGAAAAGACCGTCAGACTGTACCCTGAACAATGGCTCTGGGCGCACCGCCGCTGGCTCGACATAAACAGGTAAGGCAATATTTTTCAGGAAAGCGATTTCACTGCCTTCCTGAAAAAATATATAAACATAATAATTATCAGAAATAAAGATTTTTACTGCTTCATGCCTTTTACAAAAAAACATAAATTCATTCCGGAAATGTGCCTTGTTGCGCTTCTTCTGTTCATGCATTTCTTCTTTGCATTCACCAGCCTGGTCCAGGAATCGGCGACTTTCGACGAGACAGTCCATATCACCGGGGGATTATGTTACTGGAAGTTTGACGACTACAGAATCAACCCGGAAAACGGCAATTTTCCACAACGGCTTGCGGCAATCCCCCTTCTGTTTGAAAATAAACTGAATGTTCCAGTTTATACGGAAAACCCGTCAATCGAGGCAAATGAATGGCTCACCGCCTATGACTTTCTTTATAAAAAAGGGAATAATCCGGACAGGATATTCATGCTCGGCAAGACAATGACTGTCCTTCTGAGCCTGGGTCTCGGCCTGATTGTATATTTCTGGTCAAGAAAGTTATTCGGCCCCGGCTCTGCGGCCTTTTCATTGATTCTTTATGCATTCTGTCCGACAGTTCTTGCCCATGCCCGCCTTGTCACTTCCGACCTCGCCGCCGCCATGGGATTCATCGCGTCATCCTGGGCGATATGGCACTTGCTTAAGAAAATAACAGTCGCGAGGCTGCTGCTTTCATCTCTCTGCCTTTCAGCTCTTTTTCTTTCCAAAATGTCGGCTCCCATGATAATCCCCATGTATCTGATCATGATTGCGGTGCGCCTTAAAGACTGTACCGAACTTGAATTTGTCCTTCCGGGCAGGACTTTCAAACTTAAAACGCAGGCTTCGCAGCTTTTCGCGTTTCTTCTTGCAGGAATGACAAATGCGATCGTGATAGTCTTCCTTGTCTGGATGTCTTTCGGCTTCAGGTATTCCATGATTAACGATGACAAAGGCGGAAACGAAATCATGGGGCGGAACTGGCAGGGAATCACGAGGGACACGGGGCTGGTCGGAAAAGTCACTGATTTCTCGAGACAGCACAGGCTTCTGCCGGAAGCCTATCTCTTCGGCTTCCAGTTCGTGATTAAGAATTCGGCGTACCGCTACAATTATCTCAACGGTGAGTACAGGCTCACCGGCTGGTGGTATTTCTTCCCGTATGCGTGCCTGGTGAAGACACCATTGCCGGTCATCGGGATTTTCATTTTGCTCGCCTGTCTGGCAATCAGGAAAATCAGGATGCTTCCATCTGCGGAGGCGCTTGCGAAACTGAAGCCTTTCACTCCGCTTGTTGTGCTGATCTCCGTTTATGGGATATTCGCGGTCGTGAGCAGGATGAACATCGGACAGCGCCACGTGCTTGTGCTTTATCCGGCGGCGTTCATACTTGCCGGTGCCGCGATTCCGCTCCTGAAAAAATCCCCGTCATATCTCAGAATGTCTGCGTGTTTCCTGCTACTGTGGTTCTTAGCCGAGTCGCTCGCGATATGGCCTCATTATCTGGCTTACTTCAACCAGCTCGCCGGAGGGCCGAAAAACGGTTATAGGCATTTGGTTGACAGTTCGCTCGACTGGGGACAGGATCTCAAGAGCCTTGGGAGATGGCTGAAGGCCAAGGGGCTTCTGAACCAGAAGAAGACCGACGTCTATGTCTCGTATTTCGGTATCGCTGACATCTCCCATTATGCGCCGGGTGTCAAGAAGCTCCCGAGCTATCACGGACAGGAAGGAGACATCCCGTTCGACCTCGGGGGCGGAGTCTACTGCATCAGCGCAACGATGCTCCATCTTGTGTATTTGCCCGAGCTCCTCAATATGGACGACCCCGAAACACGGGTTATTGACGAGAATCTATATGGTGAAGTGAGTTCAAAAATGCCGGAGTTCTTTAAATCCATGGAGAATCCGCAGAGGTTCAGGGAATTCATTTCAGCAAAAGGGGATGAATATTGGAACGACTGCTACCGTCTTTACCAGCTCCTTCGGTTTGCGAAACTCGCAAAATATCTCGAAACGCGCAAACCTGACGACAACATAGGCTACTCGATTCTGATTTTCAAACTCACCGATGCGGAAGTCGCAACCGCCCTGAAGGCGAAACTGTAAGTTCACCCGATGCCTAATTGAACCCGATTCATCTGAAGAGCCATTCCCCTACTTGCATGAAAATATCGAAATAATCATTTCACCTGTTGATTTACCGGGGAAAGATATAATAATAGAATATATCCATTATGGATGGAATGTTGATTAAAAATAACGGAGGGAGGGCTTTCCAGTCCGCCAACTCGCAGGCCGAAAGCCCCCTTTGCTCAACAAGGATTTCAAACATGAAATGCATAAAAGGCAGAATTGTCACGCCTGACGGCATGGTATGCGGTGCCGTGTCGGTAGATCACGGACGAATTGCGCGGGTGGAAACTGCATCCTGTGCATCAGGAGAAGTTTTTGATTACGGCTCAAATCTGGTTGTACCGGGATTCATAGATGTCCATCTTCACGGCATCGGCCCCTACACCATGTTTGGCGAAGACGACATGGCCGGTGCGGCAGAACTGCAGTTGAAATATGGAACGACCGCGTTTCTGCCCACCGCCGCAAGCATGACCGATGCCGCCTTCATTGAGTTTGCGCAAAACACTGTGAGAGCCCAAAAACGCACCAGAGGAAGAGGTGCCGTCATCATAGGGGCACACTTCGAGGGGCCGTTTATAAATCCTTTGAAAAAAGGAGGGATGGATGCAACCTTACTGCAGCCAATGTCCCTGGAAAAATGTTGTCGGTATTTGGAAACCGGCGTTCTGAAATACATGACGCTTTCGCCAGAATTGCCGGGAAGCGAAGCGGTGATCCGGCTTTTGGTTAAAAACGGCGTAGCCGTATCGCTGGGACACACTAAAGCCACCCGTGAAGAGATGCTTCTGTCCACCGCCGCCGGCGCCACTTCGGTCTGCCATCTTTTCAACACCTTCGACCGTACCGGCGAACTTGAGCCGGGGGTCTGGAAACCCGGGCTTGTGGAATCCATACTCGAGAATAAAAAGCTGTCATGCGAACTGATTTGCGACATGCAGCACGTGTTACCGGAATATGTCCGCCTTGCGGAAGCCTCCCTGCATCCGCACCGCTTCATCGCCATTACAGATTCCATGACCGGAGCCGGTTTGCCGCCAGCCGATTATCAGCTGGTGGACGGTCGCTGGTACTCCACCAGGAGCGGGGCGGGTCGTCTGCGGGATGAACCGTTCAAAAACGGATTGGTGGGGAGTGTCATCACCATGGATAAGGCTTTCTCCAACCTGGTCAAAGTCTGCGGGTTCGATGCTGTCACCGCCGCCCAATACACCTCCACCAATGCGGCACGCCTGCTTGGACTGGATCAGGAGATGGGTTCGATTGAACCTGGAAGAAAAGCCAATATTGCGATATTGAACGGGCATTATGAATGTGTGGCAACTTTCATCGAGGGGGAAAAACTTTATGGCGCTTGATTTATCAAATTGCGGAATTCGCACTCCCAGGGAGCCACTGGAACTCAGACGTCTCCATGAAATGCTGGCGGAGGTTTTCCCGGTCGAAAAGAAACTGTTCGAAGACATCATCCGCGGAGAGCATACCCTCTACAACTGGGAGCCGCACACTCTGTATCAGGGCGATGAACCTCTGGGCAATGTCTCAACAGTGATGTTCCAGCTCCAAAGCGGAGATCGCCTGCAGAAGACTGCGGGAATCGCATCGGTGGCAACCCCGGAACAATATCGCGGAATGGGTGTTGCCAAGCATCTCATGAACCACGTCTTAAAAGTAATTGATGAACAAAACCTGCCAAGCATTCTCTTTACTTCACTGCCACGCGTCTATACCGGCCTGGGCTATCAACCTGTCGATCAGGGGGTGAAGCAGACCGCCGTAAAAACCCTGGATCGGACAGACGGGCTGACCATTCGCCGTCTCACCCGCATAGGCGGGGAGGATTTGGAGGCGGCTGAAAAACTCTACGCCGTTTTGCCCTATAATGGCAAATTGTTTCGCGATCAGGAATACTGGCGCCGATACGGCACTGCTGTGAACAACGGAGATAAGACGGAATTCGCATTCTGCCGTCGCGGAGACAAAACACTGGGTTATGCACGCCTGGAATATGAAGCCGACCGGGTGCTGCTCGACGAATTTTGCGCTCCCGCCGAATCCCGTGAAGTTAACACCGCATTATGGAACTGGGTGTGCGATGCGGCGGAAGAAAAAAACAGGAATCTGATCTCACTCGCTCTGTCTTCAGCACACGGTCTATGGAATTTCATGCAGCAAAATTGTCTGACAGTGAAACCGGAGACCGGCATCGAACGAGAGGTGTTCATGGTGCGGATGCCAAAACGCGAACCGATTAAATGGCTGACAGAATTGCGATGGTCGCTATCTGACAAGTTTTAAGTGGAACCCTGACGATTTATTCTTGAAACAACGGTTCCCGTATTTTCTCAATCGCGGAATGTCTTCCTACTCGAAAGACACAAAACGGCTGGATTTGGCAAGAGTCTTGCCTCTGATTTTCAGTGTCGCCAAATCTCTTATCTTTGAATCTCTCCTGATTTTCAGCAGATTTGAAACTCTTCCCGGCCCCAGACCGGGCACACGGAGAAGCGATTCGCGGTCGGCGCTGTTTATTCTCACCGGGAAATATTCGGGATGCCGTTCCGCCCAGAGTTCCTTCGGATCCTTCTCCAGACTCAGATTACCGGAACTGTCGAAAACTATGTCCGATTTCCGGAACCCGTATTTCCGCAGGAGGAAATCAACCTGGTAAAGACGGTGTTCACGCACAAACACTTCATCGCTGCGGAAAAGTTCTTTCTTCTCCCCCGGAATATCAGGATGACCAAGCCCCTGCTGATAAGCCGAGAAATAAACCCTGTCGAAATTGAGCCTGTCGTAAAGCCCTTTCATGTAATCGACAATCTCGCTGTCTTTTTCATCGGAGGCGCCGACAATAAACTGCGTCGTGCATTTCACGCGGGAGAACCTCTGTCCCTTATCAGTCAACTTGCTCATGAGTTTTATGGGGCGGATTATGTCGTCCAGATAATTCTTTTTTTCAGAAAGAAGCTTGAAGTGCTTTTCCCCCGGTGTTTCAATGTTGAGGGATACGGCGCTGGCAAGGGCGACAGCCTCCTCAACTGCGGCATCCGAGGCGCCGGGTATGATTTTAAGGTGGATGTATCCCCTGAATCCGTATTTTCTGCGGATGAGTCTTGCCGTGTCATTCAACCTCTGCATGGTGAAATCAGGATTGTCAATCACTCCGGAACTGAGAAAGAGACCGAAAACTCTCCCCCTCTCAAGATATCCCATGAAGACTTTTGCGATCTCGTCCGGCTGAAGGGAGCATCGGCGGATATTCGTATCATGCCTGAGCGGACAGTACCTGCAGTCGTTGGAACAGGCATTGGAAAGAAGTGTCTTGAGCATGACGGAATAACCGCCCTGAGGCAATGCCACAGGATAAAGCCACTTCCCGTCCTCGCCGCGGTGACGCCTGTCGTCATTGCGGGTTCCGCAGGCGCAGGCGAGATCGTACTGAGAATCTTCCGACAATATCTTTAATTTTTCAATTGGTCCCATGGGAACATTTTTGATTGATGATTTACGATTTCAAGACACAACTCAAGAACAGCCCTTGCGGGCCTAACCACTGACAATCCAGGAATCTGTCATTCATAAAGCGCCTGTTCGCAGTAGGCGAATTTACACGCCGTTATCATTGATGAACGCAAACAATATCCAAGACCTGGACAGGCCGAAACCCGCACCTGCCTTATATTCTAACAAATAATAGCATGAGCGGAAGAATAAACAAACATCAATGATGTCGCAGGATGAACTATCTAAAATCATTCACCGTTTATGTTTTTGATTTCGCATTCAATATCATGTATGTTTACCGTTGCTGTCCAAAATAAGTCGGGATGGACGAATGGATTGACGGATGATTGGGAAGGATATGAGAAAAGTGACCAGGGGATCATATTTTTGAAAATCATCTCCCTTTAACCCGGACACTTTGCCACTTTGAAATAACTTTGGGGAAACAATGAATATTGCATCCAGACAGAAAGCCATAAAAAAGGCGTCAAGCATTATTGTCAAGGTGGGGACACGCCTGCTCACCGACACTTCGCGGATATCCCTGCTGATATCTCAGATAGAAAAACTCCGCGAGAAGAAATACAATGTGCTTCTCGTGTCGTCCGGCGCAGTCGGGCTCGGGATGAAAACCCTGGGAATGACCTCAAGACCCAAGAAACTTTCGGAAATACAGGCGCTCGCCGCCGTCGGGCAGAGCAAACTGATGTCGCTTTATGAAGCCGAGTGCAGGAAATTCGGCTTCCACGCCGCACAGCTCCTGCTTACTGCAGCCGACATTCAGAACCGTGAACGCCACCTCAACGTCCTCAACTGCATTTACTCGCTCTGGAACGAGAATATTCTCCCTATTGTCAATGAGAACGACTCCGTCTCGGTGGATGAACTGAAATTCGGCGACAACGACAGGCTGGCCGCCCTCATCGCCACAATGACGCGTTCAGGACTCACCGTTCTGCTTACGATGGTTGACGGACTCCATTCCCTGAAAGACGGCAAGCTCGACAAAAGAATATCTGTCGTTTCAAACCTCTCGGATGAAATAAGGAAGATGGCGACAGGCACGGATGACAGTTCCTTCTCCGTGGGGGGGATGTCCTCAAAGCTGAGCGCTGCGGAAACTGTGACAAAATCCGGTGAATATCTATGGATCGCCGACGGCAAGGATCCCGAAATCCTTGTTAAAATAATAAATGCCAAGGACGTGGGAACCCTGTTCCTTCCTGCTTCCGAGAAGCAGATGGATTCGAAAAAACGCTGGTTGTCATTCTTCTCCAAACCTTCCGGAATAATCATTGTTGACGACGGTGCGGCAAAGGCGCTTTCAAAGAAGGGGGGAAGCCTTCTCCCTTCCGGAATCACCGGGACGGACGGCAACTTCAACCGGGGAGACACAGTTGCAATCTGCGACAGGGCCGGAGCCACCATTGCAAAAGGACTGTCGAATTACAGCGACAGGGAAATCGGGAAGATCCTGGGCAGAAAAAGCTCTGAAGCAAGTGCGATTCTCGGCTATGACGGCGACGAGGAGATTGTCCACAGGAATAACATGGTGCTTTGCTGATTTTTTTCTGCAACAGAAAAAAAATATATTTGGAATAGAAAATCATAATGCAGGACAAGACAATGAAAAAGACATTTACCGAAGATGAAATGAAGAATACCCTTTTTGAGATGGGGGAAAAGGCGAAGCTCGCAGCGCATAAACTCTCGACAATGACAAGCTGTGAAAAAAATGACTGCCTGAGGGCTATGGCTGACGCGCTTGAAGCCGAAAGCTCCAACCTGAAAAAAGAAAATGCAAAAGATCTGGAGCTTGGAAAGAAGTCAGGGCTGTCTCCGGCGATGCTTGACAGGCTCGCGATGACCGACAAAACCATAAAATCAATGGCCAGCGGGCTGAGGGAGGTTGCCGAACTTGAGGATCCGGTCGGCAAAGAACTCGGCTCCTGGATTCGTCCCAATGAACTGGACATACACAAGGTCTCAGTGCCAATCGGCGTAATTGCAATTGTTTATGAATCACGTCCCAATGTCACCGTTGACGCTGCCGGCCTTTGCCTGAAAGCGGGGAACGCAGTGATCCTCCGCGGAGGAAAAGAGTCCATCAGTTCCAACATTGCGCTGGCGCACTGCCTTACCAGGGCCGGACTCGCATCGGGACTGCCGGACGGAGCGGTTCAGCTCATTCCCTGGACAGACAGGGTTGCGGTGAACTTAATGCTGAAAATGGACAAGTACATTGACCTTGTCATTCCCCGCGGCGGCGAAAGCCTTATACGGGCGGTTGTTGAAAATTCGACAATTCCGGTGATAAAACACTACAAGGGGATATGCCATATCTATGTTGACTCCGAAGCCGACACCAACATGGCCCTCAAGATCGTCGAGAATGCAAAATGCCAGAGACCGGGTGTCTGCAATGCCGCAGAAACACTTCTCATCCACAGGGACATCGCTGCGAAGTTCGCACCAAAAATCGCCGCCGTCCTGAAAAAATGCGGGGTTGAGATGCGAGGCGACAGCGAATTCCGCAAACTCGTCCGCGATGCAAAGGCGGCGTCCGAGGAGGACTGGACGACAGAATATCTTGATCTGATAATATCAGTCGGGATAGTGCCGACTCTTGACGCCGCAATTGAACATATAAACTCCTACGGTTCAAAACACAGCGATGCGATTGTGACCCGAAACCAAAGTTCCGCCAAACGTTTCCTCGACGAGGTGGATTCGGCCGTTGTCTATCACAATGCGTCAACACGTTTCACGGACGGCGGAGAATTCGGGATGGGCGCTGAAATAGGGATCAGCACGGACAAAATCCACGCCCGCGGCCCTATGGGACTCGCTGAACTCACCTCCTACAAATATATAATATACGGAAACGGACAGTGCCGGAAATGAGTAGAAAAGTGACACCAAGGCAAAAAGCCGCTCATGTGCCCGAGCGAGTAAATAAAACAAAGAGAACGAACAGGAGATCATATAAGGTCGCGAAGCATAACAGCAGAGATAGGAATACATACGCAGGACAAAGGAAAAAAGCCACAGATATTCCAGTTTCCAATCGCACAAAGGAAGGAACTGCCAGGGAGGAAGAACCTTCCCTTGAAAGAATCGAGTTTTGTCGTGACAGATACACATTGATAAACCATGCCACTGCGGGAAAACATTTCATAGCATGTTCACACGCTGCAATATACGATGAAATAAGGAATTCCCCTGTCTTTC
>Ga0172379_10011778_pt1 | contig 10348 bp, 10 predicted proteins | sample GrowelOW334metaG_FD_119756 | JGI IMG/M metagenome (GOLD analysis project Ga0172379, IMG submission 119756) | Groundwater microbial communities from an aquifer near a municipal landfill in Southern Ontario, Canada - Groundwater well OW334 metaG | ecosystem: Environmental > Aquatic > Deep...
ACTACCTCGTCTGCCGGTTGCCCTTGCGGGCCCCCTTGACTTGCATGACTTATCCACGCCGCCAGCATTCACCCTGAGCTAGGATCAAACTCTCATTAAGAATAGGCGGAACAAAAGAATTCATACATCTTTGTAGCCCTATCACCATTCTTGAAAGTGATAGGGATTTTGCCCGCCATCTCCATGGCGGGCGTTCACGTATTTGGAGTGTCAAAGGTCAAAAAGAAACCCCGTCTCGCTACCGCGGGACAGTAGGAGCATAGTATAGGAGAGGTAGGAGGGCGTCAATAGCCATTATTCCGTAGGAATTTAGGGTTTCTAAAGTATACAGAAACGCCTGTGGTGTTGCGTATGGTTATGGAGGGCGTATGATAGAGGGAGCCGTCACGCCTTGTTTAACGCATGCAAAAAAAGCACGGGAGAGTAGTGGTTTCAGTGGGAGGTTCCCTCATCGTTCCTGATGGGGTTGATACTGACTTCCTCACCCGCTTTCACACGCTCGTGCTTGATAAGGTCGCGCAAGGATTCTCCTTTTGTATTATCAGCGGTGGTGGAAAGACTGCCCGAAGATATCAGGACGCCGCACATGCCGTCACGCCGCTCTCGCGACACGATCTTGACTGGATCGGTATCCACGCAACACGCCTCAACGCACAACTCTTGCGCAACATTTTCGTTACCCACGCGCACCCGCACGTGATCAAGAATCCGACGATTGATATCAATGCCGACGAGCCGATTATCATCGCCGCCGGGTGGAAGCCCGGTTGCTCCACCGATTATGACGCCGTGCTCATGGCGAAGAATCTCGGCGCCACGCGCCTCGTGAACCTCTCTAACATTGACTACGTCTACACCGCCGACCCGAAGAAGAATCCGAATGCGAAGAAGATAGAGAAAATCTCGTGGGCAGAGTTTAGGAAGCTCATCCCCGCCGAGTGGGATCCGGGGCTCTCTTCCCCGTTTGACCCTGTCGCTGCGAAGGAGGCCGAGTCGCTCGGTCTTGAGGTCGCTATCATCAACGGCACGAAGCTCCAAGAATTTACAAACTACCTAGAGAACAAACCCTTCGTCGGAACAGTTATTTCTTAAAATTTTAATCTTTCGACCTACTCACTTGCAAGCTTTACAGAATCGTCTTGGGTGAACAGCGTTACTCCCAACAATGTTGTGACCACAGTCTGCCACCCGACATACATTGAGAAATAAAAATTTGCGTCTGGTTCTGGGAAAACGCTGAAAGCCAAACATACCGTAACGGCTCCCGCTATTACCACCATGGCGTGTTGCCATATCTTCATTTTTTTGAAAATGAAATGGAATGCCACACTAAGCACAAGCGCTCCTAGGAATCCGCTGAGAGCAAATTCTGGAGTAAGATGCCATTCTCCAGCTGTGGCGCGAAGAGCTACCTGGACACCGACAATATAACTAATTGTGGAGGCTACGGTCCACAAGAACAAACGCAAATATTTTCTGGCGAGTGGTGCAACGGTAATGAAATAGATTCCCGTAATAATGCCGTAGGGAATACCTGCTAGATAAAGAGCGAAGAGGAAGCTTGAACCTTCCGAAATATATGGAGGAATTACATTAACAATCCCTGACAAAAAACCTATCCCGATTAAAAAGAGGTATTTCTTTATGAAATCGCTTTGCGTAAACAACAGTAACCCCAACAATGTCGTGATTATGGTCTGCCACCCGATGTATAACATTGGGTAGAAGAGAAATCCACCGAAACTTTTAAAAATGGGTATTGTAATTTCAATTAGAAATGCAACTACGGCTCCTGCCACAATAACCGTTATATGGTCCCATACTTTCATTTTATGAAAAATGAAATGGAATGCCACACTAAGTATAAATGCCCCAACAGCTCCCCCAAAAAGAAACATCCCCCCATACTGATCTTTACCGTAACCAGCGACATAGGAGCCAGAATTCATCCACCTTAAGACCAAATCATAAGTGATCCATGCACCTGCAATATAACTAATCGTTGAGGCAATTACCCACCAGAAGAGGCGTAAGTATTTTTTGGCGAGTGGTGCAACGGTAATAAAATAGATTCCCGTAATAATGCCGTAGGGAATACCTCCTAGAAACATCGAAAAGAGAAGGCGGGTGTCGATGGTGCTCTGGGGAAATAGGTTGAGAGACAATATCGCGTTAACAACGCCTGACAAAACGCCCACCCCAATTAAGAGGAAGTATTTGTTTTTCATCCCTTAATGGTAGCACCCGACAATAGCCTGTTTCTCACAAACTCACTGCTCCCAATAGGCTTTGAAGTTCTCTATTTCAGCAACAAGCTCTTCGGCGTTTTCTCCTTTATAGCAAATGCTTCGGTCGTCCACATACACATATGCCACTGGTTTGTCCGGATTCTCGCCCTGCTTGTCGGGATGACGATTGATGTAGTCAACTGGTATTGAGAATTTCTCACAATAATCCTTAAGAAATTCGTCTCCTCGTGTTGAGTGAACGAGAATTTTAAAACCGCGTTCCTTAAGCGTTAAAATCGTTTTGATTATTTCTGGATTTGGTTCTTGTATTTCATGTACAGATACAAAGCCAGAATATTTCGCGATGACCCCGTCAAAGTCAAAAGCGATTGTTTTTGCCATTGCGACCTTATTTTTTAGCAAACCACTTGGCGATGGGGATGAGGAGCGGGGCGGAGCGGCAGATTGAGGAGAAAGTACCGGCCACAACACCGATAAGCATCACGATAGAGAATTCGCGAGTAGCTGGTGCACCGAGGAAGATGAGTGCGAGGAGAGCGAGCGCCACGGTGAGTGCCGTGTTGATAGAGCGCGTCATCGTCTCGTTGATAGACTTCCCTATCGTGTCTTCAAAGGATTCTTTGAGACCAAGCTTCTCATTGCGCGCGAGGTGCTCGCGGATACGGTCAAAGATAACAATGACGTCATTCACACAGTAGCCCAGGAGTGCGAGCAGGGCGACCACGAAGAGTGAGTCCACTTCAGCACCAGTGAAGTGACAGTACGCGGCGTAGAATCCGGCGGGGACGATGATATCTATGGCAAGCATCGCCACAACCGTAAGGCCATATCCCCACGACGGCACCGGTCGTGACACTTTGCGGAAGGCGAAGGCGATATAGAGCACGATGACGAACATCACGGAGAATATTGCCCAGAGCGCTTTGTTGGCAAATTGGCTTCCGAGGGCGGGACCGACAGAGGTGTAGGCGAGCTCGGTAGTGCTCGCGGTCTTCGAGACCGCCGAGAGCACCGCTTCGTGTTCAGCGGGAGTGAGGGTGCGGGTACGGATTGAAACTGCGTTCTCGCCCGAGGAACGCACAAATGCGGTCCCCACGTCCACCGACGCAACTTCTGTTTGGATGTCCGAAAGTGCTGGTACGCCGGCCTCATACTTCACCTGCATCAGCGATCCGCCCTTGAAATCAATACCGAGCGGGAGACCGAAGAAAAGAATCGAGCCGACTGCCACCGCAAGCATCACGCCGGTGATCCAGAAGAAAAGCGATCGGTGATGGATAATATACATAATTTATGAATTACGGCCGCCCGAACCAAGGAGGAAATGCCACTTCCCCTCTCCCGTTTCCGGAACAATCGCGAGGAGGAAGACGCGGGAGAGCGACACTGCCGAGATAAAGGAGGCGAGTACACCGAGCACAAAGACGAGTGCGAATCCCTGCACGATGCTGGTGCCGAGCCAGAAGAGAATGATGCCCGAGATGATCATGGTGAGGTGTCCGTCGCGGATAGCGGGCCATGCGCGGCTGAAGCCGATATGCACCGCTTCGCGCGGTGTCTTGCCCTCGCGCAGTTCCTCCTTGGTGCGTTCAAAGATGAGCACGTTCGCATCCACTGCCATACCGACCGAGATGATAAGACCTGCGATACCTGAAGCAGTGAGCGTCACCGGGATAATCTTAATGACTGCGAGCATGAAGGCGAGGTACTCAGCGAGTGCGAGCGCGCTCACGATGCCGGGGAGGCGGTACCACCCGATCATGAAGAGTGCGACGATGATAAATCCGACAATACCGGCAAAGACGCCTGCATTAATAGCCGCGGCACCGAGAGTTGGACCGACTGCAGAACTATTCTCAAGAGAGATGGGCACCGGGAGTGCGCCAAAGTTGAGATTGCGGACAAGGTCGCGTGCTTCGGTAGCAGTAAACTTGCCGGTAATAGTCGCCTGTCCTCCCGCAATCGCTTCTTGAATAACCGGTTCGGATATCGGCTGTCCGTCGAGGAAGATCGCGAGCTGTTCGCCGACATGCTCGCTCGTAATCTTCTCAAAGAGTTTTCCACCCTCACTGTCAAAGTTGAGTAGCACTTGCGGCGCCGCGAGTCCGGCAGTCGCACCCGAGCCGAACTGAAGTGAGGCGTTTGAGAGGAAGCGCCCCGTGAGACCAGTCGGGACATACACCAGAGAAGTGGTCGTACCGACTCGGGTCGTGGTCGCGAGTTTAAATTCCAGCGTCGGCGTCTGACCGAGTGCGGCAACAGCCGCCTTAATGTCGGTCACGCCAGGAAGATCCACGATAAGACGGTCCTCCGTGACCCCCGAGAGGGCACTTGCCTGCTCTGTTTGCACGAGCGGCTCGGCAACGCCGAAGAGGTTCACTCGGCGCTCTATAACGCCCTGGAGGGCAGAAAGCGCCTCAGAACGGTCACCTGCGGCGGTCTGGCTCATATCGGCCTTGTAGACCAGTTCTGTGCCTCCGGCGAGGTCAAGACCGAGCTTAAAGTGATAGTTGCTGTAAGGGTTCGTCTCGGTAGCCCAGACGAAGTAGGTAAGTAAAAACCCTGCAATGAGGGCAATGGCGGCGAACACTCGGTAACGAGTCATGGGAAGAGTATAGACCAAAATAGAAAAAAGCGAAGACCTTGCGGGATTCAGGTGTTTGTTGCCTTTTCTACAAGGGTAACCACGTTCTCAAAGAGGCAAGCCACAGCAAGGGGCCCAATACCACCAGGGACAGGAGTGAAAAGGGCGGACTTCTCGGCACACAACGGGTCAATATCACCAACAATTTCTCCATTGGATTCCGAGGTGCCGGCGTCAATCAATACCACTCCCTCCTTCACCATGTCAGGATTAATGAGGTGTGGGGTGCCGGCACCGGAGACGACAATGTCTGCTTCGCGAAATGCATTTACAAAATCTGGTGTGGAACGATCAACAACTGTTACATGCGCACCTTTGTGCGTAAGCCACAGAGCCACCGGTACCCCCACAAGGAACCCTGTACCGACAACAACTGCTCTCTTCCCTGTTATTTCTATATTCCCCCATTCTAAAATCTTTTTGACCGCGCCAACCACTGGCGGGAGAAGTGAGTCTGGATCTCCTTTTTCAAACTTCTCGCGCGCATCATGAGAAAGAACATCCGCATCTTGTCGCACTGGTATGGCATTTAACACCTCAGCGGTGTTTACCTCTGGCGAAAGTGGGAGCTGTACAACTATTGCATCTGCATGTGACGACGGAGTAAGACTTCGTGTTTCTTCAAAATCACACCCCGCAGCATCTGCACTTCTTGCTTTAATCTTCAGATATGAACGGGTCGCGGGAGTTTCATGAGACGCGATATAGACAAGAACGTGTGGGCGTCGTCCCAATTTTTCTGCACGCACCTTCGTGCGCGCAAGCACTTCACGTGCCATCATTCGTCCGTCAACAATCATGTTCCGGAAAAAGAAAGGAGGGCGCGAATTGTTTTTATCGCTATCGCGATATCCAATCCAAACGAACGGTGCTTGAGATAATACAAATCAAATGAGAGTTTGCGTTCGGTACGTGCAACATCCGCGGACCCGCGAGGGGCGTCAAAGTCGTGGATTTGTGCCCAACCCGAGAGACCGGGAGCGATAAGGTGCCTCATCTGATATTGCGGAATCTCGCGCTCGTACACTTCGGTGAGTTGCGGGAGCTCGGGCCGTGGACCGATAAAGGAGAGCTCGCCGACGAGCACGTTCCAGAGCTGTGGTAATTCATCAATACGTGTCTTGCGTAAGATGCGACCGATACCGGTGACCCTATTCTTCCTCTGCAATTCCGGGTCGCCACCATCGTTAAATAACATTGAACGCAATTTCACGATACGGAACGTGTGCCCGTTTTTCCCAACTCGCTCATTCCAGATAAAAGGTGTGCCGCCCTGCAGAAGCAGTGCACACGCCGCGACAGTGATGAAAGGAATGGCGATAATCGAGCCGATAAGCGCGAGTGTGATATCAAACGCCCGCTTTGCAATATCGTAGATCGCAAGATGTTTTGGCAATACCTCGAGAAGTCGACGTGCATCAAAGTAGTCCAGAGGGACCCGATCAAACATTTCTTCGTACAGAGAATCAAATTCTAAAAAGGTGACCCCGCTTGCCATAAGTCCGTAGAGCGCTGGCACAATACGCGCGACAGACGGGTGCGAGGTATCAATCACCACAATACGCGCCCCACGTGCGACACTTCCGACAATTGTTTTAAACACTTCTTCCTCAGATACGTCAGTGGTATTTACTCGGCCGATAAACCGAATAAGGTATCGACTGTTCCCGCGCATCTCTTCGTACAGATCAAGAACCGCAGGCCCGGAACCGACCATGATTGCGGGGACGCGGTTGCTCTCGTTCATCTCGCGATGCATACGGTAGAAACGCCACGCACTCTCAGCGGCGACCGACACGACAAGATAGATCGCGAGAATTATCTTCGGAGCAATTGAGAGAGGGAGGATGAAGAACAGAATCGCCGCGATAGCCGCATTCGCCACTTGCGCCCCAAGAACACGGATACCCATAACGCGCCGTATCGGTCTCGTCTGCTTTTCGTATAATCCGGCAATATAGAACACCACCAAGGACAGTAGGAACATCGGCAAAAACGGCAGTAGATTGGCCTCAAAGTAACTAAAGGACGGCAGGGATAGGTTACGAATAAGAAGCGTCACCCACAGGGACGCGATCAATATGAACAAATCCCCCAGTACGAGGATAGCCGTTTCGCGGCGGTCAAATGCCATAGATACGGATACTATAACGTGAAAACATATTGTACAGTTACTGCTGTAGAGCCTATGAATAAAAAGATACTTTTCGTCATAACGAAATCAAACTGGGGTGGCGCTCAGCGCTACGTCTACGATCTCGCCACGGCACTACCGAAAGACGCATTCGCTGTCAGTGTCGCGTTCGGACAGCCCGGCCAACTTGCAGAGAAATTGCGCGACGCGGGCGTCCGTACTCACCCGATATCGGCACTACAACGCGATCTTTCATTTTCCGCAGACATACAAAGTTTTTTTGAATTGCGGCAACTCTTCCACACCGAGAGACCGGACATCGTCCACCTCAATTCCTCAAAGGCGGCCGGTCTCGGAGCTCTCGCCGCACGATGCGCAGGTGTTCCACGGATTATCTTCACCGCTCACGGATGGCCCTTTGGTGAGAAGCGAAACATACTCTGGCGCCTGTTCGCCTATCTTGCATCCTGGGGAACTGCCCTTCTCTCCCATACAGTAATTGTCGTTTCAGAGAGTGACCTGCGCGCTGGTACCCGCATGCCATTCTGTGCCGCAAAAATGCATATGATCCATAACGGTATTGCTCTACCTATACAATTTGAATCGGGAGAAATGATTCGTGCTGCCTTTCCTCCTGGCGCCCATATCACCGGCACGGTAGGAGAGCTTAATAAAAACAAAAACCAAGTGGCGCTTATCGAACAAGCGAAAAATAATCCCGAAATGTTTGTCGCTATTGTTGGCGAAGGTGAAGAGCGGACACGACTTGAGGCAAAAATCAAAGAATATGGATTGGGGGAGCGCGTAAAGCTCTTTGGTTTTTTCTATACGACTGACGTTGTGAAAGGATTCGACGTATTCGCTCTTCCTTCTCTCAAAGAGGGTTTGCCGTATGTTCTGCTTGAAGCAAAGGCTGCTGGTCTCCCGCTTGTCGCAAGTCGCATAGGTGGCGTCGGGGAGATTCTTGACGCGAAGGATATGAGCGATTTCTCGCTTGAACAGATGCTGCAAAAAACTGCCTCGCTATACCGCTCTTAAGCTAGTTACCCGCCACCGGGATATTCGTTTGCACTCAGGTCGCCGGAAACGGCGCGGCTGTGACGCGCAAGAGAGGTGATAATGCCAAGCGCGGCAAACTCAAGAACGAGGTGCGAACCGCCTGAACTCATAAACGGTATGGTGGTGCCGGTCACCGGCAGAAGCCCGACACTAATACCCGCGTGTATCGCTACGTGAGAAGCAAAAAGAATCAGCACGCCAAGCGTGAAAAAGGCGTCGAAGTTGGTTGCCGCCGCCCGAGCGATTTGCGCGAGTCGTGCAAAAAGGAGTGCGTAGACGAGAAGCAGAAGTGTCACACCGACAAATCCCCACTCCTCCGCAAATGCCGCGAAAATGAAATCGGTTTGATACTCGGGAAGAAACCGCAGTTTAGATTGTGTGCCGTAGCCGATACCCTTCCCAAACAGTTCACCCGAGCCGAAGGCAATCTTCGCCTGATACGCATTGTAGCCGGAACCGTGAATGTCGCTTGCTGGATTTACGAAGGAGACGATGCGGGTGCGCTGATACGGCTTTAACCCTTCAAACCAGAGTACCGAGGATACGATGAGGCCAATAAGACCGAGCACGGCGAGATGCTTCTTGGAAATACCGGAGACAAGCATCATACCGAGCCAGAGCACACAGAAAATAATCGCATTCCCCATGTCCGGCTCAATGAGAATCAAGAGGACAAGCACAAGCGAGTACGCACCGGACACGATGATGTGACGAAAGTCACCGATCTCCACGTGCCGTCGCGAGAGATATTTCGCAAGCAATGCGATGAGTGCAAGCTTCGCGAGATCAGCCGGCTGGAAAGAAACCGAGCCGAGCGAGAACCACGCGCGCGCGCCGAGCGTCGGATGTGCGAAAAGTATTAGAGCCGCCAAGAGTGCGAGCGCAATGCCGTACAGCGTCATGACAACCGGCGTTCGGCGCAAGAAACGCATATCAAACTTAGACAGCCCAAGATACACGCAAAACGCAATCAGGAGCCAGAGGAGCTGACGTGGCGCAAGTGACGCACCCCCGCCGAAGGTACTGATAGTCAGAATGCCGAGAAGCGAGAGAGTAACCGCAGGCAGAAGCAGTGTCCAATCAAAGAAGAGGCGGCGCGGTGGCAAAGGGGCCATACTACAGCGGCGGGATGATCGGTGTGATTTTTATACGAGCAGGCACACTGGTAAAAGGACCATTCCACGTGAAGAGTACGGGAGCTGTCCCCCCTGCGGGTATGGTAGGCACCACCGTGGAGGACGCGGCGATAATCTCTCCAGATGGATCGTAGACAAACACAATGACGCGCACATTGGTAAATGCACTGAGGTTCTTGTTTGCTAAAACTGCTTCAACGCGTGGTGCCGACGCGGTGCCTCCCAACTTTGGCATGGAGACAATCGGCGCGACGCGCGTATCCGCGGATGCCGAGAACCAATGCAACGAGGAAGAAGCGACGTTCAAAAATGCCCCCGCGACCGCCTGATTTCCTGACGATACGCCAGGGACGAAGACCGGCACAATCGTACTCGGCGGCAAATCAATGGTGCCGGCCACTTCACGGAGAAGTATTTGGTCAGCGCCGTAAAACGTGATGCGGTAGAGCACATTCTTTGCAGTGGCGGAGAAATTTTTATTTTCTATCTCAGCAACGGCATCAACACGCCCTTCGCCATTTTTAACCGCTTTAGTAAACAAGACCGTCGGCAACTGCTGTTCCGCGAGACAGAGACTCTGGCAGGGACCACCGCAGTCAACACCAGTCTCTGCTTGATTCTGAACACCGTCGACGCACGACGGTGTTTGGTACAACACCGAGATAAGCACGACTGCGAGGAGCGCGACGATAAGCGCGCCAACAATAAACGAAATGATAAATCGCCTCCGTGCGGCCCAAGACATGCAGACAGTATAACAAAACGCCACGCAAGGTCGCGCGGCGGAAAGAACGGACGGGGTGGCAGGATTTGAACCCGCGACCTCCAGAGATGCCCTTGTTTTCAAGAACAGCAGACCATCAGTCTGCCCCAGCCCCTGGCGCGCTACCGGGCTGCGCTACACCCCAACGAGACGAGAACAAGAAAATCTTTTTATTTTCTTGTTTGAAGCGAGGAGAGGGTGAAAGAAATTCCTATTTCTTACACCCTCAACGAAAAACTTTCGAGTACTCGGTTCTGGCGGTTAGCTACTCTCCCCATCTGAAACGATGAGTACCATCGCCGCTAGGAGGCTTGACTGCCGTGTTCGGAATGAGAACGGGTATGACCCTCCCGCCGAACCACC
>Ga0172379_10011779_pt1 | contig 10348 bp, 7 predicted proteins | sample GrowelOW334metaG_FD_119756 | JGI IMG/M metagenome (GOLD analysis project Ga0172379, IMG submission 119756) | Groundwater microbial communities from an aquifer near a municipal landfill in Southern Ontario, Canada - Groundwater well OW334 metaG | ecosystem: Environmental > Aquatic > Deep...
CTGCGCGACCGGATCGTCGTCCAGACCGACGGCCAGCTCAAGACCGGTCGCGACGTCGTCATCGCGGCGCTCCTCGGTGCGGAGGAGTACGGCTTCGCCACCGCGCCGCTCGTGGTGTCCGGCTGCGTGATGATGCGCGTGTGTCACCTCGACACGTGCCCGGTCGGGGTCGCGACCCAGAACCCCGTCCTGCGCGAGCGCTTCTCCGGCAAGGCCGACTACATCGTCAACTTCTTCACCTACATCGCCGAGGAGGTGCGCGAGCTCCTCGCGCAGCTCGGGTTCCGGACCCTGGACGAGGCGATCGGCCAGGTCGGCGCCCTCGAGGTGGCCGAGGCGGTCGACCACTGGAAGGCCTCCGGCCTGGACCTGTCGCCGATCCTGCACGCGCCCGACACGAGCGCGTTCGCGGGCCAGGACCTGCGCTGCACCAAGACCCAGGACCACGGCCTCGCGCGCTCGCTCGACCTCACCGAGCTGGTGCCGCTGGCGCAGCCGGCGATCCAGGACGGCGAGCCGGTGCGCGCGCAGGTCGCGATCCGCAACGTCAACCGCACGGTCGGCACCATCCTCGGCCACGAGGTGACCAAGAAGTACGGCGGCGAGGGGCTGCCCGAGGGCACCATCGACATCACGTTCGTCGGCTCGGCCGGCCAGTCGTTCGGCGCGTTCGTGCCCAAGGGGATCACCCTGCGGCTCGAGGGCGACGCCAACGACTACGTCGGCAAGGGGCTCTCAGGCGGCCGGATCGTCGTACGTCCCGACCGGTCGGCGACGTTCAGCCCCCACGAGCAGATCATCGCCGGCAACACCATCGCCTACGGCGCCACCAGCGGCCAGATCTTCCTGCGCGGCGGGGTCGGCGAGCGCTTCGCGGTCCGCAACTCCGGTGCCTGGCTGGTGACCGAGGGCGTCGGCGACCACGGCTGCGAGTACATGACCGGTGGTCGTGTCGTCGTCCTCGGCAAGACCGGGCGCAACTTCGGCGCCGGCATGTCCGGAGGCATCGCCTGGGTGCTGGACCTCAAGGAACACCGCGTCAACCGCGAGCTCGTCGAGCTCGGCCCGGTGACCGGTGAGGCCGCGGCCGAGCTCGAGCAGCTCGTCCGCGACCACTTCGAGGAGACCGGTTCGCGCATCGCCGAGGAGCTGCTCGCCGACTGGGAGACCTCGCTGACCCGCTTCACCGAGATCATGCCGCGCGACTACCGGATCGTGCTCGAGGCCAAGGCGAAGGCCGAGGCCGACGGGCTCGACGAGAACGAGACCGCCCACGCGATGATGGAGGCACTTCATGGCTGAGCGGCGCCCTGAAATCACCCGGAGCTGCGCAGCGCGCCGCTCGACCATGAAGGGGGCAACGGAGCATGGCTGACCCGAAGGGCTTCCTCAAGCACGGTCGGGAGGTCGCCTCGCGGCGACCGGTCGACGAGCGCGTGCACGACTGGAACGAGGTCTACCCGGGAGGCATCGGCCGCGCACTGCTGCCGATCATCACCGAGCAGGCCGGCCGCTGCATGGACTGCGGCATCCCGTTCTGCCACCAGGGCTGCCCGCTCGGCAACATCATCCCCGAGTGGAACGACCTGGTCTGGCGCGACGACTGGGAGGGCGCGATCGAGCGGCTCCACGCGACCAACAACTTCCCGGAGTTCACCGGGCGGCTGTGCCCCGCTCCTTGTGAGACCGCGTGCGTGCTGGGCATCAACCAGGACCCGGTCACCATCAAGAACGTCGAGGTCTCGATCATCGACCGGGCGTGGGACTCGGGCAACGTCTCGCCCCAGCCGCCGGAGTGGCTCTCGGGCAAGACAGTCGCGGTGATCGGCTCCGGCCCGGCCGGACTGGCCGCCGCCCAGCAGCTCACCCGGGCCGGTCACACCGTCGCCGTCTACGAGCGCGCCGACAAGATCGGCGGCCTGCTGCGCTACGGCATCCCCGAGTTCAAGATGGAGAAGAAGCACGTCGACCGGCGCGTGGAGCAGATGAAGCGCGAAGGCACGGTCTTCCGGGCCGGGGTGCAGGTCGGCGACGAGCTGACCGGCGACCGGTTGCGGGAGCGGTACGACGCCGTGGTGCTCGCCATGGGCTCCACGGTCGCCCGCGACCTGCCCGTCACCGGGCGCGAGCTCGGTGGCATCCACCAGGCGATGGAGTTCCTCCCGCAGGCCAACCGCGTCGCGCTGGGCGAGACCGTCGACGACCAGATCCGCGCCGACGGCAAGCACGTCGTGATCATCGGCGGCGGTGACACCGGCGCCGACTGCCTCGGCACCTCGACGCGCCAGGGCGCAGCCTCGATCACGCAGCTCGAGATCATGCCCGAGCCGCCGCAGTCGCGCCCCGACGGCCAGCCGTGGCCGACGTACCCCATGACGTTCCGCGTCTCCTCGGCCCACGAGGAGGGTGGCGAGCGCGTCTACGCCGTGTCGACCCAGGAGTTCCTGGGCGACGACGACGGCAACGTCCGCGCGCTGCGGCTCGTCGACGTCGTCTTCGAGGGCGGCAAGCTCACCGAGATCGAAGGCACCGAGCGGGAGATCCCGGCCGAGCTGGTGCTCTTCGCGATGGGCTTCACCGGTCCCGAGAAGGCCGGCCTGGTCGAGCAGCTCGGTGTCCACCTCGACGAGCGCGGCAACGTCGCGCGCGACGGCTCCTACATGACCTCGTTGCCGGGCGTCTTCGTCGCGGGCGACGCCGGTCGCGGCCAGTCGCTGATCGTGTGGGCCATCGCCGAGGGTCGGGCGGCCGCGGCCGCGGTCGACAAGTTCCTCACCGGGTCGACCACCCTCCCGGCGCCGATCCCGCCCACCGCCCGGCCCCTCGTCGTCTGATCCACGGTCTCGACCCTGTCCTGCGGTGACCCGTCGCAAACTTTGTGACGGGTCACCGCGGGCGGGGGTTTTGGAACGATCAAACTGTTCGTTAGGGTGGGGCCGTGCGTAGAGCCAAGATCGTCTGCACCCTGGGACCCGCGACCAACACCGAGCGCCGGATCCGCGAGCTCGTCTATGCCGGGATGGACGTCGCCCGGCTGAACATGAGCCACGGCACCCACGACGACCACGCGGAGGCCTACCGCCTCGTGCGCGAGGCCGCCGACGCGAGCGGCCACGGGGTGGGCATCTTCGCCGACCTGCAGGGGCCCAAGATCCGCCTGGAGACCTTCGCCGGCGGGCCGGTCCAGCTCCGGCGCGGGCAGGTGTGGACGATCACCACCCGTGACGTCCCCGGCGACGCCGAGATCTGCGGTACGACCTACAAGGGCCTGCCCGGCGACGTCAGTGTGGGCGACCCGATCCTGATCGACGACGGCAAGGTGCGGCTGCGCGTGACCAGCGTCGGCGCCACCGACGTCACGACCGAGGTGCTGGTCGGCGGCCAGGTCAGCAACCACAAGGGCATCAACCTCCCGGGCGTCGCGGTCTCCGTGCCGGCGCTGTCCGAGAAGGACATCGACGACCTCAAGTTCGCGCTGAGCCTGAGCGTCGACTTCATCGCGCTGAGCTTCGTGCGCAACGCGGCCGACGCGGCCGACGTACGCCGGGTGATGGCGGAGGTGGGCGTCCACCTGCCGGTGATCGCCAAGATCGAGAAGCCGCAGGCCATCGACAACCTCGACGAGATCGTCAGTGCCTTCGACGGGTTCATGGTGGCGCGCGGCGACCTCGGCGTGGAGTGCCCCCTCGAGGACGTGCCGTTCCTGCAGAAGCAGGTGATCGAGAAGGCGCGCCTCAACGCCAAGCCGGTGATCGTGGCCACGCAGATGCTGGAGTCGATGATCACCAGCCCGTCGCCGACGCGTGCCGAGACCAGCGACGTCGCCAACGCGGTGCTCGATGGCGCCGACGCGGTGATGCTGTCCGGTGAGACCAGCGTGGGGGAGCACCCGATCCACGTGGTCGAGACGATGGCACGGATCATCTCCGCCACCGAGCGGCACGCGCTCGAGCCCCGACAGCTCGGAGCGATCGACTCGATCGAGTGGGACCCGCACACCCGCGGGGGAGTGATCGCCAAGGCGGCCGCCGAGGTCGCCGAGCGGGTCGGGGCCAAGTACGTCGTGGCGTTCACCCAGTCGGGCGACTCGGCGCGGCGGATGTCCCGGCTTCGGGGCCCGATCCCGGTGCTGGCCTTCACTCCCGAGGCCCGGGTGCGCTCCCAGCTCTCGCTCTCGTGGGGCGTCGAGACCTTCAAGACCTCACCGGTCGACCACACCGACGAGATGGTGCGCCAGGTCGACGAGCAGCTGCTCCAGATCGGCCGCGTGGAGGAGGGTGACCTGGTCGTCATCATCGCCGGCGCCCCTCCGGGGATCCCCGGCTCCACCAACGCGCTGCGCATCCACCGCATGGGCGACGCCATCAACCAGGTCGCCCCGGCCTACCGCCGCGCTCCCTGAGCCGCTGGGCTACTGCTTGAGTCCGACCAGCCCATCGAGGCGCGCCACCCCGGCTCGGGTCGAGACGCTGATGTGGTGCACGTTGGACTGCCGCCACGGGACGTCGGCGAGGTCCAACGCCCAGCAGCACAGCTCGCGGATGTCCGCGGAGTAGTTAGTGAACTGCCATCGCGGGTAGACGTAGTACTTCATGACGCCGGCGACGGGCCGCCGCACTCGGTTGGCCACGCGGCTGCCGTCGGAGTGGAACAGCCCTCTCAGGAACTCCGCAGGATGCGCCTCCACGGCCGCGCGCTGCCAGTCGTCCAGCACGATCGGTCGCGCGTGCTTCGGCCCCGGCCCGTGCTGGGGGAACAGGCAGGGCCAGTGCCTCCAGTGGGCTTGCACGACGACGCAGCCGAGCCTCGACACCTGGTGCACTGCGTGGCCGGGGCGCACACGACCCAGGAGGCCGACCACGTCGTCGATGATCGCCGGATACGCGAGGTCGCAGGTCACGCGCAGCGCGTGCTGGCGCCGGGCGCGAGCGAGATGGCCGTCCCCGAGGTAGTAGCCCAGCAGCGCGGCATACGCCTCAGTGTCGAGGGCGATCCGGTCGCACCGCGGGCACTCCGGCGGGCGCCCGCGCAGGGAGCCGTCTCGCCACGAACGCACGGTCGACCGCGCCAGCCCGAACAGCCGTGCGCACTCCGACACGCTCATACCGTCGCTGAGCCGGCGCAAGGCCTCCTCGCGTGTGGCCGTCGGATGCATGAGAGCAGTGAAGGCCCGAGCGCCGACACTGCCCTGGAACGGTGCCCCGGGTGGGATTCGAACCCACACTGGATGCAGTTTGAGTGCACTGTCTCTGCCGTTGGACTACCGGGGCTGACCGGCCGAAACCCTATCCGATCTAGGCCTGTCATCCGCCCACCGCGCCCCGCGCGACTGGTTCCCGAGCCTGCGACCACGCGGGGGACCGGGCGCCGTTAGCCTGTCGTCGTGACCGAGCCCGCTGCCGCACCTGCGCACCGCACCGTCGTGATCGCCGAGGACGAGACGCTCATCCGCATGGATCTCGCGGAGATGCTCACCGAGGAGGGGTACGTCGTGGTCGGCGAGGCCGGCGACGGGGCCCGGGCGATCGAGCTCGCCGAGGAGCTCCGCCCCGACCTGGTCATCCTCGACGTGAAGATGCCCGTCCTGGACGGGATCGCCGCTGCCGAGGCGATTGCCGGCCAGCGGATCGCGCCGGTCGTGATGCTGACCGCGTTCTCGCAGCGCGACCTGGTGGAGCGGGCCCGTGACGCGGGTGCCATGGCCTACCTGGTCAAGCCGTTCTCGAAGACGGACCTGGTGCCCGCGATCGAGATGGCGGTGAGCCGGTTCGCAGAGCTGAGCATGCTCGAGGCGGAGGTCGCGGACCTCTCCGAGCGGCTCGAGACGCGCAAGGCCGTCGACCGCGCGAAGGGTGTCCTGCAGGAGCAGCTGAAGCTCTCCGAGCCGGAAGCCTTCCGGTGGATCCAGAAGACCGCGATGGATCTTCGGTTGTCCATGCGGCAGGTGGCGGACGGCGTCGTGGAACACGGACCGACACCGCGCAGAGACTGAACCGTTACCCGTCAGGGCCGGTTTCAGGGACCACGGCATCGTGGACGTGACTATGCTGCCCGGACCGATGAGTGTCACCGGACACTCGACTGACGGGAGCTATTGCGTGCGACTGCGCCTGCTGACCCTCCTCGCCTTCTTCGTGATGGTGCTGTTTCCGCTCGCGGCGTTCGCGGACGAGACCGGAGGCCCCAGCGAGAGTCCGAGCGAGAGTCCCAGCGCCACCGTCAGCGACGCGCCCGCGGACGAGGCACCCCAGGAGCGCCCGGAAGGCCCCTACGTCACCGTGCGCCTGGTCGACACGGCGAACGACGACTCGCCCATCGTCGGCGTCACGCTGACGGTGACCGCCGAGGACGGCACCGAGGTGGGTGCCGCGGAGACCGACGCCGACGGACGGATCATCGTGCCGATCCCCGAGCTGGGCACCTACACGGTGACCCTCGACGAGTCGACGCTGCCCGAGGGCATCGAGCTGAGCGACTCGACCGATGACGAGATCCAGGTCCGGGCCATCCTCGACGGAGCCAACGGTGGGCTGTTCCCCATCGGGGTCGAGGAGAGTGTCGGGGTGCCGTTCGGCGAACGCCTGATCACGAGCCTCACCTCGGGCGTGAAGTTCGGGCTGATCGTGGCCCTGGCCGCCCTGGGCCTGTCGCTGATCTTCGGCACCACCGGCCTCACGAACTTCGCGCACGGCGAGCTGATCACCTTCGGCGCGATCATGACCTACGTCGCCAACCGCGGCCTGGGCCTGCCTGTGATCCTCTCGGGCATCCTCGCCGTGCTGGCGTCCGCGCTGTTCGGGTGGGCGCAGGACCGGGGCCTCTGGCGACCTCTGCGAAGACGCGGCACGGGACTGATCGCGATGATGATCGTCTCGATCGGCTTCGGCCTGCTGCTGCGCAACGTCTACCAGTACACGATCAGCAGCTCGCGCAAGTCGCTCAGCCAGTACGTCAGCCAGGGCCGCAAGGACTACGGGCCGTTCAGCCTTGCCGACAAGGAGCTGGCCATCATGGTGGTGGCGTTCGTGACGATCGTCGTCACGAGCGTGGTCCTGATGAAGACCCGGCAGGGCAAGGCGATGCGGGCCGTCTCCGACAACCCCGCACTGTCGGCGTCCTCCGGCATGCGGGTCGACGGGGTGATCGGATCCGTGTGGATCCTCGGGACCGCACTCACCGGCCTCGCCGGAGTGCTCCTGGCCGTCAACAGCCAGATCAACTTCCTGATGGGGTTCAAGCTCCTGCTGCTGGTGTTCGCGGCCGTCACCCTCGGTGGCCTCGGCACCATCTGGGGCGCACTGTTCGGCTCGATGGTCATCGGCATCATGGTGGAGGTCGGCCCACTCTTCGGCGTTCCCTCGTCGATCAAGGAGGTGGGTGCGCTGGTCGTGCTCATCCTGGTGCTCCTGATCCGGCCCCAGGGCATCCTCGGACGCCGCGAGCGGATCGGGTGACGCGCGTGAACGACCTCGCACTGCCACGACCCGCATCCGGCGAAGGGACCAGCAACCGATGAACGCAACGAAGGAGACGGTGGCCACGGGTCCCGCCGTGCGACCCACGAGGCTGCACTCCAACGCGGTCACCTCGCTGGTGCTCGGCGTCGCCGGGGTCACGCTGACCGCCGGCATCACCTCGCCGTTCGCCTGGTGGAAGGCCAACCAGGCGCTGGCCGCCATCAAGGCGGAGCCCACGCACCACTCCGGGCGCATGGTGGCCCAGATCGGCCGGGTCCTCGGTGTCCTGGGCACGGTCATGCTCCTGCTGTGGCTGGTCCTGGGCTTCGCCACGGACGTGCTCCCGGTGGACATCGGGACCGTGTTCCGAACCGCGCTCAACCAGGCCCTCGGCCCCAACGCCATCGTCTACGCGCTCGCGGCGATCGGCCTCAACATCCACTTCGGCTACACCGGTCTGCTCAACTTCGGCCAGGCGGGCTTCATGGCGGTCGGCGCCTACGGCCTCGCGGTCAGCGTCGTCACCTTCGACCTCCCGTTCTGGGTGGGCGTCGGCATCGCGCTGCTCACCCCGGTGCTGCTGGCGATCCTGCTGGGCGTCCCGACGCTGAGGCTGCGAGCCGACTACCTCGCCATCGCCACCATCGCGACGGCGGAGATCCTGCGCCTCGCGTTCGGGTCGGTCGAGCTGGTGGACACGTTCGGCGGATCCAACGGGCTGACGGGCTACGCCTCGACCTACCAGTCGCTCAACCCGTACGACGGCGGCCTGAGCCTGGGCTTCGTCGAGTTCAGCAACCGCGACCTCTGGTCGATCACCGTGGGCTGGAGCCTCGTGGCGGTCTCCCTGCTCATCGTGTGGGCCCTGATGCGCAGCCCCTGGGGACGGGTGCTGCGCTCGATCCGCGAGGACGAGGACGCCGTGCGCTCGTTGGGCAAGAACGTCTTCGCCTACAAGATGCAGGCGCTGATCCTCGGCGGCATCTTCGGTGGGCTGGCCGGTCTCTTCCTGGCCTTGAAGCAGGCCTCGGTCGTGCCGACGGACTACTCCACCAACATCACGTTCTTCGCCTACACCGCCCTGCTCATCGGTGGCGCGGCGCGCGTGCTCGGCCCGCTCGCCGGAGCCCTGATCTTCTGGTTCCTCATCGCCGGGCTGGGCTCGTTCTTCGGTCAGGCCACCTCAGGGGCCGACCCGCTGATGCCGGCGTTCATCATGGACGACACCCAGGCCAGCCTCGTCAGGTTCATCGTGACAGGGCTCGGGCTGATGCTGCTGATGATCTTCCGACCTCAGGGGATCTTCGGCGACCGAAGGGAGATCGCGATCGATGGACGCTGACCAGGAGACGACCCCCACCGGCCCGACGCGCGGCGTCACGCCGAGCGTGCTGGACGGGGTCGAGGCCCGGCCCGGTGCCTCCAAGCCGGACCCGATCATCGTGGGCGACGCCATCACCCGCACCTTCGGCGGCCTGACCGCCGTCGACGTCGAGCACATCGAGATCCAACGCGGCGTCATCACCGCCCTCATCGGCCCCAACGGTGCCGGCAAGACGACGCTCTTCAACCTGCTGACCGGGTTCGACGTCCCCAACACCGGCGCGTGGAGCTTCAACGGCAGGTCGCTCCAGCGGGTGCCCGCGTTCAAGGTCGCTCGGCTGGGGATGGTCCGGACCTTCCAGCTCACCAAGGTGCTCGCCAAGCTCACCGTCATCGAGAACATGCGGCTCGGCGCGACCGGCCAGCGCGGCGAGAAGTTCTGGTCGGCGGCGCTGCCCTTCCTCTGGCGTGGCCAGGAGGACGCCAACACCTCCCGCGCCGACGAGCTGCTCGCGCGCTTCAAGCTCGACACCAAGCGCGAGGACTTCGCCGGCTCGCTCTCCGGCGGCCAGCGCAAGCTGCTGGAGATGGCGCGTGCCCTCATGGTCGACCCGGAGCTGATCATGCTCGACGAGCCGATGGCGGGCGTGAACCCGGCGTTGAAGCAGTCGCTGCTGGGGCACGTGAAGTCCCTGCGCGACGAGGGTCGCACCGTGCTCTTCGTCGAGCACGACATGGACATGGTCCGCGACATCTCCGACTGGGTCATCGTGATGGCGCAGGGCAAGATCGTCGCCGAGGGCACACCGCAAGCCGTGATGCAGAACCCGGCCGTCATCGACGCCTACCTCGGCGCCCACCACGACACCGACCTGACCGAGCTCGACGAAGACGCCCTCGAGGCCGAGGCTGAGGCCGAGCTCGGGCCCACGCACCGGGAAGAGACCCACCATGGCTGAGCCCACCCCCGCCACGCCGGAGCGCGACGCCCACCTCGCGGCGTCGGGCACTGCCCTCTTGCGCGCCGACGACCTGGTGGGCGGCTACCTGCCGGGGGTCGACATCCTCAACGGCGCCGACCTCTACTGCAACAAGGGCGAGCTGGTCGGCATCATCGGTCCCAACGGGGCCGGCAAGTCCACGCTGCTCAAGGCCCTCTTTGGCCTGGTGAAGGTGCGCACCGGCTCGGTCACCCTGCGCGGCGAGGACATCACCAACATGCGCGCCGACCAGCTCGTGTCCAAGGGCATCGGCTTCGTGCCGCAGAGCAACAACGTGTTCCCCAGCCTCACCATCGAGGAGAACCTCGAGATGGGCTGCTACCAGGCGCCCAAGAAGTTCACCGAGCGCTTCGACTTCGTCACCGACATCTTCCCGAGGCTCGGGGAGCGTCGTAAGCAGCGGGCCGGCTCGCTCTCCGGTGGCGAGCGGCAGATGGTGGCGATGGGCCGCGCCCTGATGATGGCGCCCTCCGTGCTGCTGCTCGACGAGCCGTCGGCCGGGCTCTCACCGGTGCTGCAGGACGAGGTGTTCGTGCAGACGCGCAACATCAACAAGGCCGGGGTCTC
>Ga0172379_10011780_pt1 | contig 10347 bp, 9 predicted proteins | sample GrowelOW334metaG_FD_119756 | JGI IMG/M metagenome (GOLD analysis project Ga0172379, IMG submission 119756) | Groundwater microbial communities from an aquifer near a municipal landfill in Southern Ontario, Canada - Groundwater well OW334 metaG | ecosystem: Environmental > Aquatic > Deep...
CTATAATTGAGTTTCTTTGAGGGCTTTATTTACAACTTGAATTATTTGCTTTTCATTCATTCCAGAAATTGTTTTTATATCCATATAACCCAAAGCACTCAGAATATGCGCCAATATTAATGGTTCCGACATTTCTGTTTCTGTAATAGAAAGAAGAGTTTTGAAAAGTTTTTCGTTTTTTTCTTCTCCCTGAACCAATCTTTTTACAAAATTCAAGACTCTAGCTCGCACGGTGGAAAACTTCGGTTGTAAATCTATTTTTAAAGCACCAGTTAGACGCCACACTTCTTTTCCTTTTACCAAAGAAAAGGAACCAAAAGAAAAATCTTCCAGATTGTAGCGTAATTTCGAAGTTATAAGTCGCACACCTTGTGCTCTAGCTCTCACTAAACCGAAATCTTCGGTATATAAAAGATAAATTTTCGAAGCTTCGCCAGAAGGTGAGCTGCCTAATATAAACCCTCGAGTGGAATAAACAGCATATGACATTTATTTTTTAAAACCTATTTTGAGTTTGTATTCTTCTACGGCTAATTCTTGTGCATTTGGTAAATGTGTATATTCAATACCAGTGACTAGGGTCACTTTCTTTATTTCTCGTAAATATTCATTAATTAACTCTTTTGTTTTTTCATCAGAATCTAGAAGTAGAGCAACTTTGTCGCCTACTGTCAGACCTTCGTTCTTGCGTAACTCTTGAATAGAACGAATGATATCTCGAGCAATTCCCTTCTTACGAAGTTCTGGAGTAATAGTCGTATTAAGTTTCACTCCCGGTCCATCCGACCCAGCTTGAGCAACAAAAATAATTTCATTCACATTTGCTTCATCTGCAAGAATTTTTTTGAGTTCTGCCCAATATTTTGGTTCTTTACCATCATGCTTTATAGACAAACTTTGAAGAGGTTGTCTGACTGGAATTTTGTTTTGTGATCTTTGCATATGTGCCATTGTTGCAAAAGATCTAACAATACTCATTCCATTAAGCACATCAACATCTAAGTTTATTTCTTTCGGCCAATTAGAGAGATGAACACTCTCTGGATCGGATTTGCTTTTTACTTTGCCAAATAAATCCTCGGCATAAAAAGGTGTAAATGGGGCCAAAAGTTTTGCCATTGTATATAGAACATATCGAGTTGTGGCCAAAGCGGCATTTTTGTCTGTCAGATCGTCTGATTTAAATCGATCACGTGAACGGCGTAAATACCAAGTAGATAAATCGTCTGTAAATTCACGTATAGCACGTGTCGGTTCAAATAATTTGTAATTATCGAGTTTATCTGTCGTGAGTTTTATTAATTCAGCGAGACGAGAAAGAATCCATTTGTCTAAAATATTGTTCGAATTTGGTTCTGAAACTTTTTCATCCGACTTTTTATCAACATAAAGTTCATAAAAACTATACACATTCGAGAGTATATTGAATAAACGTTTTACAATTTCATCGACGGTTTTTTCATCAAAATTTTTAGAATCTCCAGGCTGATTAACTGAATACATCCAGAAACGCAAAGCATCAACACCATATTTATCAATCATCTCCCATGGATTTACAATATTACCTGTAGATTTGGACATTTTTTTACCATCTTTATCCAAAATATGGCCTAAACAAATAACATTTTTGAATGTAGCACCTTTACCCAAAAGAACACCAACTGCGTGTAATGTGTAAAACCAGCCGCGGGTTTGATCTATAGCTTCAGAAATAAAATCTGCTGGAAAACCGATTTTGTCTATATATTTTTTATTTTCAAAAGGATAATGATCCTCCGCAAAAGGCATGGCACCAGAATCAAACCAAACATCCATGACTTCTTTTACTCTGTACATTTTTTCTCCAGAACGACTTTTTAAAACGATTTTATCTATATACGGCTTGTGCAAATCTATAGAAAAATCATGATCGTGAGGTAAAGGAGCAAACGGTAATTCACGAACTTCAGCATTTTCAAAGCGTTTGAAGTTATTTACGAAAATATGTGCACCGGGTAATTCATATGCACGATTTTCTGGCATATATAATCCCGCAACAACATGAAAAATCCATGCTGGACCACCGTGAGTGATAATGAGAATATTTTTGTCTTTATATTTCTCTTCTATTTCATAAAGAAAACTTCCTACTCTCTTTTGAACATCTTTGAGAGATTCCCCGCTGGGCATAACACTATTAAACCAATCTGGGCCGGTGGCATGTATAGCTCTATGATATTCATTCCAGTCTTTACCATCAAAACTCCCAGGATTTATTTCTTTTATTCGTTCATCAGCAATAATTGATGACTCTGAAATATCTAAAATGCCAGCAACGACACGTGCTGTCTCCATCGTTCGCATAAATGGTGAAGAAAATATCAAATCAATTTTCTTACCTCGTAGAGATTTTGCTGTTTTTTGTACATCTTTTTTACCCTCTTCTGTTATATGATCCAACGATTCACGTTTGTAACTTACAATTTCTTTTTTGTTTCCTTCTGTACCACCGTGACGCATAATAAAATACCTATTTCCAGAATTTATAGCCTTGTTACGTAGAGTTTCTATAGAATCAACCACAAATTTTTCACTACCATCTTCAGTTTGCCAAATAGGTAAAGGAGTACCCCAATATCTCTCGCGTGAAATTGCCCAGTCTTTTACATCAGAAAGCCATTCTCCAAAACGACCCTCTTTTATATGCGAAGGCTCCCAGTTTATTTTTTGGTTTTCTTTTATCAATTTTTTACGAAACTCTGACATACGGATATACCAGGAATCACGAGCAAAATAAATTAACGGTGTTTTACAACGCCAACAATGAGGATATGAATGCTCGTATTTTTCTTTTTTAAGCAAAAGGTTGCGATAAGCCAGATCCTTGATTATTTCAACGGCGGTTTCTTCATCTTTCACAAATCTACCGGCTAAAAATCCTGTATATTCCATAAAATGGCCAGAATCATTGACTAAATGATGTTTTGGTAGACCAATTTTTGTACCTAGATTAAAGTCATCAACACCATACATTGGAGCTATATGAACCACACCAGTACCGTCAGTGGTGGTTACAAAATCGGCTGGATATACTTTGAAGGCTTTTTCCAATTTTACCCTCTCTGTACTCGATAGGGAATCTTTCAAAAATGGATACAAAGGCTCGTATGAAAGACCTATGAGTTTTTTACCGAGAAATTTTGAAACTATTTTTAAGTCTTTTTTATCAGCAAAGGTTTTGTCGACCAAAGTTTCTGCAAGAATATACTTTGATTCTCCAAATTCAACTTCTACATAAGAGACTTCTTCGCCAATTGCCAAAGCAACGTTACCAGGTAAGGTCCATGGAGTTGTAGTCCAAGCGAGAATATATGTATTTGGTCGATCTTTTAGTTTTAATTTGATAGTTACGGCCAAATCTTTTACATCAACATAACCCTGAGCAAGTTCATGACTAGAGAGAGCTGTACCACAACGCGGACACCATGGAACAATTCTGTAATCTTTGTACAAAAGGTTTTTGTCACTCACTTGTTTCGTAATCCACCATAGAGATTCTATATATGAATTTTGATATGTGATATATGGACTGTCCTGATCAACCCAATATCCAATACGATCAGTAAATTTTTCCCATTCGTCGACATATTTCCAAACATTTTCTTTACACTCATTATTGAACTTTGCAATACCGTAAGCTTCAATATCTTTTTTTGATTTAAAACCATGAGTTTTTTCAATTTCCAATTCCACCGGTAGACCATGAGTATCCCAACCACCTTTTCGGCGTACATGAAAACCCTGCATAGTTTTGTATCTCGGCAAAGCATCTTTGAAAGCACGAGCTTCTATATGATGAATTCCTGGACGACCATTAGCTGTCGGAGGACCTTCATAAAAAATAAATTCGCCTTTTGGACTAGGTTTTTCTAGGGTTTTTTGGAAAATTTGTTTTTCTTTCCAAAATTCCATTATTTTTTCCTCTTTCTCTGCCAGAGGGTGTTTCTTTGGTGTGGAATTATCGGCCATAGACTTCAGATTATCACATTTTCTCCGGAATTTTCATTCCTAGGAGTTTGGTACCGTTTTCTAGAACGATACGTACAGCATTTGTAATAGCCACACGATGAGGTGATTTTGGTTCATCAATTTTTACTATAGGTGTGTTTGCGTACCAGGAATTAAACAGGGATGAGAGTGCGGTGAGATATGTCGTGACAAAATGTGGAGATTTTTCTGTCGCAGAGTGAGAAACAATTTCTGGAAAACGAGAAATGAAGCGTGCAAGTTCGCTACTAGTGTCATCCACGGAAATGTCTGTGTTAATTTTTGGTTTTATTTTTTCTTTTTTTGCTTTTTCTAAAACAGAATTTGCCCGTACAGCAGTGTAAAGTAAATATGGACCTGAATCACCATCGAAAGATATAGATTTTTCGAAATCATAAACAATATCACTCGAGGTAATTTGTTTAAGAATAGAATATTTTATAGCTGAAATAGCGATAATTTCAGCCACTTCTTTTTTCTTTTTATCATCCATATCGCGACGAGCGAGTTTCTCCAAAGCTAGAGTCTCTACATCACCAATGAGTGATTCCCCCGTAATTACATTACCTTTTCGAGAAGACATTTTACCTTCGGCAAAACGAAGCATTCCGTGAGATATGTGTTTTGTGACTTTTGCCGCTTCAGGCAAAATTATTTCCAGGGCTTTTAAAACTACACGAAAATAATCATTTACCTCGTTTCCAGTAATAATAATTGACTGATCTGGATGCATTTTCTTCCATTTTTTGGTATTTAAACCTAATTCTTTTGTTTCATATGTCGGAATACCTTGAGAATTTATAAATACACGTGTGTGCAGTTTCGGATCATGTTTTTCACCCTTGAAAACTACAGCGCCGTCACTTTTTTCAAATACACCCTTTTCCAAAAATTCATGAACCAAAGCGACACCATCATGGGCAACTTCACTCTCTAAATAATAATAATCGAATTTAGTGCCAAGCTTTTTATAAATTTCTTCAAAATGCATGAGACTCCATTTTCGTCCAAGTTTGTAGAGCTTCATCAGCTTGCGATCTTTGCCTTCAAATATTTTTTTGTTCAAATCTTCTATTTCATTTTTTACTTCTGGTATATCTTCGAAAGCATTTGAACCTTCAACATACATTTGACCCAAAAAATCTGTTCTTTCTGTTAGAGGTGCGCGTTTTGATGGTATTTTGTCTAGGTTTTTGAGAATTGCCCACATTGTTTTGGCTACATGCATGCCAATATCACCCTGGTAACACATACGACGAACCTTTGCTCCCTGCGAAGCAATAATTCTGGAGATTGATTCACCTATGGTATTCGACATCAAATGACCTATATGAAAAACCTTGAAAGGATTCGGATCTGTGTATTCGACGAGAACTTTCCTACCCCGCCATTCATTTGAATTGCCGTACAACTCTTTTCTTTTCAAAACAATCTCGAGTTCGTTTGAAAAAAATTTTGGTGAAAGATAAAAATTTATAAATCCTGGGCCGGCAATTTCAATTTTTTCTACAAATTCAATTTTTTGTTCTCGTAAAATTCCTGTAATTTTTTCTGCCAGTTCGCGTGGATTTAATTTTGTCTGTTTTGCGAGCGTCAATGCAATATTTGTGGCAAAATCACCATGATTTGCATCAGCCGGACGCTCTAGAATAATTTCGGTAGCCGAAATATTCAATGTTTTCAAAACTTGTTGTATTGCTGTTTTTATTTGTAACTGTATATCCATAATTTTATTTTCCTGTACTACCAAACCCTCTTTCTCCCCTGTCTGATGTGGAAAGCTCACCATCTTTTACTTCAACAAATTTCATATCTTCGTATTTGTGAATTATCATCTGAGCAATTTTGTGTCCCGGTTCAAAAGTGTAAGCGTCCTTGCCCAAATTAAAAATACCGACATGTACTTCGCCACGATATCCTGAATCAATGACATTTCCGAAAGTTATAATGCCATGTCTGTGTGCGAGACCACTTTTTTCTTGAATTATTCCCACACATCCTTTTGGAATTTCCATTTTGTATCCAGTGTTTATAGACGCGCGTTCCATAGAACCAACAGTGAGTTCATCTTTCACAAACAAATCAAATCCGGCATCACCTTTCAGAGCGTATTTTGGCATTGGTACACTATCTACAATTCGTACAATCTTCAGAGTTTTTTTCATGAGCAAATTAAATTATACTCTTTTTTACAACATTCCATAATTTTTCATGAATTTCTTCACGAGAGTAAATTTCACTACCTTTGGCACATTCTATGACATCCCATTTGAATTTTTTAGCAACATATTTATAGGCGAGAGCTGCATTTTGCAAATGATTTAGATCAGCTTCATGAATATCACGTTTTTTGCCCTTGGTGTATCCGCGTGTATCTTTTTTATCCACCAGTTTTTGTCCAATCGCCGGAGGCATGTAGAGAAGAACTATTTTATCCGGCTTTGGAATATTGAAAATATTGAATTCAAGATCAAAAAGCCAAGAGAGAAATTTGTCTTTGTCTTTTTTATTTTTAATTTTCCCCGTTTGATGACCCATATTGGCCGAAACATATCTGTTGGAAACCACAATTTTGCCAGCCTCAAGCCATTTTTTTACTTCAAATGATTTATCATATCTATCCAGAGCATAAAAAATGGAACCTCGATACGGACCAACTTCATCGGCACTTCCATATTCACCGCGGAGATATTTCTCCACAAAATGTGCCGATGGTTTACCGTACTGAGGAAAATCTAATTCCATAACCTTTCTTCCCTCTTTACGTAATTTTTCAATCAGAAGTTTTGTTTGAGTCGCCTTTCCCGATCCGTCTGTGCCGTCTATGACTATAAATTTTCCGCGAGTCATTTTATTTATTTTATTTTTTACGCAACGTTTTATCTATCCTGCGAGCGAGAGCTATCATATCGCGTTCTTTTGCCCCGCGTGTCGTCTCCGCTGCAGTACCGAGACGAATACCCGAAGGATCTACTGGTGGACGGGTATCAAAAGGAATGGCGTTTTTGTTTACGATGATCCCCTCTTTTTCGAGTTTATCCGAAGCTTCTTTACCACCCAAACCTCGAGAAGCCACGTCCATAAGTATTAAATGACTATCTGTGCCACCAGAAATTATCCTCCAACCCAATTTTGAAAGTTCGTTGGCCAAAGTTGTAGCGTTTTTCACAATCTGTTTTGCATATTTTTTGAATGCTCCTGTCGCAGCCTCTCCTAGAGCCACGGCTATAGCAGCTGTTTGATTCATATGTGGACCACCTTGGAGACCGGGAAAAACCGCTTTGTCGATTTTTTTATCTAGTTCTCGTGAATCGCGTCTGACAAATATTAGAGCTCCACGAGGACCACGTAGGGTTTTATGTGTGGTTGTAGTTACAACATCTGCAAAAGGAAAAGGTGATGGGTATACTTTTCCAGCAATCAATCCAGCAACATGAGACATGTCTACCATCAAATACGCTCCACAAGCATCAGCAATTTCACGAAATTCTTTCCAATCAATTACACGTGGATACGCTGTAAAACCAGCAATAATCATCTTTGGCTTTTCACGTAAAGCTATTTCACGTAAATTTTTATAATCCAAAACCTCTCCATTTTTTGAAACACCATATGGAATTTGTGTCCAAAACTTTCCAGTGACAGAAACTCGATGACCGTGGGTGAGATGTCCACCCTGATCCAGAGACATACCCATAACTTTGTCACCTTTTTCCAAAAGCCCAACGTAAACAGAGAGATTTGCCGGCGAACCTGATAATGCTTGAGTATTTACATGCCATTCGTTAGGATTCAAATCAAAAAGTTTTAGAGCTCGTTTGGAAGTTAAGTCTTCTACTTTATCTATAACTGTGTTACCGCCATAGTATCGTTTGCCAGAATAACCTTCGGCATATTTATTTGTAAGTTCTGAACCGAGAGCGTCAAGCACATCTCGAGAAACATAATTTTCTGAAGCAATTAAATTTACAACTTCTTTTTGTCTAATTTTTTCTTCTTTTATGAGTTTTTCTATGATTTTGTCTTTCATGGAATTTTTGTAATTTTGATTGTATCATAACACCATGAAAATAATTATTGTAGATGATGTCGCACCGGAACCGAACGCAATGCTCCAAGCCTTATATTCGAGAAGTCCGAGAAGTGTAACCGAGCATTTAGAACAGGTAAAGAAAGGCGGTGCCGAAAAGTTTATGGCTTCTTACTATGTGGGCTATGGTCACAAATCTATTGGCGATTGTGGAACGACATCAATATTCGTGGAAAATGTTTCTATGCTCGTCACAAAAGCTCTGCAAGATTGGCCCCTCTATAATGGTCAGGAAGCCTCTACACGCTATTTGGATATGACAGCTCAAGAAGTAAAGAATCCTTTAAATACACCCGCTGGCAAGGAAATTCAGGACGATTGGATGAAGTTTTATGCCCACGCATTAGAGGCTCTGGTACCTTCTCTCAAAATTCGTTTTCCATTAAAAACCGGAGAAAGTGAAAAAATATATGAAAAAGCCATAAAAGCCAGAGCTTTTGATATTGCACGAGGATTTTTACCAGCAGGTGCTACTACATACGCCTCTTGGCACACGAATTTACGTCAAGCTTATGATCATTTAAAAGAAATGCGTCACCATCCTCTCACTGAAGTACGCGAAGTAGCGAAAGAAATTCTCAGCTCTCTTCAGAAAAAATATTCCTCTAGTTTCCTTCATGAAAAATTTCCAGCTGAAGAAGAATATATAGAAAAGTCTGTTGCAGAACTTGCTTATAACAATGAAAAACCTGTAAAAAAATTCACCTACATATCTAGACTTGATCTCAAAGGAATTAAAAAACACAAACGACTTTTGGTAGAGCGACCGGCAAAATCAGAACTTCATCAGAGATTTAGACAATACGGCAATATTATTTTTTCTTTTCCTCTAGACTTTGGTTCATATAGAGATTTGCAACGTCAAAGAAGTGCTGTTCAGGAAATGCCCCTACTGACTACAAAACAGGGCTTTCATAAATGGTATTTGGAACAATTAACCCCAGAGCTTCGCGACAAAGCAAAAAAACTTTTGAAAAAACAAGAAGCTAGAATAGAAAAACTCCCAGTGGATGATGTTGTAAAACAATATTACACAGCCATGGGATATACAATTACCGTGAGAATGTCATGCTCTCTACCGTCAGCTGTTTATATTTCAGAATTACGTTCTGCAGACACTGTTCATCCGACACTCCGCATAGAAGCTCAGAGGATGGGAGACGCCATAAAAGCCAGTGTTCCCGGTATAATAATGCATCATGATACATCTCCAGGTACGTGGAATATAAAGAGAGGCAACCAAGACATAGTTAGAAAAGAGTAAAATTTCTATCAAATCTATTTTATATTTGTATAATTTTCTACTTCTGGATTTAAAATATTTAACTTTATATTAGCTTCTTTAAAAACTTCTTTACTGCGTTTTGATGCGTGATAATCTTTTGCGGCAACCACTCTCACAATACCAGAATTTATGAGTATTTTTGCGCATGTATAACAAGGTGTCATATGGCAATACAGAGTACCGCCGTTTACAGATACACCTCCACGAGCAGCGTTTGCAATAGCGTTTTGTTCTGCATGTGTTGTTCTAATACAATGTTTTGATTGAGTGTTATCCTCATGAATAACTGTATGCATTTCATGACCAGATTCATCACAATGAGCCACACCAGCAGGTGCACCAACATAACCTGTAACTAAAATTCTTTTGTCTTTCACAATGACACAACCAGAACGTCCCCTATCACAAGTAGCTCTCTCGCCCACAACTTCAGAAATTTTTGTAAAATATTCATCCCAAGTTGGTCTAATATGTTTTGATATCTCTTTTGTTTTTTGATCCTTTTTCACACGATCATTATACTCTCACCCAAAAAAAAGTCTCGCGAGTAAACGCGAGACCTTGAAAAGTGTTGTGACAAAAAACTACTGAGCATGGACACCCGAAGGAGCTTGCAATGAACCAATAACAGGGTCTTTAAATACAAGCTCGAGCTCATCGATATGTCCATAATGTTCATAGTCTGCCGGCTTATTATCCAAAGGAGTACCCAGTTTGGCCAAGTGTTCCATGTATGCTTCATGGTTGACATGAACAATGAAATCATGACCCGGTACCATTCTGGAAAAATGCTTGACCGCCAAGTCGAGCTCAACTACGAAACAACCTGGCAACGATTTTTCTGACCTTGAAAGAACAATGTGATGGATTATTTTATTCATTCTGTAGTTTTCTGAAGTTTCTGTATTGGGATTCAAGTTTCAAAATACATACTACATTACAAATC
>Ga0172379_10011781_pt1 | contig 10347 bp, 10 predicted proteins | sample GrowelOW334metaG_FD_119756 | JGI IMG/M metagenome (GOLD analysis project Ga0172379, IMG submission 119756) | Groundwater microbial communities from an aquifer near a municipal landfill in Southern Ontario, Canada - Groundwater well OW334 metaG | ecosystem: Environmental > Aquatic > Deep...
CATTCCAAGGCTATTTTTCATCCCCGGCGACGGCTTGCTTCCAGGTACGGCAAATCTGGACTTTTTTGTCAAACGTAAAATCCTGAAGGAACTCGCCGTCCTTCCCGCCGATTACGTCATCATGGACCTGGGTGCTGGCTCCTCCTACAATGTGGTGGATTTCTTCCTGAGCGCGTCATCGGGCATCATCGCCACCATGCCCGAAATCACTTCCATACTCAACGCGTATTCATTCCTGAAAACCGCCCTGTACCGCGCCTTGTTCCGATCCTTTCCCCCCAAGGGTCCGGAAAGGAAAATGATAAGTGAATTCGTGTCCCGCAAGATCGAGGGTACCGACGAATCCTTCAGATCCTTGCTCGACGGGCTCGCCAGCTCGTATCCTGCAACTGCGCCCGATGCTATAGCCCGGCTGGCCGGGTTTTACCCCCGGGTTGTCATCAACATGGGAAAATCCAATGCAGATCTGGCAATCGGTGGACGCCTGAGGGATATTGCGCAACGTAACCTTGGGCTGGCCATCGAGTATATCGGATTCGCGCCTTGGGACAACCTGGTTCCACGCTCGGTGGCCGAGAGGCGGCCTATCCTGCTAGGCTACCCCCAGGCACCCTACTCCGCCACCCTGCGGGCCATAGCGCGCCGGATTGCGGAAATGCCCCTGCCTGCGGCTCCGCGTCTCTACCAGGATAACGAAGACCTGATGGCTGTCGCCGAGGAGGGCCTGGTGAATGGTACGGATGCCTACGCGGAGGCTTCTTTTTCAGCGGCGGGTGTGTGAATCCCCAGGAGAATCAGGGATAACGCCGCTTGAAGGCTTCCACCCGGGGTGAGGCTGCTGCATCAAGGGCTGAACTCATGCCACTTTCCAGATACCGGTAACCCACACCCGCAATCATGGCACCGTTGTCTCCGCACAGGGAGAGGGACGGAAACACGCAGCGCAGGTCGCTCCTTTCCGCTAGACGGCCACGCAGGTAGGAATTAGCGGCGACGCCGCCCCCGGCGACAATGGTCGTCAGACCAGTATCCTCCACGGCACGGAAAAGACTACGCAGGAGGATTTCAATCGCGGTTTTCTGGAAAGACGCGGCAATATTCTCATTGCTTGCAATGGCGTCCTTTACCCTGAATTGTGCCAGCTGGTTCACCGCCGCCGTCTTGAGTCCCGAATAGGAAACATCGTAGCGATGCTCACCCTTGTGCAGGTTTGGAAGGGGGAAACGGAATGCATCCGGGTCGCCGGAACGCGCGAGGTTATCGATAACAACCCCACCGGGGTATCCCAGATCATAAAATTTCGCCACCTTGTCGAAGGCCTCTCCGACAGCGTCGTCGATAGTGGTTCCCAAGACGCGGATTTCGTCAAAACCGTCGACTCGGCAGACTATGCTGTGGCCTCCTGAGACGAGGAGCCCAAGGTAGGGGTATTCGATCTCTTCTTCCAGGTGGGGAGCATACAGATGCCCCAGCATGTGATCCACCGCGATGAAAGGCAGGCCCCGGGCCCAGGCGAAAGCCTTCCCGAAAGAAAGTCCCACCATGAGGGAACCGGTAAGGCCTGGTCTGGATGTGGCGGCCACCGCATCGACCTCCTCAGGAGCGATTTCCGCTTCCGAGAGGGCAGACTTGACTACGCCGGATATCCATTCGGTGTGCATGCGGCTCGCGATTTCGGGCACCACACCCTGGTATACTGTGTGAAAAGGTATCTGTGTCACGACGACGTTGCTGAGAATCCGCCGACCGTCCTCTACAACCGCGGCAGCGCATTCGTCGCAGGAAGTCTCAATCCCCAAAACCCTCATCGTCGTACGTCCCCATCATGATGCGCGATATGGTCGAGAGGGAAAAACCCTGCTCGACCAGTTCAGGGTATAATTCCCTCAAGGTGGAGGCCAACTCGGAAGACCAGGCATGACCGATCATGACCGATGAGCCTTTCTTCTCCGCCTTCTGGAAGCCTTCTTGGATAAAGCGGATCATTTCCGCACGTTCCTGGATATTGTCTACGAACACGTCGCGCTCCCGGATGCGTATTCCCATCCTCGCTGCTACGGCGGGGACTACAGTCTCGGCTGAAGTTCTGGAATCTAGAAAATATATGTCATGCTCGCGGCAAACCGCGAGAATTGTTTCCATAGCTGTGACATCGGAAGTCACCAGCGATCCCTGGTGGTTGTTCATGCCGACTATCGGTCCCACTTCGGCGATATTGCGCTCCAGTACAGCCCTGATTTCTTCAGCACCCATGCGAACAAAGATTGCGCCAGGTCCTGGATTCTGCCCACCGATGGCCTCCATCGGTTGGTGAAGGATAACCTCCTTCCCGGCAGCCCTGATCCTGCGCGCGGCTTCTGCCGAGTGGGGCAAACCAGGCAAGACCGCGATGGTAAGTGAACCCGGAAAGGCCAGGAAGGGGTCGAGCTCTTTCAGATTATTGCCTGCATCATCGATCACAATGGCTCCGATACCCCTTTTCAGAGGGACCCTTGTCGGATTCCGCTCTGTCGGCACGGAGACACGGGAACCGGGTGTAGACCTTGAGACCGGAACAGGGGTCACCTTTTTTGGCACCACTGTCAACTTTGGCGCCACTGGCAATTTGGGTGCCGGTTCCTTGGCTACACCGACCTTCTTGGCTTCCGGAACACTGGATGGTTGGGCGACCGTTTGCTTCGAGGCGTCTGCCGCAGATGGTATCGAAAGTGGAGGCATTGGCGAGGCAGTATCGGTCACCGGATTGATCGAGGTCGCTTCGGGTTGGATCGCCTTGGACGTGATAACACTGGAATCGGAGGAGCTTCCTGTTGGTGCGGATACCGATTCCATGGTGGACAAGCCTTGATCATCTGCATTAGTCGAGACTTCTGTCAAAGATCCTGTCGGATTATCCGTGGATTTTTCCGGGTCTGCGGTTGTAGGTTTCCCAGTGGAAAAGGGGCTATTCAGTGAAAAAAGGACGGAAAAAGCCACCGCACCCAGAACGAAAACGGCTACGATGCCGACAGCCCTGAAACCATCACTCACACCGGGGCGTCGTGCGCTCCGTTTTCCGGTTCCAGAATAACCGGCTCTATTTTTTCTGCCCCTGAAGTTGACCGAATTCACCAGGATCAAAGTAAAGGTATAGAGCGGCTTGGTCAAGCTCAGTGCGGTGATATCAGACGAAGCGTCCAGTGGGTCAGCCCGCCCATCATCTCAAACGTTGACGTAATCCCGCAACTCCACAGCCTGGATCTTCAATTTTTTCAGAGCCCTGATTTCGATCTGACGGACCGTCTCGGGGGAAATTCCCATTTCCTCGCTGATCCTCTTGAGCGTATAGCGCTCACCTCCAAAAAACTGGAATCGGCACATCAGAATCCGCTTTTCGTTAGCCATCAATCGTTCGAGAAAAACGAGGGTCTCTTCCCGCACCGATTCGCGTATGACCTCGCGTTCGGGGCTATAGGAACTGTCCTCGCACAGATCGAGAAGCGATCCCGAATCATCCCCCGTCTCCGCATCGAGAGAAATAATCCCGCCGGCAAGGTTCAGAAGACGCTCGGTCTCCACCACTTTCAACCCTACTTCGCAGGCAATCTCATCATTTGTGGGACGACGCATCAGTTTCTGGCTAAGATAATTATACGCCCTCTGTATTTTCTTCAACGCCTCTTCCTTGCGGTGTGGCAAACGTATCGCCCTCCGCTTGTTGGCCAGAGACCGGGTGATGGCCTGCTTGATCCACCAATTGGCGTAGGTGGAAAAACGGACGTTCTTTGCGTAGTCGTATTTTTGGGCCGCCCGTATCAAGCCCAGATTACCTTCCTGGATCAGATCCAGAAGGGGTACATCATTGGAAATGAAAGCCTTGGCGATTTTCACCACCAGACGTAGGTTGGATTCAATCAGCTTTTGGCGAGCTTCCTCATCACCGCCCTTTATTTTGCGTGAGAGGTCAAGCTCCTCTTCGAAACTGAGGAGCTGAGTCGACTTGATCTGTTCAAAGTAGGTTCGTAGCGAATCTTCCTGCTGATTCTCGTCGCCCTGCATTCTATACTCCTCTACATCGCAACGCGATGGATACAGATACATATGCATATAACGTGCCATCATTGACCCTATTTGAAAATTCTTATTATCTAAATATATTATAACGAATTATTTAATATTCAAAAATTCCTGGAAATCGGCAGGCCATCGTATGTATGATTTTCCATACAAAACCATCTTTTTTGTGTATGTAAAATCGTACGAAGTTCCTTTGGTTTTTAAGAAAAATGTGCTATGGTGCCGCATGGAATGCGGTATCAGCTCCCGGAAGAGGGGTAAAGACGGACATTTCACCGTCTCCTGGTCCGTTCTCAGGCAAGCGGATCGCTGGGCAATTGCAAGCTCTGTCCCCGCCGTCGGTGGCGTGTACGAACTGTACTGGATGGATGAGCGCAAGCATCTGCGCCTGTTCCGGATAGGGAATGCCCGCTACGGAGGGCTCCGATCCGAGATACGGAGGCTAACCGACGCGGACCTGGCAGAAACGCCGGCTATCGCGATAATCCTCAGGGACCGTGAAATCTTTTTCCGATATGCCCCGTCGAATTCAGCATCTGACATGGCCGATGTGGTCTGGTTTTTCAGGAAAACCTATTTTCCGGAACAACCAGGAGTGGAGCATTCCGGCCGGTTCGAACGAATCTACATGAACGAGAGCGCACCCGACAAGGTACGCTGGATAGATTGAAACAGGATGGATAGAAACGGTATGGATTGGAAGGATAGGTAGTAAACAAGAAAGCCCGGTATTCCGATACTCTCAGCATGAACAGAACAACCACCATAGCGGCCTGCCTTATTTTTGGATTGACCCTCATCGCGGGAACAAATGCCCAGCCAGTGACAGGTCCCGTAGCCGACCCAGGGAAAAGCGCAGAGACGCCAATAAATGCCGAAAAGGCCCAAGTTCCTTTCCGACAGGAAGGCATTGCGTCCTGGTATGGCGCGGAATTCGAAGGAAAACCCACTGCGTCGGGTGAACGTTTCGATTCGAGTACCCTCACCGCTGCCCATCCGTCACTCCCTTTCGGGACACTGATCAAGGTTACGAACCAGCAGAACAAAGCGAGTGTCATTGTGCGAGTGAACGACAGGGGCCCCTTTGTTTCGACCCGCATTCTGGACGTCTCCCGGGCAGCCGCCGAGAAACTGGACATGATTGTCACCGGAACCGCTCCTGTAGTATTGGAACTTGCGCCTGTTCCCGGAACAACAGAACAGGAAGTTGTTGGTACCTCAACGCTTCCAGAGCCGGCGACACCAGGCCCGATAATTGCCCAGGGTTTGGACCAGGTCCCGGCAAAGGCCAAATCACCGCCAGCGCGTATCATGCCTATGGTGCCGGATCCTTCGAATGGCAAGAAATATCGCCTGCAGGTAGGTTCTTTCAAACTGGCCCGCAACGCCACCGAAGCCTTCGAGAAGCTGAAAGGCGCTGGCCTGTCTCCGGCATATGAAAAAAACGGTGAGCTGTACCGCGTCGTTGTCCCCATGGTCCCAAGCTCGGAGCTGGTACGTGTAGCCGAGTCCATGGGTGCGGTGGGCTTTGTGGAAGTTCTGGCCCGGGAAGAACGGTAATAGCCTCTTCCCCGGCTCGCCTTGCTGTTTTGCTTGACAAGATCCACCGCAGTGGTGACAATCCGGTGAGACACTCGGATATACGACTTAAGGATGGAACATGAAGAAACAAGCGAACAATACTGCGGTTCTTGGTGCCCTCATCGGGGTAATTGGGCTGGCGCTCCTTGTTTATGGCATATACCAGTACAATGTTATCCACCAGTCCGTGGTGAAATCCTTGGGCAATACCTTCGACAAGCTGATAAAAGGTTCCTCCAGGCCGGAAACACTGGCAATCGCCGAAATGATCGCCGGAGGAGGCCTGGCGCTGGTGGGAGCGTTTCTGGCTTTTGGAAGACGCAAACGCTGACCCTTTTCATCATCCGGTAAAAGCGATATAGTGCAACGGGATAGCTCGCGATGCCCGGCCCGCCGGGCCATTTTGACATGGCCGAGAAAATTCCCGCATACCGAATGAACAAGAGTGTCCGATGGAATTCAATGAACTGAAACTGCATCCCGATCTCCAGAAGGGGATCGAGGACTCCGGCTACATAACCTGCATGCCCGTACAGGAACAGGTGTTACGCAATGCTTTCGGTGGAGCGGACCTCTACGTCCAATCCCAAACCGGCACCGGCAAAACAGCCGCGTATCTCGTGGCGATCTTCCAGAGACTATTGACGGAACCTCTCCTAGGTGGCAGGAAAGCGCTTATAATGGTGCCCACGAGGGAACTCGCCGTGCAGGTGGAGGACGAGGCGAAAAAGATCGCCAAGTACCTGCCCTACAAGGTAGGAAGCTTCTACGGCGGTGTGGGCTATGCCCACCAGCAAAAGCTGCTGAAAGAGAATGCCCAGATCATGGTAGGCACCCCTGGCCGCGTGCTGGACCTGAACAGCTCCGGCCAGATGTCCCTCATGGATATCTCTTTCCTGATACTGGACGAAGCGGACCGCATGTTCGATATGGGTTTCTACCCCGACCTACGCAAGCTCATCCAGGTCGTACCTCCGGCCGACCGCCGCCAGACCATGCTTTTCAGCGCTACCCTCAACGCCTGGGTCAAGAACCTGGCCTGGGAATACACCAAGGAGCCACTTGAGATAGAGATCGAGCCGGAAAACGTCACGGTGGACGAAATCGATCAATTGCTGTACCACGTGCCGAGTAATGACAAGATGAAGCTTCTTCTGGGCATATTCCAGAACGACAAGCCCGAAAGCGCCATCATTTTCTGCAATACCAAACGTTTCACCGAGATAATCGCCAAGCGGCTCAAGATAAACGGCATCGATTGCGAGTTCATCATCGGCGATCTGCCGCAGTTCAAACGTCTTCAGATCATAGAGGACGTCAAATCAGGCAAGAACAAATACCTGGTCGCCACCGACGTGGCAGCCCGGGGGCTGGATATAGAAGGCCTGGCCATGGTTGTCAACTATGACCTGCCCAACGAAGCCGAGAATTATGTCCATCGCATAGGTCGCACCGCCCGGGCGGGAAAAACCGGCAAGGCCATCAGTCTGGCCAGCGAACAGGACGTATACGGATTGCCGGCCATCGAGAAATACCTTGAGAAGAAAATACCATCCCAAACCGCCGATTCCTCCCTGTACGCTGAGGACAAGAGCGAGGGGATGCGCATCCGTACCGATGATTACGACGATCGCGGAGGTGGCGACAGGCATGGAAGCAGGGCTCCAGCGGGGGGACGACACGGCGAACACCGCGGAGAACGTCGGGACGGCCGTGTGAGCGAAAGCCGGGCTCCCCGTCGCGGCGACAACCGTTCCGACCACGACCGAAGCAGGCCAGCAGAGACCAGCAGACCTGGCCCCGTGCAGGCTGCTCCGCGCGACAACAGGGTCGCCGCCAAGCCGGATCTTTCGCGCATATCCTTCGAGGAACGCTTGGCCTACTATCGACGTAAATACGGTGCGGGTCAGGAAGCCAACGCCCAGAATGCCGCGGCGGCAGACCTTGGTCGGACCGGAACCGAAAATCCAAGGGGAGACAGGAATCGTGCCCCGAATGACCGGAGGAGATCCCGTCCGCCGGTAACAGCTTCCGGTGAAAACCTTGAAAACCAAACCAAGGAAGCCCAGGGCCGGAATGGACCAAGCCGTGGTGGCAGGCGAGGGCCTGAAAGCCAGGGCGAAGATCGCACCAATAACCAACGGAGGCAAGGTTCACCGGCAACGCCGTCGAATAGAGCGGCTGGTCCCGGTAACCGTAATCCTTCAGCACAGAAAGCCACTGGTCCGGTCGCATCGACAGGAACAGGAACGCCCAGGAAATCCATCATTGGACGCCTCCTCGGCTTGTTTGGAAAGAAATAGGAGTAGAGCACTTCGTGATCACTGTAACCGACGTCTCCCTGTCCTTCGGAGAGCGAAGCCTCTTCAAGGACGTTAACCTCAAATTCAACCGGGGTAATTGCTACGGCATCATCGGTGCCAACGGCGCCGGAAAATCGACGTTCCTTAGAATACTGTCCGGCGAGATCGAACACGACAAGGGCGATATCATCATAACAGCCGGTGAACGCATGACGGTGCTGAAGCAGGACCACTTCGCCTTCGAGGAGCACTCTGTCCTGAATACAGTCATCATGGGCTACCCCAAACTGTACCAGGTGCAGGTTGAGCGGGAAGCAATCTATGCCAAGGAGGATTTCACCGAAGCCGATGGGCTGCGTGCCGCGGAACTGGAAGGTGAATTCGCCGAACTGAACGGCTGGGAAGCTGAAGCCCAGGCAGGCCAATTACTTTCGGGGCTTGGTCTGGATGAAGCCGACCACGGCAAGATGATGGGTGAGCTGGACGAATCACGTAAGGTTCGAATCCTGCTTGCGCAAGCCCTGTTCGGCAATCCGGATATACTCCTCCTCGACGAACCCACCAACGGCCTCGACCTGGAATCCATTTCCTGGCTTGAGGAATTCCTCATCAATTTCCCCAATATCGTCATCGTTGTATCCCACGACCGCCACTTCCTGAATGCCATCTGCACCCATGTCTGCGATATCGACTTCGGCAAGATCTCGCTCTTTTCCGGCAACTACGATTTCTGGTACCAGATGAGCCAGATGCTCCAGCGCCAGGCCAGGGACCAGGCGAAGAAGAACGAGGACAAAGCCAAGGATCTGAAGGAATTCATCCTGCGCTTCTCGGCGAACGCATCCAAAAGCCGTCAGGCTACCAGCCGCAAAAAGGTGCTGGAAAAGCTCGATCTAGGCAACCTTCCCATCACCAGTCGGAAATTTCCCTACGTGGCGTTCAAGTGTGAACGCGAAATCGGCAACAATGTCCTCCGGGCGGATAAGCTCAGATACTCTTTCGAAGGATCCGTCGTACTCTCGGATTTCTCGCTGATCGTTAACAAGGGCGACAAGATCGCCTTCGTGGGCGCTGAACACCAGGCCAAGACGGCCTTCTTCCAGATCGTCGCCGGAGCGGACAAGGCGGAATCGGGCGATTACTACTGGGGACAGACAACCACCTTCTCGTATTTCCCCAAGGATAACGCGACCTGGTTCGCCTCTGATTATTCCATAGTGGATTGGCTTCGCCAGTATTCTCCCGACCAGGACGAGACCTACGTGAGAAGTTTCCTGGGAAGGATGCTCTTTTCCGGGGATGAGGCCCTCAAGCCGGTGAACGTGCTTTCGGGAGGGGAAAAAGTCCGGTGCATGCTTTCACGCATGATGCTCTCCGGGGCCAACGTGCTGATCATGGATGAACCCACAAACCACCTGGACCTGGAAGCCATCACCGCCCTTAACGACGGTTTGAAGGACTTTGCGGGCGTGGTGCTGTTCAATTCCCATGACCATGAGTTCATCAACTCGGTGGCTAACCGCATCGTGGAAATCGTACCAGGTGGCATCATCGACCGTATGATGCCCTTCGACGATTACCTTGCCGATGAATCGGTCAAAGGCCTACGCGCCCAGTTCTACCATCACGCCGAACGCTTGATGATCTGAGTTGAACGATGCGCGTCGGTCTGGTAGGAAACCTGGGACGCGCCTACCGCTGGCTGTGTGCCTGTGGAGCGCGCCGTTTCCATGTCAGAAATACCAGCGGATACCCAGGCCCATACCCGCGTCGAAGCTTGTATCGGGGAACAGGCGCAACCCAGGCACCAATTCCAGAAAGGCTTCGAGGGGCAGGTCAGCAAACTCCCAACGGATGCCAAGCGGTATCCGGGCAGCCAAGCCTATCGTAGAGGCAGACGAATCATAACGTCCGGTGCCTACAAGCATGGTGAGCTTGGCCCCAATTCCGGCGTATAGCGGAATAAAGACCTTTTTCACCTTGAACATGCGATCAAAGTGGAAGATATAATCCCCCGTCAGCGTGAATCCGCCGGGAGAGATCAAATCCCAAGCCAAGGCAGCCTGCAGGGATGCATCCGCATCCAGTTTGTACCCAAGCGAGATACCACTTGGATCACCCAGAATCACGCCTACACCCAATGGGCCTTCCTTGGCAAACGCAGGAAAACACCCCACCGACAAAACAAGAACGAAGCCCGCAATAATCCGTTTCATTTCCTTCTCCTGATATTTAGTTCATTGCCCAAGTATATATGCAGATTTTACCTTATATCAAAATAATAGCGTTCCAGATACGCCACCCTTTTTCTTGCTTCGTCGTAGCGCGGGCTCTGGGGATATTCCTGAACCAGACGATTGTAGAAGGCCAAGGCTGATTTTATATCCTTGTTCGGTCCATTGGCCTC
>Ga0172379_10011782_pt1 | contig 10347 bp, 10 predicted proteins | sample GrowelOW334metaG_FD_119756 | JGI IMG/M metagenome (GOLD analysis project Ga0172379, IMG submission 119756) | Groundwater microbial communities from an aquifer near a municipal landfill in Southern Ontario, Canada - Groundwater well OW334 metaG | ecosystem: Environmental > Aquatic > Deep...
AATCGTCCGATCCAACCGAACTCCACGAGCCAAGTCAGGTGGCTGTTGACCAAGGTTCGATAGGATTCGCTCCGGTCGAGGGGCTGGTACCAGTCCATGTAGGCTTTCCCTGCTTGCCCCACTCCCCATCCACCGGGAGCATCAGCCATCATGGTAGGAGCCACCTTCCAGATGCCAAAGCGGTTGGAAATGGAACGATCCTCCTGAACAACCCCCTGGCCATATAGTTCGTGGGCTTGAAGATAGAAGTCCGCACCGGTGATAATCCACACGGCTGCCACAACGCCGATGATTCGTTTCAATGGCAATGGACGCCGCAGGCAGACAACCAGTGGGATCAACCCACAAAATGCCGCCACCATCCCGCCACGGGAAAATGTATGCACCAGGCAGATTCCCAAAATGGAAAACACCACGAGGGAAACCCAGAAAAGTCCCTTGCGAAAATATGCAACCGACCATACCGCAACCATGAGGATGGCAATCAGAGACGCAGTTTTGTTGGGGTTGCCGAGTCCCCAATCCATTCTCCAGAAACCTTGAAAAAAGATTTCGCTCATCGGGCAGAGAGAAACAGAATGCGAGAAATCATGCTGGGAATGCAGTCATGGACCGTCCCCTTCCCCATTCGGTGGGAAAACTCTCTCCAGACATTCGCGCATGAGATTGGAAACTTCACAGGCCACGTTTGATAAAGCGTCGCTCTGGATGGAGCAAGAAATTATTGCAGCCCCGTTTGAACAATCATGTTTTTCCGTCAAACTGGCCTGATGCTGAATTTTCACTATTGGGAAGAGCGTCAACCGGCCTTTCCGCCAAGTGCAGCTACAGTCCCCTCATGAGATCCGTCCAGTCGCAGTTCAAGGCCATTCTCAGTCGTGCCGCAATCAGTACCGATGGAGTCTTTCGGCATGCCTCCACATCCTGATAATACCGTTTATGCACACCGGCCATTTCTGCCACTTTGGCTTGGGTCAAGCCTTCCTCCGCACGAATGCGTCGCACATTTTCTCCAAACATGATTTTCGCAGTCATGTCGGACGATTATACCGAATATACGTATTTTCCACATATTTTTGAAATGCAATTGAAGCACAGCATGATACATGCCAGCATCCATCCGAGGATTTGACATACGTCAAGAACTTGCGCCCATGCCCCCGTCAGCCAATCTTGTCGGGATTCGGTGAATCAGGCTACTTCACTGCCTGTTTAACCCAGGCAATGAGCGCCTTTGGACCACCTGGAAGAAAACCGGCGTTGCGGGCGATCTCTTTTCCCTGGCTATCCAGGAGAACCAACGTTGGGAAGCCATGCACATCGAATTTCTGTTGCAGTTCGGTATTCTGGGCCTTCACATCGTCGGGCTGATGCTTCCCTTTCGGAAAGTCAACCTCGACAAGAATCAGGTTTTTCCTAGCGAAGCTCTTGAATGCAGGTTGAGACAGAGTCTCCGTTTTCAGCTTGATACACCAGCCGCACCAATCCGAGCCGGTGAAATCAAGGAGGACGGGTTTATTTTCCTTCGCCGCCTGCTCCAGTGCAGTCTTGTAGTTGGTTTGCCAGCCGTCTGATGCAAAGACGGTGGAAGCAGCCAAGAGGAATACGGAAAGGAGAAGTCGTTTCATGTGGTGAGGGTTGCACGGGATTTCCAGAATTCAACAAGAAAATGCCGGTCGATGAGAATTACGAGGACTGTTTCTGTCCGAATCTTTTCACCAACTCCTCTCGCTCATCCTCAATCGACATCCCCTCGGCTTGGTGGAGAATTCCTTTGCTTCGCCTTAGCCCCTTCTTAGCAACTGTATTTTCGAGCAAAGGAGTGACAGCGCATACGACACACATCAGGATGATGCCACCAATTATTGATGAAGCGATAAGCGCTGGGAAATATCCAGCAAAACCAAAGAGAGACGCAATCCAGCTTCCAAAGTCGGTAATATTTCTGGAAATAGGGTTGTCGCTATGACCGAATAACAATGCTGATGAAAATACAGTTCCGAGCAAAATTGAGACGTAAATAATCGTTCCAGAATGGGTGTTCTTAGGCGCGTTCATTTTGCAACTCCACTTCATTTTTCGGACTAAATCCAGCAATCATTTCTTTTATGGTCGCACTGACATTCTCACGCTCGCCTAAAACGTATTTGCAGGCTTTTTGAGCGGCTGAACAAGCTGCAATAATCATTTTTGGATCATCCTTGAGTTTTTGAATCCAACTTTTTAGATACGATGCGCTGTTCTTAAATTGCACATCGCCCAATGTGCCTGCTTCATTTGACAAAAACGAAGCACCCAATTCCGCAATGAGTTCTTCTTTGGCGTATTTTTCTGAACCTTGATCAATTTTTTCTGTAATGCCTTCCCGATTTAATCGTGTGGATTTTCCAGAACTATGAATTAGCTCATGGAAAACAGTATGGAAGAAATCTGATTTGTTTGGAAACCGCTTAATCGATGGAATTTCAATTGCATCTTGCAATGGAATATAAACAGCTCGATCACTTTGCGAGTTGTGCCGAATCTCGCAGCAGTTCGCATTATCAAGAATTGATTGTGCCTTTTCGAGTGCAGTTTGTTCGATTGAGTCTTTTGAAAGTTCAGGTTCTTTAATATTCTGAGTTTGCTCAATGTTGAAAACATTACTCCACCTCACAAAGGGAATGACATCAGGCCTACCGTTACCATTTACCAAGGCAACTCCAGTGTCATCTGTTTTCTCAAGCATCTGCCAGTAAATGATGGGCGTGCTTTTCTCGCCTTTGCGAACATTACCTCCGAGTTCAGACGCTTGTCGATATGTGAGCCACCACGGCGACTCTCGCTGTTCGCAAGCTAGAGTTAAAACATTAGCGCCGTGATATGGTTTTTGAGACACAAGATTTTGAGCATTGATCCATGGACGTTGCCAAGGAACTGTTCCCTGCTCAAGCTGAACGATAAACCGATCCGCGATTACCTGATAAATATCGGGAGTCATAGGATTACCTCCTGTCTTGCAAAATCAATTAATTCTAAGACTTCAGATTCGCGTAATTCAAGAAAGTCATCAGCTACTGCCTTGTCCAGTGCCTTGCCGTTGTATATTCCAGAAAATAGCGGGGTTTCATCCTGGCCAAATCCTTTGTCGATGTAGCAGAAGAAGTATTTATTTAATAGTGCGTTCATATTATTACTCCATTTCGCTTTGCATCTCATTTTCAACTGAGAGATGGGAATTCATGCCGTTTATCATATCGCGTATTGACTGCCGCTCTGAAGAAGCAGGCTCCACTTTTCTGCCTGCCTCATGATCCTGTAACTTTTCCATCCAGTTTTTAATACTTTGGCCAGTATTTGATTCGGCGTGGAGCTTTTGACTTTTCCAATCACAACCCGCCATGATTCGCCCATGCTCTTTCGCATATTCATGAACATCCTCTTCAGATCGGATGTTATCTACCAGCTCATCCAGATCGAATCGCGGAAATATTTCGTTAATTGTAGGCTTGATTGTTTCATGTAAGTCAGGCCAGCGCCCAGTTATGCTTTTTGTATCATGCAGTTTGCTGAACTCATCTGTCGCGCTCTTTGTCAATGGTTCGCGCAAGGCAATGATGCAATCGTTGAGGGAATACATCCGTAAAAGTCTAGTATCGTTCAAGACATTATTAACCCCATGTTTCCCTATCCACGCTTCGATATGTTCAATGCGTGGCTCCTGCACCTGTCCTATTCGGAATTCATGCACGTTTTGTGTAAGGTAATGAAGGATGCCATACGGATCATTGTTGAGAAACAGATCCGTTGTGATGCCGTGTTCTGCGAGTTTTTGAATAAATGGGAAATCTGTTTTCATACCTAATTATAGCAGATAGTTTGCAAGCACTTTGAGGATCGCCTAAAACATCCAACCAAGAATATTCCTTTTCGGTTTCGTGGTTGAAGTGAGTTGTTGAAATGCAACTTGTGTAAACATTTTCTCATTAGCAAAAACACGGCCAGCCTGTTGCAGTATTGCGGTAACAACGAAATTAGATTTATTTCCTCCCCTAGCAAGACCAACGGCAAGGTCTCTTTGAGAGATTTGATTTTCGTGATGCATTGATAAACTGGCTCCAGCAGATCCTTGGCCAACTGGACCAGAGAAGTTCGCCGATTGATTATATTGCGCTTTCCACTCTTGGCCTAAGATTGACATAAACCAATCGTAAGTTTTTTTATCTTCATTTTGGCACATCAGCCGAATTCCATGCAACTCAGATAAAAGTGTACTCGTCTCAGCTTCAATTGTGCGCGAGCTACGCCGATAAAAGTTGTTAATATTTTGCGTCAGGTAAAACAAGGAACCTCTCATGCTCCGCGAGGTCGTTGCAAATTCGGAATCTGTCGTTGTCGTTAGATAATGAGCCTCATCACAAATGATGCTTACAGGTCGTGTAGTATTATCTGCTTTTGATTTACCTTCCCCAAAAAAACCCGCAACCATCCTTTGCACCATATATTTCATGATTACACCAGCGGAGATTCCATAGACTCCCATTTCATCCACACAAGGGATATCAACGATCAAGATTGTTCCATCACGAAGCATTCTTGGATGAAAGTTGGAGTCTTTACAAAATAGCTCACGCATTGGACCGTCAGAAAATGGGTTCATCGTTGGAGTCAACGACATGATTACTGATGCTTTAGTTTTTTCTCCCATCCCTTTCCATTCTTGTGCAAAATACGACGCAACCATTTTCAAGGTATGTGCATCGGGTGTATCATATGATATCCGCCTCTCTGCTTGAATAAGTAGTTGTTTATGTGTAACGGCGTTGTCGGCAGCTAGACGCAATTCCGATACTTCAAGTTTTTTGCCAGCAAGCAGGAACAGTTTGACGAGATTTGACAAGTGCTGTTGACTAGCCATCGTCCACTCATTTTCTTCTACCTGGCCAAGCAATGCTTGATTGATCTGCCGGAATGCTGAGGTAACTGCATCTGCTCCCCCTTCCCTTAACGAATCGAGAAAGTTAAATCTTACATCGCCACCAAGCCTCATGATTTTTACATCTTTACCTCTGCCTGCCAGCTTCGCCAGTTTTTGGACTCTTTCACATTCGTCTTTCTTGACGCATAAATTCAGCATTCCAAATCCTTTTTGCATTTGTGCCAATTGTATCGTATTTAATGGGCCGGAGGTTTTACCACTTCCTGAAGCCCCCATTACCATGATCCCCTCACAGGATTGACCTACTGTAATATCGATATCTTCATCCTTGGCGTGTAGCGCTAAAAGCACATCGTCCAACTCCCATGTTTCAGTTTTTTTATTTTCCATATTCCCGTTCCTCTTTGATGATTAGGTCCTGCGCTTTCCGCTTTAAGATAGCATATTCAGCTTCTAGCTGCTTTCTAGTTGCCTCCAATTCAGGTGTGGCTTGCACCTTCCAGTCTTCTTGCAAAGCTTTCCACTTTTCATGGAATTCAAGTATTTGAGCATTTAGCCTGCCTCGTTCCAAAATTAACTTTTGCGCATCCAAAAGCATTTGCGCATTAGCCAAAAGTGCAAATCTGTCAGTTTGTATGCCTGTCGCTACCCGCTCACTGATACGACACTCCATTGTTGCCCATGCGGCACATATCAAACAAGTTGAAGCAAAGCCAACCATCCATCGATGCTGCCATACTTGATGTGTTTCAATTGCTTTCACTTCGTCCGATAGATTTGAAGCAATCTCATCGACTTTGAGAATTATTTCCTTCGATTCATGGGCAACGCCGCCATTTTCGCGATTGGCAGCATTCACACTTTCACACGCATTAGAAATTAATTCTGGCGCGTTTTTCAGTACAACATTATTTTTAACAAATACTTCTGCCATTACTCTAGCTGCATTGCATAGGACGATTGCCAACGAGCCGGGAAATGATTTGTCACAGTCGGCCATCCTGCTATGTGCTGCGATCACCCGTTCACGTTCTGTCTGGGTGAGTCCTTCCAACAGGACATCATCTACTTGATCGGTTTCTTCTGGGATTAAGGGGTTATCCATATTTTTATAGTGAGAAGTCAATTGGGGTCTTCTCCGCAGAAAGTTTTGAACTTTTGGCTCTTGGAACTTTTTCAAGTTCTGACGCTGGAAGAAGCATCGTAGCAAGATCGATGTATTGACGGGCCATCCGCGAAAGTAAAAAAGCGAACTCCCCTGTCACAAGTGGATCCACTCCTGAAACACCATCAGCGAACTCCCCAAAGGTGAACGCTCGTTTCTGATCCCTCTCCAACCGTTCCAATGCCTGAATGCTGGTTGTGGTCACTTCAGGAATATGGATTTCCCGTGCATCTAATTTTGTAATCAGACTGGTACGCATCGGGGATGCATCAAAAATGTGAGCCTTTGCCTTCGTCGGATTTCTCACGACAATGAAGCCTGCCCTGCCTGCCCCCCACCGGGCGATTTCCCCAAGATTCCTCAAGCTCTCGTTGTCGTCGCTGGGAAACAGGGAGAGTACAAACTGACAACCTGCTTCCTTAGCTCGGTCAAAAATCCCCAGGGAATCAAAGGCTTCCCTGATGAGCAAATCCGCCTGGGCACGGCAATCTATCAGGATCACAGGCTCCGGCCGGTTCATGGCACTCGCCACCAAGCGGAGGATTGCATCCTTGGCACCATCCTCAAGGGAAAACAGCTCAACTCTCTCGGGATGGCGGTCTCGAAATGTACTGTGCCGGTCGTCAAGATCGTATCCATGCCAGCCAACGCCAATTGCATCCAAGAAGCTGACTCGGCATTCTGTTTCAAACGACTTGCCCAAGCTGCCTTTGCTCTGTGGGTTTAGGTGTAATGTTTTCATGAGATTATTCTTGAGGTGGGAGTTTTACGAAAGCATCCAGTGGATCAGAAAAACTCAGATCCAAATCATCGTTGGCCGCTGTCTCTTTGAACCAACTTGGATTTGTTTTTATACCTGGCATAGGTTCAATCATTCCAATCGGAGCTGGGCGTCTTGAATGGCGTTTATAAAACTGCAATATTGCGCTGGCTGATGTTTGCGTCCCTTGCTGTTTTAGGTGGTCTGCTATTTCTTGCCACGTTTTCCTACGTTTCCTCAAACTGCGGATAAGTTGGAAGTGCTGATTAAGCTGAGATTGAAATGGCCGCGATTGGATTACTTTAAGTGAAATGCTCATATCCAATTATAGCAGATCATCTGCCAAACTGTCGAAATCCGTGCATTTACTTACATATCGGAACATTTGTTTACATAGATTTACATCGTAAAATGCCCGAACTGGCACATTGATGAACACATATGCAAGCACGGAGTGCAATTGCGAAGCAAATGCATGACACGTTACCACTGGTAAGGGGTATAGTGTCCATCTAGAATAATTCCGGAATATCTTACTTTTGCGATTACAGTCCTATGTATTTTCTGCTATAATTGATTATGAAGGCCAATACTCATTTTCAGTTAAAAAACAAAGGAAACGCATCAAATGCAAACTCTGTAATAAAACCTCGTTCCGTTAAAGATATTCTAAACCAGCTTGACGCTCCGCAGAGGCTTGGGATGGAAGTCATTTCAGACACTCTTTCCGAAATAAAGACCTATCTGAAGTATTGTCCGCCACTGGCTAGAAGCAGAAACCACATCGTAGATCCAAAACCACTGGCTGCAATCAGATGGTTTTTAACAAGTCCAAATGGCGGAAAATATCTGGCTGAGTCACTTGGCCTGTCCATCTGGCAAACATTTCACGATAAAGCAAAACCTATCTTAGATCGTGCTGAGGCAATCAACCCACACCTTTCGTCTTCTGATCCTGACTACTTCGCAGCTTACGAGACTTCCACGATTACAGATAATGACACCTTCGAGGATGTAATTCTCCCTGCATCGGTCGCCGCCGTCAAACCAGAACAGGCAGCAAATATTCCTGCTGTAAATCTGACATTCCCGTTCTACGATTCCTATCGCAAAGATGGCATTGGAGCTGGAAATAACGTCAGCCGCGCATCAGCACATCCTAACAGATATAAGAATAGTCAGACGACGCATTCAAGCCCTTTTACTGTTGTTCAATGCGAGCTGTTCCCTGACTTCATTCGCAATTCCGTCACTGCAAGGAGGACAAGATGATTTCCATCAAGACACAAACCAACCTTGTAAGTGCAAAGTCGTATTTTAGAGAACACCTAAACACCGGCGATTATTATCAAACAGGTGGAACTACGCCCGGAATTTGGCATGGATTAGGTGCTGAATCCCTCGGACTATCTGGAACAGTATCGGAAGCTGATTTCTTAAACCTGTGCGCTGGCAAACAACCAAACGGTTCTAAACTTACAAAACGTACGAATACCGTAAGAGAAGGCGATGTCGCGAATAGGCGGGTATTCTTTGACTTTACCGTGTGCCCTCCTAAATCAGTTTCTATTGCTGCTTTGGTGGCTGGGGATGATCGAATCAAACAGGCACATGCAAACGCTGTAGCTATTGCCTCGCGTGAATTGGAAACCTTCGCATGTACTCGTGTCAGATCAAAACTTGACGCCCTTAATGGGAAAGATAGGAAGACAGGCAACCTGATAATGGCGGAATTTACCCATGAAACGAGTCGTGCCGTGCAAGAAGGTGGTAATCCTGACCCTTTACTACACAGTCATTTACTTTGCTTTAATGCTACCAAGGACGACGATCAATGGAAGGCTCTTCAACCATTGCAGATGTTTCGAGCTCAGAAATTCATTGAATCCGTTTATGACCACGAATTATGTCGTGAGTTAAAACAACTTGGTTATCAGATTCGCGAGAACTCCAAAGGCTGGGAACTGGCTCATATATCAGATTCGACTTGCACCAGGTTTTCCAAACGGCGTAAAGCAATACTCTCTAAAACCGCTGAGTTGGAAAAGGACGGTGCATTATCCAGCCATGAAAAGATTAAAGAAATGGCGGCACACGATCAGCGTATCAGAAAACAAGGCTCTCAATCTGCATCCTCCTTACGCACGGCATGGCTGAATCAATTATCCAAAGAGGAAGTGGCCAGTCTGACGGTATCGCCGGTATTCTCAAAATCCACAACGACACCCCTTCAGGCGGTAGAGTGGACTGAACGACACCTCTTTGAACGCAATGCTGTCGTGCGGTCCACAGAGTTTTTGTCCTCCTGCCTCAAACATGGCAGAGGGGCGGACTTCTCCCTGGCTGAACTCAAATCGGCGTTTACTTCCTCCCCCTCCCTATTGAGAGAAGTCGGCGGCGACAAGCTGACAACTGAGCAAGCATTGGAAACTGAGGCGTATATCCTTCGTGCCGTCCAAGCGGGCAAAGCCAATTATTCCGCGCTTGCACCTGGTCTCCTCCCCTCAGCGGTATCGCTCAATGCACTACAGAAACAAGCGGCGGCAAAGCTGCTGGCAAGTCGAGATTTTCTGAGTGTTTTTCGTGGAGGGGCCGGAACAGGAAAAAGCTTCACCCTCCGGCATGTACGGGATGCACTGGTTGCAACCGGGAAAAATGTGGTCGTCCTGGCTCCCCAGAATCAACAAATTCAGGATCTTCAAAAAGACGGATTCACGGCGCAAACCGTCTCCTCATTTCTGGCTGGCACCGTCGAGCTTGATTCAAATTCGGTAGTGATTGCCGATGAAGCCGGTCAAGTAGGCGGTGAGGACATGGCGCGAATGTTGGCCATTGTGAAAACTGCTGGGGCAAGGGTGATTTTGTCGGGCGACACAAGGCAGCATGGATCGGTTGCAAGAAGCTCTGCTTTGATGGCCATTCAGAAATATGCCAGTCCCCACACTGCGGAACTATCCGGGGAGTTTGCAATCCAAAGACAACAAGTTGAAGCGTACAAAAAAGCTGTCGCGTGTGCTGAGGCCGGAAATACCGGCGAGGCATGGGAACTCCTTGAAAATCTGGGAAGCATCAGGGACACAACGCTTGCAACAAGAACATCTGATGCGGCCACCCTGTATGTTGAGAAACTGGAATCTGGTTCGGTCTTGATGATCAGCCAGACAAACCATGAGGTGGATCAGCTCAACGGTGCAATTCGGGAAAAATTGATCGATGCCGGAAAATTGGATGCAGCAATCCAGATGAGCAGAAAAACCCTCCGTGCCCTGGATCTGACAAGCGCTGAAAAAGAGCGGACCAGTTCATACCCTGAAAATGCCGTTGTGATGCTGAACAGGAAAATCGGGAAACATCTTGCAGGCACACACGGCCAATTTCTCAGAGAATGTGACGACGGCGGCGTTGTCCTGATGATCGCCGGTCAGGAGCTGGGAGTGTCCAATCAGGATCTGGGGCGGCTGACCGTGTGTGAGCAAAGGAGTCTGGATCTGTGCCACGGCGACA
>Ga0172379_10011783_pt1 | contig 10347 bp, 9 predicted proteins | sample GrowelOW334metaG_FD_119756 | JGI IMG/M metagenome (GOLD analysis project Ga0172379, IMG submission 119756) | Groundwater microbial communities from an aquifer near a municipal landfill in Southern Ontario, Canada - Groundwater well OW334 metaG | ecosystem: Environmental > Aquatic > Deep...
CGCAGATGCCGCATCCGTTGCACTTTTTAACCGCCGTTTACAGGGACTGGCGGCCACACTCGCCGACGCAGGCGTACCTCTCACCGGCGCTTTGATTGAAAAAACTTAATGCGCCCTAACTCCCAGCAAGCCGCCGTTGCCCTCGCCTATGGACAAACCAGCGGCGCACCTAAAGTCGTTGCCAGAGGACGCGGATTAATCGCTCAGGCCATCATTGAACGCGCAAAACAAAATGGCGTGTATGTACACGAGTCCGCTGACTTAGTGGGCTTATTGATGCAAGTTGAACTCGACGAACAAATTCCGCCTCAACTCTATCTGGCGGTTGCAGAACTGCTAGCCTGGCTATATCGTCTGGAGCATGAGGAAAGCGTGCCTTTTCCGCCGATATCAAGGCTTTAATTTTGTTATCATGCGCAACAATCTTGAAAAGTGCTCGTTACAACATGGAAAAAGACATTCCTCTGAAAATCGAAATTCTGACCAGCGGCAAAGATGACGAATACCGCATCACCTCCCCGCGTGAAATCGAATTCGTTTTGCTCAATATCGTCAAGCACGCTTCACGCATCGCACTGTATTTTTCCGAAGAAAACGATTTTATCCTGACAAAACTTCTGTCTGTGGACTCAACCGGATTATGGCTTGATCTACGACAGACAGAAAAAGAAAACAATGCGATACTCAACGCTGACAAGTTGATTTTCGTGAGTTCACATTCTCAGGTTAAGGTGCAATTTACGGCGGATAGTGTGACAATGACCACTTTTGAAGGTCAACCCGCATTTTTCCTGAAACTACCCGCAAGCATCTACCGCCTGCAACGACGCGAGTATTTCCGTTTGTCCACCCCTGTTTCAAATCCGCTGCTCTGCGTGATCCCCAATGAACAAACGACCGAATATCATGAACATGAAGTGACAATCATGGACATCAGCGGTGGCGGTGTGGGCCTGACCTGCGCAGAGCAGGATGCAGTACTGATTCCCGGCCATACTTACCAGAATTGCAAAATAGACTTGCTCGACATCGGTGAATTTACCGGCACGATTGAAGTAAAAAATCTGGTCGTCTTGTCAACTAAAACGGGCCAAGTTGTGCGGCGCGCAGGTTGCGAATTTAAGAATCTCGACGGCGCCTCCACCATTTTGCTGCAACGCTACGTCACGGCAATGCAGCGCGCAAAAGCATAAGCCCGCTCACTAATCACGCTTCCTTGACCGTGTTAATGCTGAGTTTCAGCCATAAAAACACCAGGTAACTGAAAATTGATTAAACAATCCTCTTCAACGCCGAACGCTACGCAGATCTTGCAAAGCGCAGTGCAAAAACATCAGGCAGGGGATGTGGGTACAGCTCAAGCACTGTACTTATCAATTTTACAAAGCCAGCCCGACCACCCTGAAGCAAACCATAACTTGGGTGTTCTGGCGCTTCAAGACAATCAGCACCAGATATCCCTTGCGTATTTTATGACCGCGCTCAATGCGGATCCTGCACAAAGGCAATACTGGATAAGTTACATTGACGCCCTGATTTTGGCCGACCTGCGCGAAGAGGCACAATCCATACTCACTTTTGCAAGACAACAAGGACTGCAAGGCAATGAAGTTGATGCGCTGGATGCACGCATCAATCAGGCCGTTGAATTACCATCGCCCCATACATCTAGGCTGACCAGCAAAAAAACAGGTGCCAAAAAATTAAAAACTCCGTCGACTCAGGAGATAAATTCGCTCGTCTCTCTTTTTAGTTCAGGAAATTTGACTGAAGCCGAAAACAGGGCAAGAAGCATGACCGAGCACTACCCTGCTCACTGGGTTGGCTGGAAAATGCTAGGCGTCATTTTTCAGCAGCAGGGAAAAAATAGCGAAGCACTGATGCCTGCGCTCACAGCCAGCAAACTATCGCCTAACGACGCGGAAACCCACAACAACCTCGGCATCATCCTCGATAGTCTGGGACGACCAACGGAGGCGTGCGTCAGCTACCGTAAAGCGCTTACCCTCAACCCGAACTATATACAGGCGCACAGTAATCTCGGTGCCACGCTACAGAAATCAGGGCACATGAAAGAGGCGGCAACCAGTTATCAAAAAGCGCTCGCTCTTAATCCCGGTTACGCAAAAGCCCACAACAATCTGGGCGCCGTTCTCAGCGAGATGGGGGAATTTCAGCTCGCAGCAGCAAGCTTCAAACGCGCCTTGCACATTCAACCGGATAATGCACAAGCGCATTACAACCTGAGTATCGTCCAGAAAAAAATGGGCGCCGCATCTGATGCAATCGATAGCTGCCGCGCAGCATTACAAATCAACCCGGAGGATGCGGATGCCCATTACAACATGGGCACTATACTCTTTGACCTAAATCACCTCTCCGAGGCAGAGGCGGCTTTCCGACAGGCTTTACGCTGTCAACCTGAGTCCACCGATACACTCAACCATCTTGCATTGCTGCTTAATGCACAGAAAAATCCGATCGCTGCGCTCGAAGTTATCAGCCGCTCCCTGAAGATTCAAGAAACCATTGAAGCTAAAAGTATTTATATCACCTGTGTCAAAGATCTCCCCCCTTCACAAGCCGATGCGACCATTCGTGCCAACCTAGTGCGCGCTTTGACTGAACCTTGGGGAAATACGAGCGAAATGGCAATGGTTTGCATCCGTCATGCAAAGTACACTCGCTATTTATCAAACCTCATCGTGCGCGCAAAAAACGCTGAGGCGCTATCAATAGTACGGCGGATCGATTCGGAGGATCTAGCCGCGCTTGAGAAGGACAGCTTACTGACCGCCTTACTCTGTTCAGCCCCCATATGTGATACCGACCTTGAGCGACTGATGACCCTCGTGCGCCGCGACTTGCTCACTGCTGCCGTCGAAATGACTACGCCAAGTTCAGATGACACCCTGCGCTTTTACAGCGCATTGGCGCGCCAATGCTTCATCAACGAATATGTTTTCTCCTATTCGGACGCTGAAATCCAAACGGCGCAACGCTTACGCGCTTCACTTGCCGAGTCGCTTAAAGAAAATATACCAACAGATGCACTTTGCATCCTCGCGGTCGCGGCCTATTTCCCGCTTCACACGATCGACGGCAACAGTCAACTGCTTAACCGATGCTGGCCCGTAGAAGTCTGCGCCGTATTAATCCAGCAGATACAAGAACCTAAAGTCGAATTACAACTGCGTAACACACTAGCCAAACTCGGACGCATCGAAAACACCGTGTCCCTGCAAGTACAAAATCAATACGAAGAAAACCCCTATCCTCGCTGGATAAAAGTCCCCCCGCCGGGAGACGAAAAAAACATCAAGCAAGCTATTTTGCAGAAGTTTCCGCAAACCCATTTTTCCCGTCAAAAAGAAAATGGCACAGACCGCATTTTGATCGCAGGTTGCGGAACAGGGCAACATTCAATCAGTTTGGCACAAAGAACCCGTGACGCTCAGATATTAGCCATTGACTTGAGTACAAGCAGCTTAGCTTATGCAAAGCGAAAGACACTAGAACTGGGCATCTCCTCAATTGAATATGCGCAGGCTGACCTGCTTGAAATTGCCCACGACAAACGTCGCTTCGAAATGATCCAATCGAGCGGCGTACTGCATCACATGAAAGATCCTTGGGCAGGATGGCAAGCCTTACTAACGGTACTCAAGCCTGGCGGATTCATGAAACTCGGCTTATACAGTGAGCTTGCACGCACAGATGTCGTCCGGATTCGCGACTTTATTGCACAACAAGGTTATGGATCGACAGCGGATGAAATCCGGCGCTGCCGACAAGAACTGATAAACATCAATGAGCAGGAAAATTTTGGCGCTATACTTAATTCACCCGATTTTTACAGCATCAGCGCCTGCCGTGACTTACTTTTTCACGTACAGGAGCATCGAATGACTTTGAGCGGTATCGGCGCATTCATTCGTTCGAACAAACTGAAATTTTTGGGATTTGAAATCGACAGTGAGGTGCTGCGAGCCTACAAACAGCGCTTCCCGAATGATCCGGAGGCGATCCATCTTGAGCAATGGCATATTTTTGAGACCGAAAATCCGCATATATTTGCCAGCATGTATCAATTCTGGATTCAAAAACCGGAACATTGACCTCCGTTTGATAAAAACAGATCCAAAGTTTAGTGCTAAACCTGCATATTCATGATGTCGTTGTAGGCTAGGATCACTTTGTTACGCACCTGTATCGTCGCCTGAAAATTGATGCCGGATTTTTGCATGGCAATCATCGTATCGCTCAGGCTGACTTTGTCATCGCCCATCACAAAGGCTTTTTGCAGGGCTTCAGATTTCTCATGCGATTGCGCCACACCATCGAGTGCGTTTTTCAACACACTCGAAAAATCCACCTTACCAGATGAGGCCGCCGGTGCCGATTCACGCAAACCCGCCGCCGCTGCCGCCACACGCATATTTGCCAACAACCCTTCTACCGCAGATATATTGCTCATCTTCCCCCCTCTTTTAATCTCTCAGCCACCTGCTGCCAGCGACAAATTTTACGCAGTAAAACACACCGCACAAGTACCCGACACCCGTAGCTTATAACAGACTTTTACAGTAATCGCACAATACAAGAACAAACGCGTGTAACATTAGCGAAACAGGCATGGGTTTTTCCCTTTATTCCCACCTTAACAACGACAATTGAAATAGATAATGCAGTTACTGTCCCCAGCGGCATCCAGGTATAGCCCGTTATAGCCATGTCCGAACAAGCAAACAGAGTCAACACCGGCGTAAGCGCATTCAGTCGCTTCGAACAACTTAGCGCCCAGCAAAAAATGGGGTTGGGAGTAGGTATTGCCGCCCTCATCGCACTGATCGTCGGCGCATGGATGTGGGGACAAACACCCGACTACCGCATTCTGTACAGCAATCTGTCTGACCGCGATGGCGGTGCAATCATTGAATCACTACAGCAGCTCAACATCCCCTACAAATTTGCAGACGGGGGCGGCGCATTGATGATCCCGGCAGACCAAGTCCATGAAGCCCGTTTAAAACTGGCGTCGCAAGGCTTACCCAAGGGCGGCACCGTGGGATTCGAATTAATGGAAAACCAGAAATTCGGCATCACCCAGTTTGCCGAGCAGGTCAATTATCAGCGCGCGCTCGAAGGTGAATTAGCTCGTTCGGTACAAAGCATAGGCGCTGTCGCCTCGGCGCGCGTTCATCTGGCGATCCCCAAACCCAGCGTTTTCATTAAAGAGCAGCAAAAACCCAGTGCCTCAGTCGTTCTGACCCTGCATGGCGGTCGCCTGCTCGATTCGGCTCAGGTCACCGCAATCGTACACTTAATTTCCAGCAGCGTACCTGACATGTCAGCCAAAAATGTCACTATCGTCGATCAGGATGGCTCACTTCTGAGCTCGCTGCAAGATAGCAACGGCCTGGGACTCGATGCCAACCAGCTCAAATACGTGCAGCAAATCGAGCAAAATTACATCAAGCGTATCGAAGATATTCTCACCCCCCTGCTGGGTGCAAACAACGTTCACGCACAGGTGACGGCGAACATCGATTTTGCACGCACCGAGCAAACCGCCGAAACCTACAAGCCCAACCAGAACCCTGCCGATTCGAGCGTACGCAGCCTGCAAAACTCCGAAACACTCAATGGTTCAGGCCTCAACGCCAGCGGCGTACCCGGTGCATTGAGCAACCAACCCCCGGTTCCTGCGACTGCACCGATCGTGTCCGCACCTCCTGGTGCAACGGATCCTGCAAACGCGCCTAAAATCGACAATCTTCACAAAGAAAACACCATTAATTACGAAGTAGACCGCACAATCAGTCACACCATCTTGCCCGTTGGCATGATTAAACGACTCTCAGTCGCTGTCGTCGTCAACAATCGTAAAGCTACTGATCCAAAAGGCAAAGTCAGTTCGAAGCCGCTGACCGATGCTGAAAAAGCCCAGATCGACAATCTGGTCAAAGATGCGGTGGGATTTGATAAAAATCGCGGCGACAGTCTGAATATTCAGAATGCTGCATTCAATGATGAAAAGGAAGCCTTGAGCGAATTGCCATGGTGGAAGCAGGCGGACATTATTGAACTTGCAAAACTACTCGCAAAATATTTGATTATCGCCGCCGTCATGCTGATCGTTGTGTTTAAGATCATCAAGCCCGCCTTCCGTCCTCTGGAGCCTTTTCACGCCGAAACGGACGATGAAGAACACGTAGCCACAGTAGATCATACACCGGGCGAAGGCGAAATCGCGACCGGCGCAGCAGGTACGCAGCATGCGAATGAACCGGGCTCTGAACACTACACCCCCCCTGTCGAACCCTATGAAAAGAATCTCAATATCGCAAGACAAATCACTCAGCAAGATCCTAAAATCGTTGCAAGCGTCATTAAGGACTGGGTGAACGGCAATGAGTGATGGCGTTCAAAATAGCGCAATTTTTCTGATGACGCTGGGCGAAAATGAAGCCGCAGAAGTCCTCAAATATCTAGGGCCTAAGGAAGTACAAAAAATCAGCACCGCGATGGTTGCGCTGAGCAATCTGACTCGCGACCAAATTTCACAGGTTTTCCACGAATTTTTGGTCGCTGCTGCCGAAAAAACCACCATCGGCATGGATTCGAACGACTATATCCGCAGCATGCTGACCAAGGCGCTGGGTGATGACAAAGCAGCCGGCCTGCTCGACCGTATCATGCACAGCAGCGACACGAGCGGCATTGAAAGCCTCAAATGGATGGATCCTGGCGCCGTTGCCGAAATGATAGGCAATGAGCACCCGCAAATCATTGCGACCATTCTGGTGCATCTGGAACCGGATCAGGCCGCCTCCATCATGAAAATGCTCACAGATCGCACGCGCAACGACGTATTGCTGCGTATCTCCACGCTCGATGGCGTACAGCCGGTTGCGCTGCGCGAACTCAATGACGTATTGAGCAAATTGATGAGTGGAGGCTCAACGGGCAAGAAGTCACTTAAGGGCGGCGTATCGACAGCGGCAGAAATCCTAAACTTCATGGGCGGCACACTGGAAGCCGAGATGATGGAGAAGGTGCGCAGCTTCGACCCTGATCTTGCACAAAAAATCGAAGACAAAATGTTCGTCTTCGAAAATATCTTGGAAGTGGATGACCGTGGTATCCAGCTGATCCTGCGTGAAGTTCAGTCCGAAGCGCTGATCATCGCACTCAAAGGGGCGGGCGAAGAGCTCCGCGAAAAGATTTTCAAGAACATGTCCTCTCGCGCGGCAGAAATGATGCGAGAAGATCTAGAATCCAAGGGACCGGTTAAGCTCAGCGAAGTCGAAGCGAACCAGAAGGAAATTCTCAAAGTTGTCAAACGCCTGTCCGATGAAGGACAAATAGCCCTAGGCGGCAAGGGAGATGAGGATGCCTATGTCTGACCCTCTACTGCAACGCCCAAAGGAACAGCTCACCGCATTTCAGCGCTGGGAGCTAAACTCATTTGACGAAGCAGAAAAGCCCGGCACAGAAAATATCGCGGCCGAAGCATTGCTTGCGTCCAAAGAGTCGGCAGCCATTCAGTTGCAAAACCTGGAAAAAAAAACCTATGACGAAAGCTATGCCGCCGGGTTGGCTGCAGGTCATGCGGCAGGGATGCAACAGGCACAGAGCGAAATTGCCAAGCTGCAAACATTAATGAGCAATTTACAAATTGCACTCACTCAAGTGGACGAACAATTAGCACAATCACTGCTCGATCTGTCGCTTGAAATTGCGCAAAAGATGGTCGTCGGTGTCTTGCATATCGAACCTGAAATCATTTTAAAAATTATTAGCACTGCCATCAGCAGCCTACCTCACTTCAACCAGAATGCACACTTAATTCTGCACCCGACTGATGCGGACCTCGTGCGCCGGCAAATGGGCGATGAACTAGCACATGCAGGATGGAAAATTTTTACCGACCCAAAAATTGAATCCGGTGGCTGCCGTGTTGAAACATCCCACAGCAACATCGATGCAACCAACCCGGCTCGCTGGCAGAGCATTGTGGAATCCATCGGGCAGGACAAATCATGGTTGAAGACACCGAACTGACGCTCCGGACTGAACCGTTCGCCGCGCCCCAGATCCTGCCCCCGATCTACGATCGGTCCAGCCCCCAGCCATCTCTCCCCAGCGGCGAGCACAGTCTGCGCTGGCAAGCGCTACTAACAGAGGGGCGCGAATATGTGGCCGACTGCAATCCTATGCCCCCTAGCGGTCATCTGACCAAGGTGACAGGCTTGATTATGGAAGCGGTTGGCTTGCAAATGCCCGTTGGCAGCACCTGTCAAATCCGCCTGCCCAATACCACCGTCGAAGCAGAAGTAGTTGGTTTTTCCGGCGAGAAACTCTTTTTAATGCCGGAGAATGACGTTTATGGCCTGGTTCCCGGCGCCCGTGTGATGCCAATTACACCCTTACACACACTAAGCCTTGCCGGCAAACGAAAACCGCTGCGCCGCCGCATGTCGGATCATGCCAAACACCTTCCCGTCGGCAACATGCTGCTCGGTCGTGTTTTGGATGGTGCGGGAAAACCGCTCGATCAACTGGGCCCGTTGCTGGAAACGGCTTCTGCGCCGTTGCAAAGCCGCCCTTTCAACCCTTTGGAACGCGCTTCTATCGATACGCCGCTGGATGTCGGCGTGCGCGCCATTAACGCACTCCTGAGCGTTGGACGCGGTCAGCGCATGGGACTGTTTGCCGGCAGCGGCGTGGGTAAAAGCGTTTTACTTGGCATGATGGCGCGCTACACCAGCGCGGATGTCACCGTAGTCGGCCTGATAGGCGAACGTGGACGCGAAGTAAAAGAGTTCATCAACGACATTTTGGGTCCTGAAGGCATGGCGCGTTCAGTGGTGGTTGCCACCCCCGCCGACACGTCCCCCCTGATGCGATTGCAGGGCACGGCCTATGCGACAACCATCGCAGAATATTTTCGCGATCAGGGAAAAAACGTGCTGCTGATCATGGACTCGCTGACGCGTTTTGCAATGGCGCAACGCGAAATCGCGCTGGCAGTCGGCGAACCGCCAGCCACCAAAGGATACCCGCCATCCGTATTTGCCAAACTCCCCCAACTGGTCGAGCGCGCTGGAAACGGGCTAGAGGGCGGCGGGTCAATCACAGCTTTTTACACCGTACTAACTGAAGGAGATGATCAACAGGATCCGATTGCCGACAGCGCACGGGCCATTTTGGACGGACATATTGTATTGTCGCGCCGACTGGTGGAGCAGGGACACTACCCGGCGATCGATATCGAAGCCTCGATCAGCCGCGTAATGTCACGCCTGGCGACGCCTGAGCACGCAGCACTAGTACAACGCTTCAAGCAACTGTATGCTCACTACCAGCGCAACAGAGATCTGATCAGCGTCGGTGCCTATATTAACGGGAGCGATCCGCTGCTCGATGAGGCGATCAAACTATACCCGAAAATGGAACAATTTTTGAAACAAGGCATGCATCAGTGCGAAACTTACACGAGCAGTATCGCGCAGTTAACCGCGCTGTTTGAAGTCGGATATTGACGATTATGAGCAATCCATTCCGCCTGCAACCGCTGTTGAACCTAGCGCAGATTAAAAATGAATCAGCGACAAAAAGACTGGGAGAACTGAATAAACTGCAGCATGATTCGGAGGTACAACTGGAAACACTGCGGCAATATCGCCGTGATTATCAGGAGCGCATGCAAACAGCCAGCCAGCAGGGTGTTGATCCGATTGTACTGCGAAATTTTCAGCAATTTATTTATAAGCTGGATGCAGCTATCGTGCAACAACTCAAAGCTGTCGAGCAAAGCCGCTTATCCACTCAGGCCGGGTTAAACGATTACGGCGGAACACAACGCAAGCTCAAATCGTTTGATACCTTGCAACAGCGACATATTGAAAGCGAACTGAAAATTGAGGCAAAGCAGGAACAAAAGGCCATGGACGAACATACCGGTCGTGTCACAGCGTACAAGATGCTCAATACTGAAAAATAGCACAGGAGAAGCATTATGATTAATCCGCTCATCAACAAAATCATCGCGCCGACCCCAAACAGCGCCTCTGCCAATCCCGCGAAATCCCCGGCAGAAGGTGCAAGTGCCGAAAAATTCGGCGCAGTGCTGGCAAAGCAAATAGGCGAAAAGCCCTCTGCCGATTCAAAACGATCGACTCATCCCTCGGATAAAAAATCGCCTCAAACAGGCCCTTCCGTAGCAGACCAACAAATCCAGCTCGATCAACCCGCGATGCTCACCACAGCCGATCCGCTGGCTGGTTTTTTAAAAGGCAATCTGACGATTAAAGTAGACCGACCGACCGACACTCAGGCCGA
>Ga0172379_10011784_pt1 | contig 10346 bp, 13 predicted proteins | sample GrowelOW334metaG_FD_119756 | JGI IMG/M metagenome (GOLD analysis project Ga0172379, IMG submission 119756) | Groundwater microbial communities from an aquifer near a municipal landfill in Southern Ontario, Canada - Groundwater well OW334 metaG | ecosystem: Environmental > Aquatic > Deep...
GCCTAATGTTGTGTCATAATAAAACCGGCCTACATATAATCCTTTTGTTGGCCTGTGCGCCGTTGTACCTGGGCTATCAAACGTATTAAGAATGTCCCATGCTCTTTGTAGCCAAGTATGTAAAGTTTCTTGTGTTGGTTTAATCATGATGTTATATACAGTCCTGTTATAACTCGTTTTATTGGGTCAGTAATGCGTACTTTGAAAACCCATTCTCTTGCTTGGCCTAAACGTGTGCGCTTTGCACGTGCTTTATAATTGCCTAGTGAGCCTATATCAAGATACGTTTCATTGCCCCATGTATGACCGTTGTCTTTTGATATTGTTAGCATCAATTTAGGTTCATCTCCTTGCCCTGTTACTGTACCAATACCAGTCTCCATATCTACTTGAAGGCTTGCTATTGTGATTTTTTCTAGCCCAGTTTTTAAATGCTTTGTAACTAATTCAAATTCTATCGGTGCCCCATTTTCTGTGTATTCATCACGTTCTATCGTATAGATATTTCCATTCTCAAAGTCAGTTACAAAAATCTTATTAAACGCCGGTATACCTAAGTTAAATCTATGTCTATCTATGCCATTTGACTTTAATTTTGACCAAATTCCAATGGAACCATCATATAACCAACTTTGACTCTCTGTTGGGAAATTCAAATGGTAAAATGGATGTCCATTGAACATGTAACTAAAACCAACGGCATCCAAAATAGTAGTGTAACTATTAAATATTGTTTCAATATCAAATGTGCTTACTCGCGTTGGAGTGCCGCCGTTAAATGTGCAAACCTGAATTTCACCCATGCTATTTTTAGCAAGCCAAATAAATGAATTATCAAACTTACACAATGACCATCTAGCGGCTAAACCCCATTCAAAAGTTGATTCACTAAACCTTGTATAAGGGAAGTCTAATGCCCCGGTATATCCCCAAACCTCGCCTGAATATTCACCAAACAAATAAAGCTGCCCATGATCTACAAATACGCGAATTAATTTATCTGGATTAGATTCCGCTGTCGCAAAATTTGTAGCATCCCATGATGTAAAATCATAACTTGCGCTTATCCAGAACTTACCAGTATCTGGTTGACTTACTATGCCAAGTCCAGTATTGAAGGCGCAAGTATCCGCACCAGGAAAATCACCATCAGTAACTTTAATTAATACATCTGTTGCTAATGTCAAGTTGTAAGCATTAGCGCCATCAACAAATAAAATCTGTACGCCATTATCTGTTATGTCAACTTGCCCAGTGCTAGTCGATAACGTCAATGGATAAGCCGTTGCAACACCAAGTTGATTGATTTTATATATCTTAGCCCTGTGAACAGCATATATAATATTATCTTTGTGATAAATTCCCCTTATAGGCAAATCACCAAACCCAGCAAATAATAATGCCCCAGGCATCCCATAAACTACAACAGAATCAGTATCGTCGCTTTGTTCAAGATAGCAATTAAGCCGCTTCTGTGCGCTTACGTTTGCGCTACGGCTTTTAGTGCTAGTTGATAAAAGGTTTATTGGTTTCATTGCTGCCTAATATTTTGCAGAAATTCCATTAGCTTATTATTGCTCATTGCTGGAGGCATCGTATTCCCACCATGAGCATTATAATATTGCCCTGACTGTTGCATAATTTGCGGGTCAAAATGGCCTCCTTGCCCTTGGAATCCTGTATCGTAACTATAGCCATTCACGAAACTGTCGTCTGGTATTGCTGTCGTTCCCAATGTTCCCCCTCGACTCATTGGAGCCATAGGCATTGAGCCTAATTCAGCCATACCGCCTAGGTTAATCCCAGCCTGTGCCTGTTCTTCTGGTGATGGCGCATAGCCGTATATATCGCCTTCGTCCCCTGTTTCTTGCGGCATCCCTGCTGCTGTGTGCATATTATCTTCAATCCATTGCAAGGCTCGCTCTATGCCTGTTAATGGATGATTAATAGCAGATGCTATTGTGCTATCTTGTGGGCCGAAATTTTGATCGTCTAATTGCTGCATCCAATCTGGCTGTTGTGGTTGCTGCATCTGTAATAATTGCGTTAGTCGATTGTCCATTACTTGCTTACCGTTCCTTGAGTTTTCTCATAAGTTCTATAGGCGCCTAATCCTAACAAAGCAAATAATATCTGCATAGTTATCTCAGTATTAATTATCGGGAATATGCCTACATAATTAAACAAAACAGTTGCTACAAACCGTGCTAACGGGTCAAATATAGCAACATAACCTAATGCGGCAACACACACCCATCCCACAGCAGGCCGCCATCCAGACACAAACAGGCTTGAACTTGCCGCTTCGGTCTTGTTAATCTCAAGTTGCCCCATCTGTAAAGCAAAATTATTTGCTATCTCAGATGCAGCTAGATTAAGCTTTCCTCTTAATTCTTCATTGGCATCTGGAAAAAACTTATCTAATCCTGTTTTTACTAAATCGAATCCTGCCGTAAATGGGTCAAATGCCATAATATTAACCTTTTAACATGAGTCCATAATTGCTTAAACCATCGCCCGTGAATGGTGTTTTAACCGGCGACATACGAAAATTATTTAACTTCATTTGCCTACGCGACTTAATGGCTAATTGCTGGATGTCTGCCCTTAGCTGTGTACCAAACATAGCTGCTAATATTTCATCTAAGCTGAACCTAATAACTAGTTCATATTCTGATGGAAGCGTTAAAGCATTAGCCGCTGCTGTATAGTTTGGGAGTTGTGTTGGAACTATTAAATGAATAACCCCCGTTGAAGGAGTTGGGTAAATGTAGATAGTGCCAAGCGGATAAGATGGGTTGTAGTAAATGCACTCAGGATATGCGCCTGTGCCTATATCTTTTAATGATATGGCTTGGTATTCTTCAAAGCTACCAAGAACATCAATAGGATAATCAATATTATTGATACGATAAAAAGCATAATCAACCTTAGACGGTGCAGTTGTATTTATAACGCCACCCGTACCGATAGTATAAGAAACTGCACCAGATGGATTAAAAGTTACGTCAGTTTGAGCATAAATATAATTACTTGAAACTTGCCATTGCGCTAACATTTGATTAAGCGTAGTTAAAGCATCTTTCATCATGTTAGCGTCTGGCGTCTCATGAGCATCTAATACGCCAATGTCTTTTAATGCCAGTGTAATTATATCTGCTGCTGTAGTCATAGACGTTTTAATCCATTTCTAGGACGACCACGATGTTTTTCTATAGGAAATTCGTCTGTTATTTCTGGCATATTGTCACAAGTCCAGCCATTGTCTAAGAACTTTTGTAGATACTTAGAGGGTATTGTCTTTATAACTTTACCGTCTTTGTCTGTAACAATTACATCCATTAGCAGCCCTTTTTACCTGGACGTTTACTAGGCATCGTTGGCTCCTTTCTTCGTGTTTTACCCATTTTTATCTCTTAAATTAAGTTTGGCCTTCCTTGGCTCGATAAATGGACATCTATGTCTCTTGGTGGTTACGGTTGGAAGTATTTGTTAAGCTTAACCAAACGGGTCTGCTAGTGTACCTGCTCCATGACATACACCGTTAATAGCCCATTGCGTTAATGATACCGCGGTTACCTCATAGCGTTCACCTAATAGACCTCCGGTTGTTGAACCTTCACCGGATATTTCAACATGCGATGTGCCATTGGCCTCGAAATAATCACCGGACTGAGCGACCGTTACGTCACCCATGATAATACCGCCCACAAGGAACTCAGTAGCCGCTCCGGTAATGACTTTATGAGCATTTGATGTAACCGATGTAGTTACAAGAAATTCAAAATTCATACCTATATCTGCTGCTTCATCGATTGTAGGAAGCGTGAATACTACACCGGCTGCTGAATTGAACAGACATAAAGCGCCTGATTGCGCCTTAGTCAGTGTTTGTGTAGATGCTGCTGGTGCGATTACCTGTCTGCAAAAACCTTTGACCTGTGCGCCGCCATGTGCTCCGGATGCTAGCTGTTCATAATTTGTTTCTGTTGTGCTTGTTACTGCCATGATATTATCCCCTTAACCTGCTGAACCGATTAACCTGCAAGCCCACTCAGGTCTAAGAGCTGCAAATCCATACATAATGTCTAGCCTCAATAACAGTTCATCGTTGCGAATATCTGAGCCTTGCCATACACGAATCGAAATGCCATCTTTTTGACGGACTGAGCAAGAAGCCGCGTCAGCCTTCAAAGGCATATCAGCCGTTACGAATTGGAAAGCATCTTTGTGGTACATTAAGCCTTGCACATAACGCGTTGAAGCCAAACCAACAAATGTTAATGTTTTAGCGTTAAAGTCAGATGCTGCCAATTCCCCACCTGTTGAACTTACAACGTTTTTACGTGGGCCGGTAAGATATAGAGCTGGACTAATAACAGAAGCACCAGTAGTGGCACCACCTGAAACAAGAGTAAATTGTTTAAAATTAGGATACTTTGCTTTAGTCTCTGGATGGCAGTCATAAACTCCGGCAATAGTGAATACTGAGCCAACAGTAACTGCTGATGCTGTTAGAGTATGGAAATCTAAGGCGCCCGTACCATCCACCACCAATGCAGCGGCATCTGTATCAATAGTTACATCTGAGCCATTAGCCAGTGTCCACATGCGGTCGTTTTCATACCAGTCTGCCGTTGCGTTACGCCCAACCATACCTTCACGATAGTTGGATGAAATCTCACCGGATGGATTGAAATAACTAACACGTCCGTTTATGATTGTACCCATAGTTACAGAGTCAATCATTGCAACACGCTTGTCTTTAGGTGCTAATTGTTGATTTAATTTAGCGCGCGCAATGCCTGGAACAGATAAGTCAGTGATTGCAGTACCGGCAGTTCCAGCTAATTGATATGTTGCTTTAGTTGCATAAGCGATGAAATCAGACTCGATACCTGAAATCAAGACGTTCATTGCAGGATCAATGTACTTTTCCTGAAATGCCGCTACTTCTTTTGGGCTTTCAGTGTCAAACATCAACTCTTTTGATGTGAACGACATATCAACACCGTCTTGAGTACCGACGGTTATTGTTTGTACTTTTTCGTCCTGTTCTTGTACTGACATAACACGACTGTTTTGACGTCTTGTGTACATATTAGGTGATTTAACACGTAGTGTATTGCCGTGTCTTGCGCCGTTTGATACAAATGACTCGTCATATTGACGATCTACAGTTGCTATAAATTGTGATTTTTCGTGGGCGCTTTTTAATGCCAACCTCGCCACAAGGTCTGTGTTTATAAATGAATTAGCCATAATTAAATTCCTTATTTACCCTTACCTTGGTCTACCCACTTATCAAACTCGTCATCACTCATTTGAGTGACTGACTTATTGCCTTTTGATCGTGACTGTAAACTATGTATAGGTTCAGGTGCGTTCGATACTTGTCTTGCTGGTTTCTGTCCTAACTGTATTTCAAGTTTTGTCAGTTCCCGCGCCATTTTAAATGGAGGCAACCTGCTAATACGTTCAGCTTCATCAAGATTATTCGCCAAATGATAGAGAACTTTTGCCGCTTGGTCTGACTCTGTAACAGCTTCAACAAAAGACGGGTCTAATTCGACCATGCTTAAGTTTGATAGAGCTGTATCAAAATCGCCCTTAAATTCTTTTACACCTTGATCGTAAACAGAATTGCATCTATCGTTGAATTTCTCAGTCTGTACTAATGCTTGTGCAGCTAGCTGAACATAACCTGTTAAATCTGGTTGCTGTTGAGACTGTTGCTGACCATACTTGACTTCGTAAAATTCACGTATTTGACGTGCTTCTTCTGCTCTATCGTCTGCTAAACGTCGTGCCTCGTATTTTTCCCTAGTTAGTTCGTTTATGCGTTTTTGTGCCCAATTTTTACTTTTGGTCTCCGCTTCTTCGATCTGTTCAGGTGTTTGTTCGTTTTCGGTTGTCGCTTCCGATTCTTCATTATTAACGACGGTTGCGCTCGTATCGAGTGTGGTATCTAATTCATCTGACATGGAATCACTCCAAGATTTTTGGCATTGTAAGAATGTACAAAGACATGTAAATGATAAGATAATTTACCTTACCATTTATTATGCTCATATATATACTAAATAAATAGATTGTCAAGTGTTTTTTACATTATTTGTCCTTCAGGTGGGGTTTGTTGTGGTACTTGTGGAATTTCTTGTTGTACTTCGGGCTGCTCGGGTAATGCAGTATCAATTTTTTTAGGCATCTGCTCATTTTGATTAGTCAATAAATCTTGCATTGTTTGAATGACGATCTGCTGTACCTGTTGCGGATTCATAGATGTTTGCACGACCTTCATACGCTCTGTTTCGGCCTTATACCAGTCTACGTCTCTCGTTTCCAATTCCTCTTGAGCTTTTGACAAAGCAGAATCAAAGGCACTTATCATTTTTTCATATTGTTCCGTAGCCTGCTGTGCTTGCTGTAACTGTTGCTGTACTTCTGGTGGTATTTCTTCTGGCGCGCCTTCTTCTTTATCTTGCAATTCAGGAGGCAATGCCTTTTTTAACCGCTCGCTTAACTTGTCAGCCATTGGGAAGTCAGCGGCAGCCATAATTAAATCACCGGCTATTTGCATTAACTGCGGATTCCTTGATGCTATTTCAGATAGCGCACTAAATGCCTCGCGTCTTTTTGTTCCGTAGCTTGCCCCTGTAGACACAATCACATCATAAGTTCCGACACCAGGATTAAATATCTCTTTTATTGAGCCGTCTTGCTGTTCTTCTTCACGATATGCCTCTTCCTGATTAGGGTCTATATTTATCTCTACTTCTTTTCCATCTTCACCAAGCATCCTTATTATTTGTTTTGTATCGTAAATCTTAGGTATTAAATCAATAAGCATACGACCTGTAAGAGTCATCGCCATGAGCTTATTATCAGTAAAATGGTAAGTTGATGTTTCACTTTTTGACTGTAATGCGTCTAAAGCTCGCCCTGACTGCTGACCAACGTCCTTACCAAACTGCGCGTTCTCTTGACCGCTGGTAGCCAACAATTCTTCATTGGCAATCTGCATACCCTGGATATAAGCAGATGCCATTTGTGGGGGCTGCTCTCGCTGTGGCTTATCTATTTTCCTGCCTTCTTCATCATACTGGTTATACGGAAGATAACTGTATGTCTCAGTAGCTAAATTGTCCCAAATGTGCTCATGTCCTTCCCTTGCTTCTTTTGGGCCTATATACGGTTGATTGCCTTGTAGCGCAACTTGATAAGTTGCTTCGTTTGTCCAGTAATTGTACATATACTGGCTGCCAATCATTTGCCGCGTATGCCCCTTTCTTTCAATCTTCCCATCAATGATAAGTTCAGTACCTGGGACGCGAATAATAGGAACATATTTACCAGGCCAATCTTTCTTTTCTAGTATCTTATCTGCTGCTAGTAAACAATGCTTGATAGATTCATTTTGTATTTTACGTTTCTTTAACTGACTATTTTTTAATAATTCACGCTGAGTTTCATCAACTTCTGATAACTTTATTCCGTCTCCATTTTCATCAAAATATAACCAGTCTGTTGTTGTTTCTGTGTAGTAATAATTAGCAACTCTAACAGTATCCTCGCTTTTCCATCCGCCTTCTATAATTTCCCATTCTTGTTTACCAAAAACGTCTTTACCATATTTAGCCTCGAACTCATCCTTTTGCATTTCTTCATCTTCGAAAGCATAAGGAACTATTTCCATCCCCTTGATATATTTAGGTCGTGGCATCTTAATGGTTAATGGGTCATATACTGGCTCGATATATATTTCCTGGCTATTCGACTCATTATCTACATAATCAGTTATTATTTTCCAGTAACCTAGTCCACCGTCTACCTGATACTCGTCAGACTTATTGTATGCTATATCAGCATTAGAGTTATTCTCGATATGGCGGATTATTTCACTAAGCTTTTCTGCTGTCTTTGGGTCTGCCTCGTTGTCTACCGGATAAACGCGAATAGAAGGTTTATTTTGCCGAGCCTCGTTTGTTATCTGTCGATTGTGCTTCTTAACCTTGTTGATAGTAAATGATGGCTTCCCTTTGTTTTTACGATCTTGTACAACCTTTTCGTCCCATTGCCAGTTGTTATAGCTATCTCCATTGGCAAATTTTAAATCCTCTTTAAATCGCCTTGAGTTTTCCTTTTCCTCCTCGCATATCTGAGCGTATCTTTTGTGAGCAAGCTTAATTAGTTCTTTATCATCTTTTGCGCTCATTTTAATAGAATCTCACAGTTTTTAAGGATGTCTTTAAGCTTTGTTGAGCTTGAGTAAATATGTGCTCCTTTACGGTCTCTAATGCCTATCCTGTATTTCTTAAAGTCATGATCGTAAACATGCCAAAAATTAAAGTTAGGATACTTTTTACTAGCCTTTTCGAGCATCTTATCTATGCCGCGTTCTTTTAGTCTATATTTTAATCGTGAAAATATGTTGCTCATCTCATCCACCCCGTTGATGATTGTATTCGTGGTATTGGTTTAGGACTCGTTTTTATTTCTTTCTTTGCTCGCCTTGCACCTTCACAAGCATAGCGTAAAGCGTCAATACAGTGGTTGTTTTTGTCTGCTAATATTGGCAAAACATCACCTGTAAGGTCGTCTATTTTATAGCTGTATAATGATAGCTCATCTATTACATGAGTGCACCTTGGATGAACAATAATGTCAAAGCTACGTAAAAATTCCACGCCTTCCTCAAGTGATCTAGCACCCTTAATAGCTGACCGCATTTTAGGAAAGCCATTCCTCTGCATGTGCGATATAGTCTCCGGTCTTGCGCTATCCGCGGTAATTGTCCATTTCTCAGCCTCTGGAATAGCCATAAATAACTCAGGGAGATTGACTATTTCACAGCCTATCCTATAAGACTCATAATCAATATACAAAGCATTTCCATCAATTGAGCATCTAACCAATGTGCTAGGGTCTATACTATAACCCCAGTCAGCGCCTAGCCTAAATATTGTCCCCACTGGACGCTCAAACTCCTCTACGCGCCAATTATTAAATACTCTTGCTTGGCTATTATTTAGATACTCACCAAGCCAAATATGCCGGTACTTTTCAAAGTCTCTGCCCTTATCATAAACCATTTCCTGCATAAGTTCATCAGGAAACCAAGGGTTATCTGTGTAATTTGCCTGTACAACTATGCTTCCGGGCGGTGGATTATCACACCGTAATAGTGCATCAATAGGGTCTGTTGCAAGGTTTGGATTCCATGAGGCCCATATTTCACTACCAGGCTTTCTAAAAGTTGGTCGAACAATATCTAATGACTTTTGACTTATATTCTGTGCTTCTTCCATCCACAATACGTCAAAACCTTCAAGAGATTTAATGGAGTCAGAAGTGTGACTTTGTAATCCAGTAAATATGATCTCTGAGCCATTATTACCTTTAATTACTGTGTCTTGAATCTCAAACAAATGATCTACTTTGTGAGCTGATATACGAGATTCTATAAGCCTCTTGCTCGAATACTTCAAGCTCTTTTGTGTTTCCCTTGCACAAACAACTCCTGTCTTTTTCTCTATGCACCTATCGACTGCCAAGTCTGCAAAGAAATTTGATTTTGCTGAACCTCGTCCTCCGTATGCTCCCTTATAACGAGCTGGCTTTAATAATGGAACAAATACCCTGGCAACAGGGATATTAAGTGAGGACATTATCTTTTGGGTCTACAATAGTCCTCTTAATTTCTGTTATCTTGGCATTAACATCAACAGTCCCGGCCAATGTTGTCGGAAGAACACGTCCCAACAGAGACATAAAAGCAACAGGGTTTCCTATGGCTTGTTTTGCTAGGTATTTTTGTCCATCAACATCATCAAGAGCACCAAGAATCATGTCCTTCAACGCCTTGTTTACTTTATTAGGCGTTCCAGCAACTCTTCCGCCTGTTTTTGGTGAACCTGGAGCCTTCCCTTTTGCCATAATCTATGTAATTCTAGTGTACATTATCTAAAACGGTAAGAGTTATTACCATTTTCTAAGTTATCGTTAATGTTTTGCAATTGCTGTAACTGTTGCATCTGCATTAATTGTTGCTGTTGCTGGTATCTTTGCCTATCATATTGCTGAACGCGCCTATCATATTCAGGAGTTACGCTCTGCAATTGCCTGAACTGTATTGTATAGCCATCATATTCATCATTTATATTATATTCTTCAGAACAAGCAATGCCATTAAACAGCATTGATGAAAAAATAATAAGTCCAATCAAAGGAATAAAGTTTTTCATTTTATCTACCTCCTGCTAGTTCATAAATTAAACGGCCAACTCCAATAATAAAAATTACACTAAATATAAACAATTTAGCTACCGGATAGAAAGCCCACATAA
>Ga0172379_10011785_pt1 | contig 10345 bp, 8 predicted proteins | sample GrowelOW334metaG_FD_119756 | JGI IMG/M metagenome (GOLD analysis project Ga0172379, IMG submission 119756) | Groundwater microbial communities from an aquifer near a municipal landfill in Southern Ontario, Canada - Groundwater well OW334 metaG | ecosystem: Environmental > Aquatic > Deep...
GGCAAGGCGTTTGGTATGCGCCTCAATCGCAAAAAGCACAGTTATCATACTGTACCGGGGTAACCTTGTCAATAAATGAGTAGAAGTTATTTTGTCAGGAGGATCTCTATATGATCCTTCAGTTGCGGCGCTTTGGTCACCCAGAACGGCGAGAACTGTATAGATACGCTTTTTACCTGGTCAAAATGGGAGAAGTACGATTTAATTTCCTGTGCGTCGTGACCGGCCACCTGGTCGCGGTCAAACATCGGGTTGGAGAGACGCGGGACGACCATTGACGTGTATTTCACTGACAGCATGGCGGATTCGGTTTTCAGGTCATAGGATTCCACAGAGTAGGACAGCGTCGGGGCCGACTCGGCATCGATCTGTTCGTCAACCGGCAGGCCTGCCGCCAGATCATTTTGGGCCAATGATTTCAGCGTGGGGACATCAAAAATGACCGCTATGTATTTTATAGTGAGGCCGACGGTCAGTGTGGCCGCTTCTTCGCCGTCTTTTGACGATTCAGTCTGGTCCTGGATGATTGGGGTCAGCATGGACGGTTCGGCTGTAACTGCTAGGCGTTCACCGTCCGGCTTGGCTAGCTCGGCGACGGCCTGTTCGGATAATTCCGTGATCAGCGACTGGACGGATTTGTTGATGAATGCCTGGGTGATTGAGCGGCCGGTGCGTATGCCGCCGGTCATGGCCGATGTGCTTTCCGCATAAATCTTATCCTGCAGTCCCGGCCACAGCCCGGGGATAGTGAATTTCGTCGGATCAATGTTGCCGGTTTTCCCGGCCTGGTCCGCGTATATTTCTACATTTTCTACTTTTCCTCCCGCCGGCACGTCAACGCGGTTTTTGATCCTGAACAATACGCCGTCGGAGGAAAGCAGGCGGGTGGTGGCAGCCAGCGGTTGGTCTTTTGTATAGTTGTTGAATATGGTTACTGTGCCGGTGGCCTGGGCGGCTACTTCGCCGCCGGTAGCAGGGTTATCGTACGTTTCAGTGCCCTCGACCGTGACGCTTGTCAGGGTGCCGCTGATGGCCGTCACCAGATTTGATTCTTGTTCTGCTGCGTTTTTCCTGACCAGGACGGACAGGGTGGCAGTTTCAGGTGCCGGCTTCAGGGTGACGGTGATGATAGTTTTTGAGAGGGAGTAATAGACGATCAGGCCGGCCAACACCGCCGCCAGGGCAGAAAAACCAATGAGAATTTTTTTGTACAGCCCAGTGGTCTGGACGCGGGAAATGGTCGTTTGTTTTGTTGGCATAGTGGTTATTGTATTGCTACGTTGCCCCGGCCGATCAGGGATTCAATATCGCTGAAACAGGCCTGGCCGACATGGTATTTTGTGGAAATTATTTTTGTCGTGTCGGGGGAGCTTATTTTGAGATGGACCCGGTAGGGCCCGCTGGACTGGGACAGGATTCCTTTGAGCTTCTCAAAAGTGGATTGGCCGACTTTTTGGGGGATAGCGAGATAAATGTCGCCCGAACCTTCTGCGACGGAAGCTGTGCCATTGGACAGGTCGATCTCCTTGGCCTCGTTGCAGAGCAGTTTTACTACACCGTCCTTGTCGGACAGTTTTCCCTTGACCAGGAGGATCTTGCCTTCCTGCCAGAGGGAGGGCTGGCTCGCGAGCAGGGTGGGGAAGACCAGCGCTTCGATCCGTCCGGACATGTCTTCAATTTTAGCAAAAACCATAGCCTGGTTCGCGCGGGTGATGACTTTCTGGATCTGGGTGATGATTCCGCCGATTTTGACGTCACCATGCATCATGATTGGTGTAGTCAGGTCCGCGATCGGCGTGGCGATCTTGGACAGGTGGGCGCGGTATTCCTCGAGCGGGTGCTCGGATATGTAGAGGCCGAGCAGTTCTTTTTCCCAGGCCAGTTTTTGGGCCTTGCTGGCCGGTGCGGCCGGGTGCAGTTTCAGCTTCGGGGCGTGCTGGACCGGGGAGGAGCTGAAAATGTTTATTTGCCCGTTGAGGGCCTCTTTTTCGGCGGCCTTGGCGTATTGCAGCAGCGCATCCATATTATCCAACAACAGCTGCCGTTCGGCAAACTGGTCCAGGGCTCCGGACTTGGTCAGGCTTTCCAGGGATTTCTTGTTCAGGTCTTTGGTCTGTACCCGGCGCAGGAAATCTTCCAGGCTGGCAAAGGGACCGTCCGTCTTGCGTTCTTTGATGATCGTCTTGACGATGTTTTCCCCGACATTCTTGATCGCCATGAGCCCGAAACGGATTTTTTTCTCCGGCACTTTCGTTTCCGGATGGAAAACGGCGGTAAACGTGGAAAAGCTTTCGTTGATGTCCGGCGGCAGCACGCGGATGCCCATGCGTTCGCATTCCTCGACTTCGATGGCAATGCGGTCGATATCCCCGTAATCGGATGTCAGCAATGACGCCATGAACTCGTCGGGGTAGTTGGCCTTGAAATAGGCAGTCTGGTAGGCGATCAGGGCATAACAGGCGGCATGCGCCCGGACGAAACCGTACCGCGCGAACGGCTCGACGATTTTCCAGATTTTTTCCGCCACGGATTTGGTGATGTTGTTCTTGACCATGCCGTTGACCAGTTTCTCGTGCTGTTCATCCAGCAGTTTCTTGATTTTTTTCCCGACGGCCTTGCGCAGGATGTCCGCCTCAGGCATGGTAAAGCCGGCCAGGCTGCGGGCGATCTGCATCAGCTGTTCCTGGTATACGGCCACGCCGTGCGTTTTTTCCAGAATCGGTTCGAGTTTGGGATGGAGGTAGACGGTCTGCTTGGTGCCGTGTTTGCCTGCGATAAAGTCAGGAATGAATTCCATCGGGCCGGGACGGTACAGCGCCACCATGGCGATGATGTCTTCCAGCTCGGTCGGCTTGAGCTGTTTCAGGTAGCGTTTCATGCCGGAGGATTCCAGCTGGAATACGCCGGTGGTCAGGCCGTCCTGGAGCAGCTTGAATGTTTTCCGGTCGTTCAATATCAGGTCATCAGTGGTTGTTTCCAGTCCGCGCGCCTTGCGGATGATGTCTATGGTGTTTTCCAGGATGGTCAGGTTCTTCAGGCCGAGAAAATCCATTTTCAGCAATCCCAGGTCCTCGATCGGATGGAGCGAGTATTGGGAGATGATGATGTTTTCTCCCTGGGTCGCGTATTGTATCGGAACGTAGTGGTCCAGCGGTTCTTTGGTGATGACGACGCCGCAGGCATGGGTGGAGGCGTGGCGGGCGACGCCTTCGAGTTTCCTGGCCGCATCAATCAGTGTTTTTGCTTCCGGAGAGTTGTCGTATTCCTCCTTGAGTTCGGGATTGAGCTCCAATGCCTGGTTGATGGTCAGGGACATGGGGATCATCTTGGCCAGCTTATCGCAGTAGGCGTAGGCGATGTTCAGGACCCGCCCGGCATCACGGATTGCGGCCCGGGCAGCCATTGTCCCGAACGTGATGATCTGGGCGACATGATCCTTGCCGTATTTATTTTCGACATAGGCCAGGACCTCGTTGCGCCGGGTATCGGCAAAATCAAGGTCGATATCAGGCATGGAGACGCGTTCTGGATTCAGGAACCGTTCGAAGATCAGCTCGTATTTCAGCGGGTCAACGTTAGTGATGTTCGTCAGATAGGAAACAATGCTGCCGGCTGCCGAACCGCGGCCCGGCCCGACGACAATTTTGTTGTTTTTTGCCCAGTTCACGAAGTCCTGGACTATCAGGAAATACGAGGCGAAGCCTGTTTTGGAGATGACGGACAGCTCGTACTCGAGACGGTCAATGATTTTTTTGTCAGTGGCCTGACCCGGGAACCGTTTCGGCAGGCCGGCATAGCATAATTCGCTCAAGTATTCGTCTGCCGTCTTGCCGTCAGGGACATTGAAATGCGGTAACGTTATTTTCCCCAGCTCAAGTTTGACGTCGCACCGTTCGGCCACTTTTAATGTATTGGCTATCACTTCGGGATGGTCTTTGAACGCTTCGGCCATCCGGGCGGGACTTTTGAGTGAGAAATCCTCACCCAGGTAGGACATACGGTCCTTGTCCTCCTTTTTCCGCTTGGTCTGGAGGCAGATGAGGATGTCATGGATATGGTCGTCTTCGGAGTTCAGGTAATGGACGTCATTGGTCGCCACGACCGGCAGGCCGAGGGTGGCGGCCATTTGGAATATTTTTTCATTAACTGAGACCTGGTGGTCGAGCGTGGGGTGGTCCTGGACTTCCAGGTAAAAATTTTCCGGACCGAAGATCGATGACAGCTCCTTGGCCACTTCTTCGGCATGCTTCATGTCATGGTTGACCAGGGACTGGGCCACTGCGCCCTGCAGACAGGCGCTCAGGCCGATGAGACCGTCTGCATGCTGGCGCAACAGGTCCAGGTCGATCCGCGGTTTATAATAAAAGCCCTGAAGGTGGGCTTGGCTGGTCAGCTTGATCAGGTTCTGGTATCCGGTATTGTTGCGTGCGAGGAGGACCAGGTGGTTCGGACGTTCGTCGATTTTCGCCCGCTTGTTGAGCATGCCGTTGCGGGCGACATACGCCTCGACGCCGATGATCGGCTTGATGCCGGCCTTGGTCGCTTTTTGGAAAAACTCAACAGCGCCGTACATGACGCCGTGGTCTGTGAGGGCGACTGCCGGCATGCCGAGCTCTTTCGCTTTTGAGACGAGATCGTCAATTTTTGCCAGGCCGTCTAAAAGACTATAATGACTGTGGACATGTAGGTGAACAAAGTCCGTCATAGGTACGGAATTTCGCAGCTGCTTGTTACTACTTTATTTATTTCCGGCTGTTTTTGACCGCTTGGCTTTGTCCTCATGGCGGCGCTTGAAATAGTCGACCAGGTCGGTGACGCCTTTCAGCACCAGAGGCAGGTAGCCGGCGGTATTTTTTAGTTTTTCCTCCACGGCGTCGAGCAGGCTGCCTAGCCGCTCGATCTTTTCTTTCACCAGACGGACGACATCGCTCACTTCGTCCGTAACTTCGCGGGCCCGTTTCAGCATCATCACGATATAATAGAGCGCCCAGCAGATGAAAAAAGTCAAAATTGCCGCGCAAAATGCCAGTACGATGAGGAGGATCTCCCTGCTTGCATCTAACATAGATTTGTGTCGATAATTGTTTTTTTATGTATGGTGAGTATACCATATTGACTGACCGCATCCAAATGATTCCCAAAAAGGTACGGCTGTGCTAAAATACAAAAGTGAAATAAAGTCAAGATACTATGTTTGACCTGGGGACGATTTGGATAAAACTTAATTATTTCGTGCTCACCAACCGCCAGGACCTCAAGAAATGGTGGGTATTGATATTGATCGCCGTGGCTATTTTCAGCACGGTTTTCGTCATTACCAATGCGGTGGTATATGTCATTAATCTACCCAAACAGGACGCCCTGATCAATTCCATCGCCGCCAGCCCGCTTGATTATGCGGCTATCCGGGCGGAACAGAAGCCGCTGGAGCTGACGTTAGCCGATGCCGTAGTGCTTCCGGCGAGTCTCGGGAAATACAATGCGGTGGTAAAGGCCACAAATCCGAATAAAAATTGGGCGGCTACTGAAGTGACGTATGAATTCGCGATCGGCGGGCAATCAACGGGGGAGCTGACTGAAACCGTCATGCCAAACGCGGTACAGTATTTAACCGCATACAATATCAGGGGACCGGACGCGTCGTCAGGAGTGACCGCGTCGATGTCCGTCAAGCACGTGACCTGGGTCCGCATTCCTGATCCGTCCACATTGCCCAAAGCGGATTTCGCCTATACTGATCTGGATTTCGGGTCTTCGGTCACCAAGACCGGACTGACCGTATACCGGGTGACCGGCCAGGCAACGAACAATTCCTTTTCCGGCTTCTGGCGGGTAAAATTGCAGGTGGTCCTGCTGAACGACGGAGCCATTGTCGGTATTAACACGGTTTTTCTGGAAAAATTTCTGCAGGGTGAGACCCGGCCGATCTACACGCAGTGGGATGCGGTCTCCGGTTCCGTCGGGACGATTTCCGTAGTGCACGCCATGAACCTGCTCGATACGGCAAACCTTATTCGTTAGAGGAGCTCTCACCGACATGTGGCATACGATCGTACAATTTTTCAGAAAATCCGACTGGGCCCTCAGCTTATCGGTCCTATTTTTGTCGGCTTTCGGCCTGATGGCGCTGTACAGCATCGAATCGACTGCGGACAGTCCGACGTTTTTCGATTTCAAGAAACAGCTCATCTTTACCGTGATCGGGCTGGTCCTCCTGGTCAGTGTCGGAATTGTCGATTACCGGTTCGCCCGCTCGTACGGGGCCGTGCTGTATGCCGCCGGCCTGCTGGGTTTGGCGGCCGTGCTGATCCTGGGGACGACTGTGCGCGGCACCCGGGGCTGGTTTTTTATCGGCGGGCAGGGATTCCAGCCAGTCGAGTTGATCAAAATTTTCCTGATCGTCGTCATCGCCCAATTGTTCCAGCGGTGGCGGCTGGAAATCACCACGCTTCGCCGGCTGCTGATCATCACGGCCGTCACGTTGCCGGCCATCGGCCTGGTGCTGTGGCAGCCTGATTTCGGTTCGGCCGTGATCCTGCTGGCGATTTTTTTGGGCATCTTATTGCTGTCCAAGATCAAAAAACAATACATCATATCCATCGTCATCATCCTGCTGGTGGTATCCGTCGTCAGCTGGTTTTTCGTACTGAAACCTTACCAGAAAGACCGGATCATGAATTTCGTCAATCCAAGCCATGACCCGTACGGCAGCGGGTACAACATCAAGCAGTCGATCATCGCCGTCGGTTCCGGGAACTGGTTCGGCCGGGGATTGTCACTGGGGTCACAGAGCCGCCTGCATTTCCTGCCCGCCCAAAAAACAGATTTTATTTTTGCCGTCATCGCCGAGGAACTGGGATTTGTGGGGACGGCGCTGGTGTTGATCTGTTTCATCCTGCTGATCTGGCGCCTGGTCGCCATCGCCCGCCAGGCGCGCGACAGTTTTGGCGCCGTGATCATCGGCGGTTTGGTCGTCTATTTCGCCTGCCAGACCATCTTGAATATCGGGATGAATATCGGCTTACTGCCGATTGCGGGCGTCACCCTCCCGTTCGTCAGCTATGGCGGGAGTTCGCTGCTGGCGAGCTATATCGCCATCGGTCTGGCCCAGAGCATCCGGGTCAGGAGTTTGACGTCAGTAGGATAATGCGTTACTATGGTGCGGAAACCTTTTGGTAAGGGGCAGGCATTGACGAAGGGTATGAATTTGTGCTATAATGCTGTCGTCAGTTAGAAAAAAACAACAATGGAAACAAAAAGAAAAAATGACATCCAACCCCTGACAGACCATCCGGATCTCGTGGAATACTGTTCGCTCTGCGAAGCTACGTTCCAGCCCCGTTCCGTTTCCGTGATCGGCGATAATGGGCGCACCCAGCTGCTCCATACCGCCTGTACCCGATGCGGGAGCTCGGTCATCGTTTTGTTAGTCATGAATGACCTGGGATTGCGTTCGGTCGGGTTCCTGACCGACTTGACCGGCGAGGACGTGTTCCGTTTCAAGGGGATGGAGCGCCTGAGCAGCGATGACGTATTGGACGTCCACCGCTTTCTGTCAGACGAGGGGTAAGTTCCCGGAATTTCTGCATAACTAATAAGAGTCTTTAAGTCTTTTTTCATTCATTTTTATGACCCAAGAAAAATCCAGAGCCGAAGTACTTGTGCTACAAGCCTTGCCACGCAGCCAGGTGGGGAAGCATAGTTCCGCGGTGCGTCGTGAAGAAAAACTGCCGGCCGTCCTGTACGGACACGGGGTAAAGAACGTAAACCTGACTATCGATTACCGGTTATTTGAAAAAGCCTACCGCCAGGCCGGCGGGAGCAGCCTTCTTGATTTACAGGTCGGCGACGCCAAGCCGGTCAAAGTGCTGATCCAGCATGTACAGAAGCATCCGGTCAGCGACAGGTATATGCATGTCGATTTCCATCAGGTCAGGATGACGGAAAAAATCAGCGCAACTATAACACTGAATTTTACCGGCGAAGCGAAAGCTGTGAAAGAATCGGGCGGTATCCTGGTCAAAAATCTCACGGAAATCAAGATCGAGTGTCTGCCGCAGGATCTGGTCCAGGAAATTGACGTACCGATCACATCGCTGAATACGTTTGACGATAATGTCCGGGTCCGCGACCTGGTACTGCCGGCCGGCATGACGGTCAAGGAAAAGGGCGACGAAGTTGTCGTCAGCGTCCAGCCGCCGCGCTCGGAAGAGGAACTGAAATCACTGGAGGAGAAGCCGGAAGAGGCAGTCGACAAGGTTGAAGTCACGGGCAAAAAGAAGGAAGACGAGGAAGAGGCGGAAGCCAAGGACGGCGAAGCGCCGGCACCTGAAAAGAAATAAATCGTTAATTTTACATCCTATGCCACAAGACCCGGCTAAAGACTACGTATGGGGCAAGCGCAAGAATAAGACCTGGCTTTTTGTCGCCATCGGTGCGGCAGTCGTGGTCGCCGGTGTTTTGGGGTATGTGATTTTTGGATTGAATATCGACGACAGCAATTCAAACAGCGGGAATAAGACTGACAATGGCGGGACGGCTGCGATGGTCCGCCGGGTCCTTGATGGCGTGTACGTACCGGCCGGACAGGAAAACATCTACCCAGTCGCCGTCATGATCGAGAACCTGACCTCTTCCCGGCCGCCATCCGGACTGTCACAGGCAAATGTAGTCTACGAGGCTCTGGCTGAGGGCGGGATTACCCGGTTTATGGCCGTATATGCCCAGCCATTGATCGCTATAGCTGAAATCGGCCCGGTCCGGTCTGCCCGTTCGTATTATGTCGATTGGGCGCTGGAATACAAGGCGCTCTATGTGCATGTCGGCGGCAGTCCGCAGGCGCTGGCACAGATCAAATCCGATGACGTCATGGATTTCAGCCAGTTCTACCATGCGCCGTTTTTCTGGCGCGACTCCAAACGGTCCGCACCGCATAACCTGTATACCTCCGGTGAAAAAATGGGCCTGGCCCTGCATGACCAGGCAGCGCCTGAGACCGGTCAGTATGCCGGCTGGAAATTCAAGGATGATGCCAGCGCCAACAGCTGGCCGACCACCGAAAAAACGATTACCATAGATTTTTCCTCATTCAACTATAAGGTGGAATATACATACGATCGGACAAAGAACAACTATGTCCGAAATCTGGCCGGCCAACCCCACCAGGACAAGGACGGCACGACCATCCGCGCAAAAAATGTCATCGTACAGAAGATGAAGACGCAGCTCGTGGACCAGGAACGCCTGGGCATGGAGACTGTCGGCAGCGGTGAAGCGATCATTTTCCGGGACGGCCAAGCGCTGGTCGGAACCTGGGACCGCAAGACCAAAGCGGACCGGACGCGTTTTTATGACCAGACCGGAGCCGAAGTGGAACTGAACGCCGGCACCACCTGGGTGGAAGTCGTCCCGACGGACCGCAACATCGTGTATAACTAATTTATTTATTTCGTCCGGGAGCCGTGCCAAAACAAAAAACAAAACAAAAAAATATCCCGCCGGCAAAGAAACCCCTGATGGGCCCGGCCAAGACAGACAGCGTGCCCTCGCCAAAAAAGGAGCTGACGGGTCCGATACGCAGCCAGCGCTGGCACATGTGCCTGGCCGTGTTTTTGGCTGTGGCTGTCGGACTGCTGACGGTTTTTTCCGTGGCTTTTGCCGAATACGGCTGGCCGCAGGTATCACGCACATGCACGAAAACCAGTCCAACAAGCACTACGGCATTGCCTGAATCCAATGCCAAACCAAACAGCGGATTGGTGCCACGACGTCTGGACGGTATCATGGCCAAGACTGACCAGGCGAATTTTTGGCCGTATGCGGTCATGATCGAGAACCTGCTGACGACGCGCCCACAGAGCGGATTGTCCCAGGCGTCGGTCGTTTATGAGACGCTGGCGGAGGGCGGCAGCACACGGTTCATGGCCGTCTTTGACCCGTCGGAAAAAATTCCGGAAATTATGCCCGTCCGCTCCACCCGCCTGTATTACGTAGAATGGGTGTCGGAATATGCCGCGCTGTATGCCCATGCCGGCGGAAGCCCGAAAGCGCTGACGGTCATCAGGGAAAATGACGACATCAATGACCTGGATGCCCTGTCGAGGAACGGCAAGTATTTCTGGCGTGACAGGACGAAATATGCTCCGCATAACCTGGTCACGTCATCGGACAAGATGAATTTCGCCCTGCGAGATTTCGGTTTGCTCGACAAGGCTGCGACGTTCACCCCATGGAAATACAAAGACGAGGCTGTCCTGACCGGACGGGGGACGGACGGTAAGTCCATAGAGTTCAATTTCTCCACCGGAAAAACGTTTTTGGTCCGGTACCGTTATGACCAGGCCAC
>Ga0172379_10011786_pt1 | contig 10344 bp, 10 predicted proteins | sample GrowelOW334metaG_FD_119756 | JGI IMG/M metagenome (GOLD analysis project Ga0172379, IMG submission 119756) | Groundwater microbial communities from an aquifer near a municipal landfill in Southern Ontario, Canada - Groundwater well OW334 metaG | ecosystem: Environmental > Aquatic > Deep...
ATAAATATAAGTCAAAGCTATATCTATTCTTTTTTCGTTTGGTAATGTTACGCCGGCGATTCTTACTGCCATAATTTTAAAATTAACCTTGTCTCTGTTTATGTTTAGGATTCTTACATAAAACAGTCACACGGCCTTTACGTCTAATTATTTTACAGTCTTTACAAATTTTTTTGACTGAAGCTCTTACTTTCATAAATATTTTATTTGTTAGCAACGATAAGTTATCCGACCCTTGGTTAAATCATAAGGGCTGATTTGAACTTTTACTTTATCTCCCGGCAATAATCTGATTTTATTCATTCTCATTTTACCTGATAAATGCGCTAAAATCTCATGATCGTTATCCAAACGCACTCTAAAAGTAGCTGCCGGCATTAACTCTAAAACTTCCCCTTTTACTTCAATAAAATTTTTAGAATCAATAATTGTACTATCTGTATTCTTTCCCATTGTTAAATAAAAGTTTTGCTAATAAAACACCAAAAAATTTGGCAAAATTTAAAAAATTTTACCAAATGCATTGGTAAATATCAACTATTATTAAATACTTTTATAAATTCTTGTAAAGTAATTATATAGTTATTTTTTTATTATGTCAAGATTAACTTAGTAAAAAATATAACTAACTACATTTTATTTAATATTAGCCAATTTTCTCCAAAATAGCCTTAATCCTTCTAACTCCAGCGCTGCTACTTTCTTCTTTAGCTATTTTAAATTTACCTAAAACGTCTGTGTTTTCAACATGCGGTCCGCCGCAAATTTCTTTGGAAACAATCTCGTCGCCTTCACCTACAGTATAAACTTTTACTCGCTCACCATATTTAGATTCGAACACACCCATCGCTCCGTTCTCGCGCGCTTCGTCTAAAGTCATCTCATCAAATTTAACCGGTAACTTTTTAGCGATCGCGTCATTAACTAAGATCTCAACTTTTTTAATTTGTTCTGGAGTCATTTTTTCAGGATGAGAAAAGTCAAACCGCAATCGTTCAGCTGTGATATTAGCGCCTTTTTGCGTGACATGATCACCTAGCACCTTCTTCAAAGCAGCAAGCAGTAAATGCGCGGCCGTATGCAATTTTACAGTTTCTTCGCCAGTATCCGCCAAACCACCTTTAAATTTGCCAGCGCTTGCCGTGCGCGATAATTCCTGGTGTTTTTCTAATTCTATTTTAAATCCAGTTAAATCAACTTTTGCGTTTTTACCTCTGGCGATTTCTTCGGTCATTTCAATCGGAAAACCATAGCTTTGATATAGATTAAACGCAGTCTTGGCATCAATATCACCACTGATTTTATCAAACTCCTTTAACCCACGCTCTAACGTCTTCTTGAATTTAGCTTCTTCTTCTATTAAATTCTCAATAATAAAATTCGCGTTTTTGTTTAGTTCCGGATATTCTCTGGAATAATCATGGATAACAATTTTCGCAACTTCTTTTGTCCATGGCTCGTCTTTAGCTAAATACCAATTATCATCTTTTACGCCCAGCATATTACCATAACGAATGGCGCGCCTAATTAAACGGCGGACAATATAACCTTGATCAGTATTAGACGGCGCAATGCCTTTGTTGTCGCCCATAATAAAAGTAGCTGCTTTAATATGATCAGCAATAATACGCATCGCTTTTTTTATTTCCGCTGATTCGTCGTATTTCTTGCCGGTCAAAAATTCTATTTTCTGAATTATGTTTTTAAATAAGTCTGTTTCGTAATTATCGTCATAGCCATTTAAAACTGCTAGTATGCGCTCCAACCCCATTCCCGTATCAACATTTCTTTGTTTTAAAGCTTCAAAATTACCGTCTTCCTTTTTATAATACTGCATAAAGACGTCATTCCAGATTTCCACCCATAGTTCATTATCGTCATTAAAACTATCTGGGATTTTATCGGGATCACCTGACCAATAAAACATTTCAGTATCCGGCCCACATGGTCCGGCAGTTCCGGCCGGCCCCCACCAATTAGCTTTTTTTGGTAGTCTGGCGATCTTTGCTTCTGGTACGCCGATTTTTTTCCAGATTGCAAAAGCTTCTTCGTCAAACGGCGCATCATTATCGCCGACAAAAACTGACACGGCCAATCTTTTTTTATCTAAACCTAACCAATCTGGCGAAGTTAAAAATTCCCAGCTCCACTTGATTGCATCTTCTTTAAAATAGTCGCCAAACGACCAGTTGCCGAGCATCTCAAAAAAAGTGTGATGCGTTCGGTCGCCGATTTCATCAATATCGTCGGTGCGAATACATTTTTGCACGCTGGTTATTTTATTTCCGCCTGGATGTTTTTCGCCCAGTAAATACGGCACGAGCGGATGCATACCGGCGGTGGTAAATAAAACCGTTGGATCGTTTTCCGGAATCAAAGAAGCGCTCGGGATTATAGTATGTCCTTTGTCTTTAAAATAATCTAAATATTTTTGTCGTAATTCTTTTGCCGTCATATATTAAAAGTTGATTCAATTATAATTTTATTTAATATTACTGTCAATCTAAACGACCTGCTTCTTTTCTCTATGTCTAAAAAATTTAATTATTTCGGCTATGGAGACCGAAATTAAAACAGCCAAAATACAAAGTCCTACTTCCCTTAGCGCGATTGGTGAAATATGAAAAGAATTTCTAAAAGACGGAACAGTTAGCATCAAAATTAGAAATAAAATCACACTGCCTGCCATCCACCAGACTGATGGATTATTTGATTTAAAAGTCGTTATCATTAATTTAGTGCGTGAACGATTGGCTAAAATTATACTTAGATTTACTAGCACCAAAGTCAAAAATGATAACGCGCGCACTTTATCAATCGGAAGTCCTTGCGATTGTGCTAAAAAATAAATACCGAAAATTGCTAAAAGTCCACTAACACCCTGCACTAAGCCATCGATAATTACATTCTTACTAAATAATTTACTACCAAAAGGACGCGGTGGTCGGCGCATAATACCTTTTTCTTCCTTTTCCATTTCAAAGATTACCGAACAGGCCGGATCAATAATTAATTCTAAAAAAACAATATGAATCGGCAACAAAATCAACGGCCAATTCATCACTACTGGCAATATTGCCAAGCCGGAAATCGGAATATGAATAGCGAAGACATAGGCGACTGCCTTTTTGATATTGTCATATATCCTGCGGCCAGTTCTAATAGCTTTAACTATAGACGCAAAATTGTCATCTAGCAGCACCAAGGAAGCTGATTCTCTGGCAACGTCAGTACCTCGTCCGCCCATAGCAATGCCGACATGCGCCGCCTTCAAGGCCGGAGCATCATTAACGCCATCGCCTGTCATCGCCACGATCTCGCCATTAGCTTTCAGGGCATTAACAATTTTTAATTTTTGTTCTGGGACAGTGCGGGCAAATATTCTAACATTATTTATTTTATTTTTTAGCTCCTCATCACTTATTTTTTCTAGTTCTGGTCCGGTCATTATTTGACGCTGAGTCGACAGGCCTGCTTGTTCGCCAATACGTAAAGCTGTGCCCGGATAATCGCCCGTTATCATAATAACTTTTATGCCCGCTTTTTTACATTCAGCCACGGCTTGCGGAACTTCGGGCCTAATTGGGTCTTCTAATCCAATTAAACCTATAAATTTGAATTTAAAATCGTGTTGACTTTCCGGTAGTTCCCCGAAAAAATTAGCAGTTGCCACTCCCAAAACTCTCAATCCGCCATCGGCCATTTTTTTTACGCCCGTTTCTATCTTCTCTGCTTCCTTAAAATCCAGGTGACAAAGATCAATAATAGCTTCCGGCGAACCCTTCGCCGCAACTATGTGTTCTCCACCGGGCAATAACCAGGCATTTGACATAGCTAATAAACTACTAGTCAAAGCGTATTCTTTTGATAAATTTTGCACGACATAATTTTGTTCTGCTATTGGAATTATTTCTGTGGCTATTTTTTGGATAGCTTTTTCCATTGGGTCAAAGGGATCGATCGGCGTAGCTAATGCCGCTTTGTTCAATAGTTCTTTGACGGTTGCAGGTGCATCATTATTTTTTAGCTGGTCTAGAGTATAGGCTCTATCGTCAACCCAAGCTGAACGTACTATCATCTGGTTCTGCGTTAACGTTCCGGTTTTATCAACGCATAAAGCAGTAATCGCGCCTAAATTTTCTACTGCTGGAATACGTCTGGTCAAAACATTGCTCTTTGATATGCGCCAGGCGCCCAAAGCCAAAAATACAGTCATAATTACAGGGAATTCTTCTGGTAAAATAGACATAGCTAAAGACAATCCTGCCAACAATCCGTTAATTATGTCATGTCTAGTTAGAATATAAACTATAGCAACAAAAAAGCATAAGAATACTCCATACCAGGCAAAAGTTTTTACCAAGGATGCTGTTTGGCGCTGTAACGGCGTCTGCTCTGAGTCAATGGTAGCCAGTGCCTTACCAATCTTACCCATTTCTGTACTCGCTCCGATCTTAACTACTTGAGCTAACGCCCTACCCTTTACTGCCATCGTACCGCTAAAAATATAAGGCGTATCATCTCCGCCTGGACGACCAATCTCGTTTTTAATATTACCGACAATTTTTCTAACTGGCATTGATTCGCCAGTTAATAACGATTCGTCTACAGAAAAGTTTGTCGCCTCTAAAACAATAGCATCAGCTGGAATACGTTCACCTTCAACTACAATAATGATGTCGTCTTTTACTACCTCTCTACCCGCAATTTTTTTGATTTCACCATCCCTAATTACTGTAGCTCTTGGACTAGATAAATTTTTAAGTTCTGCTAACGCTCTTTCGGTTTTCCATTCCTGATAAAAAGTAATACTAATTATCGCGAACAAAGAAGCCGTCAACGTCAAAGCTTCCTTAATATCGCTCAATAAAAAATATAAACCACCACAAAATAGCAAAAGTAGTATCATCGGCTCACGTAAAATTTCTCCCAAAACATGCCAAATTTTTTTACCCTTATCACCGGGAAGTTCATTAAAACCATCGCTTTGTAATTTTCGCAATGCTTCGTCGCTGGTTATGCCTTTTAGATTGTTAGCTGATATATACATTTATTTTATATTCTACGTTCTTATATCTTCATGCGTTTTATTAAAAGGCTTTTTAAAAAATATTGCCCAAAAATAGTTGATACTATATTTAAAACCTGATTTTAATAATCCTTCCTCTCTTAACCTGCGGCCAGACGTGTAGATAGGTAAAGAAAAAGAAAATATCACATCACCAACTTTATTAAGTCTTTTAGCAACGTCAGTATCTTCTCCATAGAAATCAAAATTATGATTATAGCCGCCGATTTGTTCAAAAGCCGATTTTTTAAAAATAAAATTACCGCCTTGGAGCATTGAACTAATGTGAAAAACGTGTCGGTTAAATAAATAAGTAATATATCCTAAACCATAAAAAGATTTTACTAAGAAATTTATACGCCAAGGCATATCATAATAAATAAATGGTCCGCTAAAAGCTACTAGTTGAGGGTTGTATTTAAATTTATCCATCACTTTATTTATCCAGCCATCTGCCAATATTGTATCAGCGTCAATATTGGCGATCAAATCGCCGGTAGCCGCGTTAAGACCAGCTTTTCTAGCATTGACTAATCCTTTTTGGGGTTCATCAACAACTTTTACATTAGAAAATGTTAACGCAATTTCCTTAGTCCGGTCAGTACTATTGTTATTGACAACGATAATCTCGACGTCATGAGACTCACCTTTTAACTCATCGAATATAGATTGCAAACACTGCCCGATATATTTTTCTTCATTGTAGGCTGGAATTACGAAACTTAGTTTCATAAATTAGATTGTTAAACGGTTATTTTTATTTATAATACTAGAGTAGATTCCAATCCATTGCTCAGCAATATTTTCTTCGGAAAAATTTTTCACAGCTGCCAAGCCTCCTTGTTTTAATTTTTGACGCAAACTTCCATTTTGACTTAAAGAAATAATTTTTTCCGCCATCGCTTGATAGTCTCCTGGTTTAACTACAAAACCATTGCTATCATTAATATACTCTGGTAGAGCCCAGGCATTAACGCCGATTACTGGTAAGCCAGCTGCCATAGCTTTCATTAAACTAAGGCTTTGTGTTTCAGCCGTACTGGCAATAGCATAAATATCTGCAGCCTGATAAACCTTTATTAAAGCATTTTGCTCAACAAAACCTAAAAATTTTACATTATCTACCAGATTCAATTCTCTAACTAATTGACGCAGGGATTTCTCGGCTATTCCACCACCAGTGATAGCTAAATTTATGTTTGGAATGACTTTTTTGACTACATCAATGGCTCTTATTACTATGTCGACATGTTTCTCATCTGCTAAACGACCGGAGCAAAGAACGGTGTGATCAGAAAAATTAAAATCTTTTTTTAATTTAGTTATAGCATCCTCAGAAACCGGCGAATACTCTTTTAGCTCTATCGGATTAGAGACTACCTGTGAAAGTTTTTTTAGCCCGAACTGTTTCATCTCCTTTAAAATACATTTCGACGGCGCAGTCACTAGCTCACATTTATTGTAATACCAAGAAACAAAACGTCGGCTTAAGTCTTCCGCAAATTTATTTTGGAGCGGACCATATTTTAAAAACTCCGTAATCATCGTATGATTGGTCCCGACTAAAGGAATTTTTAAAATTTTTGCAGCCATCAACGCTTCTAAGCCGACTCCAAAAAAATCCTGAGTATGAATAATATCAATTTTTTCTTTTTTAGTTTTTAGCCAACGCCAAAAAGTCGGCAGGACCAATCGCCCCTGTCCAGTCGGCATTGAATAAGGCAAAGCTCCAAAACGGACAACCTTGACTTTATCACCTAAATCAATTTCTCTAGCTTCGGCACCGATAACTTTAAAATCCTTAGCAGAATACTTTGGTGCAAAAAAAACGACGTCTTGTCCCAATTTGCTCAAATTCTTAGCCAAGACAATAACCGAGTCGCTTATGCCGCTCATTTCCGGATAAAGATTATCAGAAAAAATAGCAATTTTCATAATTTAGATTTTCTCCACACGATTAGCAATCCGAGCAGAAAAACGATTATACGATATATATATAAGAAGGATAATCACTGATATTGATAATAAAATTATACCGCTATCTTCTGCGTACTTTATAATAGTACTATACATTTGACCGAAATAATAACCAATCAACATAAAAAACAAAACTTTAGGTAAGGTAAACCCAGCAATAATCGCCATATATTTACTAAACGGAACTTTTACCGCTCCAATTGCCATTAATCCTGGTAAAGGCGCTATCGGCGTCATCTTAATTGCAATTATTGTTTTACCAATATGTTCTAAAGCTAATTTCTCAATCTTAGCTATTCGCTCGTCGGTTAGACCAAAATAATGACCAAACTTATTAACTACCGTTTCTCTGCCCCAATAACCAACTCCGTAAAAAACAGCATCAGGCAGAACGTCGCCGAGAAAGGCTAGGATAAAGATTATAATTGGATCAAAAATACCCAATCCGCAAGCAAAAGCCGCAGCTGCTGTCACAATCGATCCCTCAAGACACATGGCTAAAAATATAAATAGATAACCATTACCCATTACCCATTGTGCTGCTGAATTAAAGTTAGAGAAATCCATATCTTACTCAAAACTAATTACTATATTATTATATAGCGAATCATTAAAAAAAACAAAAAAACACAACCATAATTATGACTGCGATTTTTACTAAATAATTTTATCTAATTTTCTTCAGCTGCTCTAAATCTTGAGTAATTTTAACCATATTTTCTTGGATATCCTTGAGCAAGCGACGGTCGTGCTCCTCTTGTGTCTCCTCTTCCGCATCTTCTTCGTTTAATTCTTCTACATCCTCTTGAATCTCGTCCACATCCTCTTGAATATCTTCGACATCTTCGGCAATCTCATCTACGTCCTCCGCAATCTCTTCAATGTCTTTTTCTACTGCCTGCAGACTTTCTGTATTTCTGTTGATAGACATCTGAATAAAAATAGCCAGATATATCGCTTCTAAAGAAACAACCGTGGTTAGGATTAAGAGAATTGAGTCCCAATTACCAAAAACTATACCAACAACAAAACAAGATAAAAAAAGCAAGGTATGAACTGCTAACGAAGACAATGATCCAACCCACTTGATAAAGGCGTCAGTTGTTTGACCATTTTTTAATTTTGCGATTCTTTCTCTCATTTTATGATTTAATACCGCGCTACAAAAACACACTATTGAGTGTGCCTTAAGCCCTACAAGATTGATTTAGTGAATTCTGTGTTGGCTCGGGGACAGGGATTCGAACCCCGATTGACTGGACCAAAACCAGCTGTCCTACCATTAGACGATCCCCGAATTGATATAAAAAAACCACTTGCGTGGAACAAATTTATCTTAGTAAAAAAAAGGATAATTGTCAATTTAAACTTTAGCGTATTTTCTAACCGCTAAATAACTGGCGATTAGATTAATAATTCCAGCCGCTAAAAATTGGCTGCCAAAAATCTTTAAACCGTTGCCGAAAAAATATTGAATCAAATTAACGTTATAGCCGACAAAAAATGCTTCTAAATAAGGCTGCAATAGATGCAAGAAAAGATAAAAAATTACCATGATTATCAACACGCTGATCATGGCATAAATAATACTGGACAGCAAATATGGCATTTGAATAAACTTTTTTGACGCCCCGACTAAACGCATAATCGTTATTTCACGACGATGAGTGTACATAGCCACGCGCGCTGAATTATAAATCACTAGTAAAGTAATAGCCACAAAAATAATACTTAAAACTAAGCCAGCATCATAGACTTTCGTGGTAATTCCGTTTATTTTTTCCAGCATTGCTTTGTAATTGGAGAAATTGCGCGATTCGATAATCTGGTCATCAAAAGAGTTGAGCTCGTTAATTAAATTATCAAAACTCTCTAGATTTTTTGGCTTTATCACCAGCGTCGGCGATAATGGATTAGTTCCTAAAACCTTCAAAGCCTCTAACACTTCTGGGTTGTCGGTATGTTTACTTTTAAAATTCTCTAGAGCCTGCGCTTTAGAAATATAAGTAACGTCCTTTACTTCACTTAGATTACTGACCTTGGCTTTTAACGCCAAAATTTCATTCTCTTCGGCTGAAGTTTTTAAAAATAAGTTGATGTCAATTTTCTCTTTAATCGCCTCGACAGCAGTATCGCCAACTACCTTTACAACTAAAAGCATATTAACTGTAAAAAGCGACAGTACCAAAATCATAATAGTTACTAGCGACAGCCAAATATTTCGGTAAATATCTTGAAGACTAAATTTTACTACGCGCAGCAAAGCGATAAACATAAATTTATAGGATGTATTTACCAACAGCTTGATCACTAATGACCATGCCGTTATCTAAAGTTATAACTCGCCTTTTTAAGCCGTTGACTATTTCTCGATTATGCGTGACTAAAACTATAGTGGTACCAAATCGATTAATGCGCAATAGCAACTCAATAATTTCATGCGCGTTAAGAGAATCTAAATTCCCCGTCGGTTCGTCGGCCAACAAAATTTTAGGACGATGCACCAAAGCGCGAGCAATTGTTGCCCGTTGCTGTTCACCGCCTGACACCTCAAATGGATATCTATCCATCTTCGAATCCAGACCGACTATTTTCATCACCTGCGGTACTATTTTTCTAATTTTAGACGGGCTGCCATTGCAAACTTGCATAGCAAAAGCCACATTTTCAAATAATGTCTTTTTAGGCAATAATTTAAAGTCTTGAAAAATCACCCCAATCTGACGGCGCAAAATGGGAATTTCATTTTCTTTAATGTCGGTAATATCCCAACCGCCTACAACCACCTTGCCCTCATCAATACGTTCTTCGCCAATTAACGTTTTCACCATCGTTGTCTTGCCGGTTCCTGATTGACCGACGATCGAAACAAATTCTCCCGGTTTAATATGAAGATTGATCTTATTTAAAGCCCGAACATCAACTGGATAAATTTTACTAGCATTATAAAATTTTATCATTTAGTTTTCTTAAACCGTAATTTATTAGGTCTCTGGTTGTTTGTAAACTCTGGCCGTATGATGAGGCGCCAAAGCTGACAGTAATTAATGCTTTAGCCCCATCTTCTATCCTGGTCATCAAACAATACCCGGCTTCATCAAGATAACCGGTCTTGGAGCCGGTAATTTTATAGCGATTCAATTCAATTAATTTATTGGTGTTTTTTATGCGATGGTCTACTTTTTTATTGATGGTTGTAAATTTATATTCGTTCATCGTGCTAGTTTTCTGGATAATCGGATTTTTTAACACCTCTCTAGCTATTATAGCATAATCTAGCGGCGAACTCACGTTTTCCG
>Ga0172379_10011787_pt1 | contig 10344 bp, 10 predicted proteins | sample GrowelOW334metaG_FD_119756 | JGI IMG/M metagenome (GOLD analysis project Ga0172379, IMG submission 119756) | Groundwater microbial communities from an aquifer near a municipal landfill in Southern Ontario, Canada - Groundwater well OW334 metaG | ecosystem: Environmental > Aquatic > Deep...
GATTTCGCAATGCAGAGCAACTGGCAGCTTTCACCGGACTAGTACCTAGAGTCTACGCAAGCGGGGGCAAAATGAATACCGGCAGAATCACTAAGACCGGACCCGGCTTGCTTAGACGAATGCTCGTTCAAAGCGCTTGGGCAGCCATTCGCTGCTGTCCAGTGCTACGAAGCAGGCATGCCTCGATAAGTAGGAGGCGCGGCAAGAAAATAGCAATCATTGCGATAGCTAGAATGCTTGCTGAAATCGCCTACCACGTGTACTTGGAGAAAACTCCCTTTGATGAGATGAGGCTGGGCGCTGGGTTAGTGCGTGCTTCTTTTTGACCCAAGAAAATGAGGTCGTCTTAAAGATTGCTACAACCCAGCACGAAATAATCACCGATGCCGCACCCCTATGTGACGGCGCATGGAAGCTTTGTGAAGCCCTTTGGTGGCTATCACGTCGTTCGGTCTAAGACCCAGTTCGGAACCGCTAAAGCGGCTTCCGACGCCAGTTCTACACCTAAAGGTGTAGGCCTTGCGTCGGCTTAAAGTACAAAAAAAAGTGCAAAAAAGTACAAAAATTCCCAGAAAACGGTAAGTCTTCCAGGAACTATTGACAAAAAACGCCCACATAGAAGTCAAAATGAAGATGCTGCAAAACGCCTGTACAAGCGCGATTTTGCAGCATTCAATAATTACTTGAGGTTCTTAGCGGCGCGTGGCCAGCCAGAGCGGCAGCAGCATGAAGAACTGACGCAGACTGCGTTCGCACAGCAGCATGTAGGCTGCGCTGGCGACGGTGTAGAACAGCCAGCCGGTGGTGGCGTGGATGCTGAAAGCGAAGCCGAAGAGGTAGACCATGACGACGTAGCCGATGCCACCCAAGATCGAGTGCACGGCGTACCAGGCCATGGGTTCTTTGCCGATGTTGCCGAAGACCTTGTTGGCCAGGATGCGTTGGCTGAACATGGTGAAGACCATGCCGAAGAGCAAGCCGAAGAGGCCGCCCGCCCACCACGACGAAGAGATGATGCCGAGCAAGGAAGCGGCTGCGCCGATGACGGTCATGGCGATCAGGCGGAAGAAGAATTCGTTTTTGGTGATGCCCATTTGGAGCTCCAAGATTTGCAGGGGAGTTGAGGGGAGAATGCGAACCACTGTTTTGCGGTGTTGACGCATCCAATAGCGCCAGAAGCGCTGGAGAGTAGAAAGTAAGTGCGGCGACAATAAGCACCACTTGTCGCTGCACTTTTACTGCTGGGCAAGTGAGAGGCCTCACTTGCTGTTTCGCGTGACCTTACTTGGTGTTGCGCGTCACCTTACTTGGTCTTACGCGTCACCTTGACCAAGCCGTCCACGAAACCGCCGGCAATGGTGACCTTGACGGTCTGGCCGCGGGTCTTGGTCAGCGATTCGATGTTGGTGACGTTGGCGTCGGCTTCGGGCAAGAAGCCCTTGATGCCGCCGATGTCGACCACGAGCCCGTGTTCGTTGCCGACCACGTCACTGGCGATCACGGTGGCAGAAACCTTGCTGCCCACCGGGAGACGATCCATCGCCTTCTTCACCGCCACCGCCTGCTCCGAAACACGCACAACAGCGCGACCGGAGTCATCGATGTAGGCTTCGATGATTTCCACTTCGACGGTGCTGCCGACACTGATGTTTTCGAGGCGGTTGCGCTGGGCGCGCGGGTTGTCGCCGGCGACTTGAGAGCTGTGCAGCAGACCCTTGATGCCCGCGATGTCGACGAAGACACCAAAGCAGTGCAGGCTGCCGTCGTTCTTGTCGCTCTTGATGGTGGCAGGGGCGGTGACGATGAGGTTGACGATGTCGCCGACAGTGATGGCAGAGACGGCGTCGACCAGAGCGTTCTGGCGTTCGATGCGACGGGCTTCATCACGCAGGGCAAAGACCTTGGTTTCGCTCAGCTTGATGCGCGGCACCGCGGCACCGTTGACGTCTTCCATGGCGGCGCTGACGATGGCCACTTCGATTTCGCTGCCGACGGCGTTGACCAGGCTGGCGAAGCGAGCATCGCGTTCGGAACGGTTGCGGCCGGCCAGAGCGATGACAGGCAGGTAGGCCATGGGGTTGCCGGCGATTTCGATGAGGAGGCCCTTGGCGTTGCGGTCCTTGCGGCGCGACACCTTGCCGGTGACGATCTGGTTGACGGTGACACTGATCGGGGAAGTGACGGGGGAAGTGACGGGGGAAGCGACGGGGGAAGCAGCGGGGGAGGAGTCGCAGGCAGCGGTGGCTTCGGCGAAGACGGTGTTGATCATGGCGTTGCCGTCGATGGGGGTGATGATGGTGCTGATGGTGTTCATGGCTACATCTCCTAAGTGGGTTGATTGAGGAATAGAAACGCATCGACCAAACCGTCGGGCCTGAAGCAAAATCTCCAATCAAACCTGAACACCGTTATTCGACTCAGCGTCGCAAGACGTTGAGAAAGTTTCGAATTTGGCGGTATTTCGGAGGCTTGAGAAGATTTTTCCAGGGGATGGAGTTGAAAGATGTAGCTAACCCTCGCCCCCTGGGCTGTAGGTCCACAACTTATTGTTAAATTGATGTCTCTATATAAGGGGGAGAAGTACTTATTCAATTAGGGACTTGTCGCTCTACCAACTAGCGACTGTCTATCTGTAGCGAGAAATTGCATGAGAAAAAAGCAATGATTGATTTAGCTCGCGCATCCTCTAATGTTTTGGCGATAGATGCTGCTTTTGAAGCTATAGCAAGTGATTCCAGTTTGACTACGGAATATAGGAGATGGCAGTTTTGTGAGAATGGTCCAAGCTTTAAGATCTTGGCATTTTCTGTTCAAAATTGGCCTATCGATAGCTCTGTGATGCTTTTGGAGATAATTGCGATAACCTAACGATTGTCGAGAGGCGTAAAGAAAAGTTGTAAAACTGACACAGATTTGTTGCTGAAGATGAATCGGTTCAATCGATAGATATTCAGCAGATAAATCTTCGATAGATGAAAGTTCAATAGATAGCTCAACACACTTTAAATGAGAGTTTAACAAGGAGACGGTATGCTAGGAGTGTTCCACGATTTAGAGACTTATGGTCACGAGCAAGTCACCTTCTTTCATGATAAAGAAAGTGGTCTGAAAGCCATCATTGGCGTACACAGCACTGTACTAGGGCCAGCTCTAGGCGGATGCAGAATGTGGAAGTATACAGACGAACAAGCAGCTGTTCGTGACGTTCTAAGACTATCCCGTGGCATGACTTTCAAGGCCGCAGTGGCTGGCCTAAAATTGGGTGGCGGGAAGGCTGTGATTATGGCTGACTCCCATACCGAAAAAACTCCAGAAATGCTGAAAGCCTTTGCTCGTGCCGTTGAATCACTACAAGGCAAATACATCACTGCCGAAGACGTGGGCATGACTGTGGGCGACATCGACACCATGCGCGGTATCACTAAGTATGCCGTTGGTGGTTCGAACGAAGGCGGCAGCGGAGACCCATCTGGCATGACTGCTTTTGGTGTCTTCCAAGGTATGAAAGCCGCTTACAAATTTGCTGGATTGGGTGAAAACCTAGAAGGCGTCAAAGTGGCCATTCAGGGTGTTGGCAATGTTGGCTATCACTTGGCCAGCTATCTCTCAGCAGCTGGCGCTAAGCTAGTTATCACCGATATCTATCCTGGACAAGTAGAAAAAGTTGTTCAAGAATTCGGTGCTGAAGTCGTTGCTCCTGACCAAATTTATGGCGTTGATTGCGATATCTTCGCTCCCTGCGCCCTTGGTTCAGCTCTCAATGCCCGCACCATTCCTCAACTGAAATGCAAAGTTGTAGCTGGTTCCGCTAACAATCAGCTAGAAGTCGATTCTGATGGTTTCGATCTTTTCAGCCGCGGTATTGTCTACGCTCCTGACTATGCCATCAACTCTGGTGGTTTGATTAACGTTGCTGCTGAACTCGATGGTTATAACCACGAGAAGGTAGTGGCTAAGGTTTCGCAAGTCTTCAACACCATTGAAAACATTCTTGAAATCTCTGCCAGCCAAGGCATTCCTCCTCATCAAGCTGCTGACACTCTTGCTCAGCAAAAGATTGAAGAAGGAAAAAAGCTTCAAACCGTTAGCAAAATGGTTGCGTGCAGTTCGAAGTAATCGACGCTAGAATAATCTAGGAATATGCAAGTTTTTCTAGAGCAATTTTAGGGTCATTTTCTGAGTACTCCCAGTTTCAACACGATTTACCCCACATTCAACTGCCCTTTCTGTCAGGAAAGCATCAGTTCTGGTGTGGGGTTTCGTGTTGGGGCCCTAACCAATCAGACGTACAAAATCGGTGACACTCTGCAGTGGGAAGGCCCGCTCTGCCGACCTGAGATCAAGCCACCAGCAGGAAATATTCGCTCAATAGGCTATTTTAACTGTGACAATTTGCGCTGCTCGACCTGGAGCGATTGTTTTCCGGATGTACAGCAGGTGGTAGTTGTGGTGGAAAACAACGTGATCGTGGCGGTGGAGCTGCATAAATTGTTAGATGAAGTTGAGCAGTTCCAGATTCTTGAGGTTAGCTGAAATCTTGCAGTATTATGCTAGTAGTTGCAGTAGGATTGCTGGCATTATGTTAGACGCTGTAAAAGCAAAAATATTTTCAAAGGTCGCTTGCAAGCGTCTTTTAGTTGGTTTCTCTCTGAGTTTACTCGCTACTAGTTTTATCGCTGCACCGGCACAAGCTCAGTTTCCTTACTGGTATTTAGGCATCGGGCAATCTCTGCTTTACCCCTTAACCAGAGGCATTGGCCTGCCCTTCTACGGTCCTTACAGCGCTAACCCGTTCTACTCTACCAGCTCATATCTGCGCCGCACTGCTGGCCGAGCATCGCAGTTTCCTTATATTTATCCGTTCAATCCAAATAGTTTTGGACCGTACGGCTATCGCAATGCTGGCATGCCTGCTGGAAATGCTACGCAGCAGCCTGGTGATGGCATGGTTGACCCTAATACCGGTCGTAGTTTAGATCCAGATGATGTGCAGAATCAGAGCCAGCCAGCTCAAAATGGGTCTGCTCCTAATTTCTACCTGCCAGGGCCTCAGTCTTCCAGTCAATCGCTGTACACCCAGCCCAGCGGCGGTATGGCGGGCTATCCTCAAGCGGTGCCTGGTCAAAACCTCAATGGCCAGGTTATGCCTAGTCAGGCAATGCTCAATCAACCTACGTTAAATCAACCTATGTCAAATCAACCTATGGTCATGCCAGCCCAAACTGATGCTAATGGCCAACCAGTAATGCTGAACGACCCCAATTCTATGCCGCCGAAAGCGCCTAAGCATGGTCGCAATAAATCCAAAGCAGCGAAAGCAGCCAAATCAAGCGAACTGACAAACTACCCAAGCGCCGGCGCTGTGCCATCGCCAGCGGTGCCAACTTCGACCATGGGAACGCAGTCAAATTTACCTCTGTCTAGCAATATGTCGAGTCTGCCAGTTGGCTCAGCGCCTGCCACAAGCTCGCCCTTAGCCGATGGCTTCATTGATCATCTGGTGACTAAATATGATGGTCATATGGGCAATGCTCTCAGTAACTCTGATACCCGCAACTGGGCTAAAGCCATGGGCTTAATTGATGATCAGCACAGCGCGCAAGCAATGCCGGCTGATCGTATTGAGGTGATGGGTCGAATTCTCAAAGATAGCTCTTTAGATTCGGTCTCTAAGGTTGATGCCATGCGAATCTTGCTCAAACAAAAACCAGCCAGCAAATAAATCACTGGCATTTGGTTGTCAATTGTGACGTGAACTGCGCTACTGTTTGGCGCCTTAATTAGTCTAAGAAAGCCTGTTAATAGGGTTTTCGTTTGTTCATCAAGGTGCGCGGCACTTGAGCTGTGATGCTGCCATTGAGTAGTTTGACTGTATCAACGTTCTCAACTTTTCCACTTACTACAGGTTTCCTCTTTCCCTTAATTTTTTCACTGCAAACCCTTCTATAACCTATCTCTGTCTAGCTTTACCGATTTCTGGCAAGGCTGGCGTCAACATACGGAGGTGAATATGGCTTATCCCAAAGATTTCTATCCCAATCTCTCCGCCCTCAAGCGCGATCTTGTCAAAAACAAGCATTACCGCACCAAAGTTGTCGACAAGGGCACCGACATCACTGTTATTGCACCGCATGGAGGTTTCATCGAACCCGGCAGCTCCTACATTGCACGTGCTGTTGCTGGTTCGCAACTGAATCTCTACGATTTTCAGGGTCTGCGTCGGCGTAAAGCTCAAGAGTTGCATGTCACCTCCACCCGCTTTCGCGATCGCCGTTTGAATGACTTGTTGCTTCACACCCGAGTCGCGCTATCGATTCACTCAATGGGTGAAGTCGGCCCTGGCGAAATCTGGATTGGTGGTCTCAATCTTGAACTGAAGCAACGGGTTTGCCATGAACTGAGCCGCGCTGGATTTGTTGTTAACGGTGATTCGCCGCGATACCGTGGTGTTCATCCGGCCAACATCGTCAATCTTGCCAGCGAACGCGGTGTGCAAATTGAGTTGTCGGGCAATGTCATTGCCACCATGTTCGCCATGGAAGGCCCGCCGTTTGGTCGCAGAGTGACACAATTGCCTACCACTGAGCGCTTCGATGCTTTCGTTGGAGCTGTGCGCACTGCTTTAGGCTTAGAGACAGTGGCTGCGTGAGCAACAAGTTTGATTAATCTCCGAGTGGCTGAAACTAGCACTTTGTGCTGGCGAACGCTGCTCGGGGATTTTTCTTTTTTCTGATCAATTGCCAGTTTTGCTCTTGTTGTTTTTTTAGCCGTAGGTATTATCTAGGATAGTAAAAATATGACTCTCATACTGCTTGTTGGCAGATCCCCGAAGAAAACTACCACTGGATATGGTTTTACGAAGAATATTAAATGCGGCGTCAGCTCTGCCATTGGTCAGCTTTATGTCAGACGAAGAGAAATAGCATTAAGCCGTATGAGCTAGCGCTAATTTAGCTATCTGATCTCTTATCTTTGACTATTAACTCCTAGGTAAATAGCTTGTCTTACCTAGATTCAAGAGATTAGGCTCGTCTTATCATCTCTTTTCAACAAACAAGTATCTAAAGCACCAAACAAGTAAACACTCTCTATCTCTCTGCATCTATTTTCCCTTGCCTTCGCAAGACATAGCTGCACGAATTTCCGACTAGAGCGAAAGGTTTTTTACTCGAAGCATCCCTTCTCCTGCCGAGAAAGCTTCGTGTTGCCTGTCGCCATTTTTTTCTCAGAAAGAACAACAAAAAACTAACTAGGACAAAAGCTATGGAACATATCGGAATCCTCGGCGGTACTTTTGACCCTGTGACAGAGGGCCATTTGCACATCGCCCGCACAGTTGGTCGCATGCTTGGCCTCGACAAGGTCTTGCTTGTTACCGCCGGCAACCCTCCCCACAAACCTCGTAACGTTCTCGATGCTGAGCTTCGTCACGAGATGGTTGAGGTAGCCGTTCATGGCAATGTTGGTATCGAAGCAAGTCGTTTGGAATTGGACCATGGCGTCTCGTACACCATCGATGCTGTCAAAGCATTGCGTCGTCTTCTTCCTGACGGTGGCCGCAATACTCGCATCAGCTTCATCACCAGCGCCGAATACCTCAACCCCGAAAACCCCAGCAACTTTCGCACCTGGAAAGGCGTGGAAGAGCTGATCACGATGATTGACTTGGTTGTCACTCCTCGTGGTTGGATGACTGCTGAGGTGGCCGCTGATTGGGCAAAAATGCTGCAACTCGACAACGTCAAAATCGTCGACGTTCCTCCCATGTCGGTTTCCAGCGGTATGGTCAAGAGCGCTCTGCGCGACGGACTCACCATCGACCACATGGTTCCCAGCGCCGTTGCCGACTTGATCAAGACCCGCGGGTACTACAAATGAGCAGCACATCCCGTTATCGACTGCTTAAACCGCCTCGAAGACGAACAGCGCCCATCGGCCGTGAACTGCAGGTTCATCAGCTTGAGGGTCATCCACGAAAAACTGTTGCCCAACAGCGGATGACCCTCTTGCCGAACCGCCAGAAATGCATTTGAGCCCCCAAGGCCCCTTTGCATTTTTTGGTTTCATTTATTACTATAAAACCTAGTAATACAGAGCAAGAGAAAAATTGCTCAAGTAAAGACAGTGCCTGCAAGGCATGTTTTACTGGGCAACATTTCTCTGACCGATTACCTTTGCGATTGCTCGCGGTTTACTGGAGCTTTGGCTAATTTGGCTTCTTTAGCTGCTTTGGCCGCTTTAATTAGACTGCGAAACAGTCTTTTATTGGCGGCATAATCTTGCTCAGGATGCCATTGGACACCGATAAGATAATTGCGTTTGCAATGACTTAAGCCCTCAGCAATGCCATCATCAGCGCAGCACTCGAGTTGCAATCCTTTCCCGAGAGTCTTGATTGCCTGATGGTGCGAACTGACTACCGAAGGAAGACGACTACGACCGTAGATTTTTCGCAACATGCCACCAGATTTGAGGGCAACTGGATGATCGGCATGCGGCTGTTTAACCTCGCTGCGATGTTCTTCGCCTAGGCCAGGATGCGCTGATTCGATATCTTGAATTAGGCTGCCACCGAAGTGAATGTTGATTAGCTGCAGGCCTCCACAGATGCCTAGAATCGGCAGCTTAGTGCGATTGACTATGTGCTTGACGAAGCGCAGGTCAAATTCTTCGCGCTCGAAGTCTAAAGCTGAAATGGTGCTTGAAGGGGTCTCGCCGTAAAGCTGCGGGCTGTAGTCGCGGCCACCGATTAAGAGCACTCCATCACAATCAGCCAGAAGGGTGATCATGTCGCGTTGTTTGGTCGTTGGGATAATCACAGGTATGCCACCGGCAAGCAGAATGGCATTGATGTAAGCGCGGTTAACTTGATAGACAGTGGTTTTGCCGCGGTGAATATCGAGGTTGATGGCAATGCGAGGCTTGTCAGACTTGCTATTGCCAGCTCTGCCAGGTTTGGTTTGCTCCCTTTCTGTAGTTACGTGCATGTTGTTGTTTTTGTTTTGGCGCATAACAGAATTTTCGTCAGATTGATCTGTCGAAATGTTTTTGTCTGCTCGTCTGTTGGTGAAGTTGGTGAGGTAGAAGTGTGATTTGCTGTTTTTTGGGGTTAAAGGTGAAAAGGACATGCCTTCAACCTAGGCCAGCAGGTCGAGCATATTCAACCCTGACTGAGCGAATGCTAAGGTGATAAAGCTAATATATTTTTGCTTTTCGTTCGCGCGGCGCTAGTGCTAGCCGAAAGACCCACATGACAGGCCTGCCAGATAGCATTTAGGCCTGCTTTTAGTTTTGTATCTTGACCGAGCTTGTGAGAACTTAGCGCTTCGGAAGTGGCATACCAGAGAACCAGGCCCAGAAACGCACCCAAGGATTGCTTTCAAGCTTTTCTAGGTCGCTTTCAACCATGTTCAGGTGTTTGCGATGAGCAGCTAGCACTTTTTCTAAGATAGCAATCTGCTGATCTTTTTCTTCAAGCATGCGCTCACGTTTAACGAGCTGCATGTTGCGCTGTTCGACAATATCTTTGTAGTCGAAATTTTCAAGCTCAAGAACGATAGCCCGGGCGGCTTTTGCTCTGAATTCGGGCAAGAAACTTAATTGTGCTTCCATGGTATCTACTTGGCTCTCTAAATAACCGATACGGTGCATGGCACCGCTGAGGCGGTCGGAGGTAAACGTCAGCTGTTCAAGAATTTTAGCAACGCTTGAATTGGTAAGCGTTTCACGTTCTTGCTTAGAGAAGAGTCTTTCGTGGGGAGGAATGTATTGCGCGGCACCATCAGCAATGGCAGCACCAGTATCGAGTGCGGCTAGAAGGCGGTCATAAGTCTTGGCACTAAGATTTGGTGTCATATCTATAACTTCATGTGCTGCCAGCGTTTGGGGCGTTTCGCCTGCGTTATGCATCAGGGTGTTCCTCTTCAGTTCACACAATTATGGTGCTCTAGTAGTGGTCTGTCCAGTGCCGCAGGGGATTCCAAGTGCGATTTTTTGCCGTTTAAAACCATCGATAACGCACGCCTGCCTTTATTTTGAGGTTTAATTTTGGAAATTTTGTTACTTCTTTTGCAAGCTGCGAGCACTTGGTTCATGACTGGATTAATCTGGTTTGTGCAGGTAGTGCATTATCCCCTTTATGATCGCATTGGATTGGCCGAGTTTCAGGTTTACGAGCGCGATCACTGTGCCCTTACTACTTTAGTGGTAGCACCGATGATGGTGGCCGAGTTGCTATCAGGGGTGATGCTTCTCGTTAGTCGTCCAAAAGCAATTGGACAAACCGAGGTGATACTAGGTTTGGTATTACTTGCAGTGATTTGGCTGTCTACCATTTTTATCGCC
>Ga0172379_10011788_pt1 | contig 10344 bp, 12 predicted proteins | sample GrowelOW334metaG_FD_119756 | JGI IMG/M metagenome (GOLD analysis project Ga0172379, IMG submission 119756) | Groundwater microbial communities from an aquifer near a municipal landfill in Southern Ontario, Canada - Groundwater well OW334 metaG | ecosystem: Environmental > Aquatic > Deep...
CGAAAACTGTAGATGACTTCGAAGCATTGTTGCCGTGGCGCCTCGTTTCTCCTACCTCTTGATCTGACCCTCATCACACGCCGAGGTCGACGCAGTCAAGAGCGTCGATAGAAGATCGCTTACAGTGTGGACGCGCGCATCGTGCGGCGGCTCACCGCCTCCGCCGACCATCCGGTGCTGCTGGACTTTCCCGAGGGGGAGTACCTGAAAGGGCTGGTCTGCGCGGTGGGTTAGTTTCTCGCGTGGGCGATATCGAAATTCTCGACACCGTCGAATTTGCCCATTTCGTCGGCCAACTCGGTAATCGACGCCGTCCGCTCCTTGCCGAGAACTACGGCCACAAAACGCCATTCCGCTTGTTGGTTCCGATACGAGACCGAGAACGATCCGCCGGCGATTTCATATCCGCGTTCGACCGCTATGCGGCGCAATACGTCCTCGCGGGGCACGAAGCCTTTCTTGAAGCGCATGGTGATTGATATCGCGGGGTGCGAAGGCAGCCAGCCCTCGAGCCTGGATACCCACATCATGCACGCCGCGGAGAGAACGGTGAGGAGCATCGCGGTCGCATAGAAACCGACGCCGACCATCACGCCGATGGCCGACGAGGCCCAGATGGATGCGGCGGTGGTTAGGCCGCTGATGTTGAAGCCTGCCTTCATGATGACGCCGGCGCCGAGGAAGCCGATACCCGTGAGGATGCCCTGGATGATGCGCGTGGGGTCGGAGCTGACCACTCCCGTCGGATGTCCGCCGTACCAGAACTCCGGGTAGCCGGCGATCACGGTCAAGGCCGCGGAGGCCATGCACACCAGGCCGTAGGTGCGCATGCCGGCGGCACGGCCGTGATAGGTGCGTTCATAGCCGACCAACAGCCCCAGCAGCAAGGCGCCGAGCAGGTTGAGGAACACAATGATATTGACCCCGACCTCGGCCGCGGACCAATACGATCCCAGCGATTTAAGCGTCAGCAGCTCCACGGGTGCGGTCCTTCCAATGGTTTCCTAACTGCATGGTAGTCGATTCCGCGGCCGGTCGCCGCATTGAATTGCGCGCTGTCCCAGGCGGAGGCGCGGGACCAAGGCGACGTCGATTGGTGCATAATTTCCCGTCTCTACTGCAATCGGAGTGCCGCGCATGGAACGCTTCACCATCTCCCTCGACGACGAACTCGCCCGGGAATTCGACAGACTGATCGCCGAGCGCGGCTACAGCAACCGCTCCGAGGCGGTGCGCGATCTGCTGCGCGGCCAGCTCGAAAAGGAGCGCCAGGTGCGCAACGACGCGCCCCACTGCGTGGCCAACCTATCCTACGTCTTCAACCATCACGAACGCGAATTGGCGGAACGCCTGACGGAGATGCAACACCACCAGCATGACCTGACCGTGGCCAGCATGCACGCCCACCTCGACCACGACAGTTGCATCGAAAGCGTGATCCTCAAGGGTCCGACCAACGCCGTGCGCGCCTTCGCGGATGCCCTGATGGCCGAGCGCGGGGTGCGGCACGGGCAGCTCAATCTGATTTCCGGCGATGTCGATCAGGGCCGGCATAGTCATGGCGGCGCCATCTACGCCAAGGCCAAGCATCACGCGCATTTCAAACCGAAAACTTGAGCCTGCGGAGGCTGGTGGCCATCGATTCGCTGCGGTGAATCTGTTCCGCGGCTAACTGGATTCAGTCGCCGGCAGCGAGCGTGGCCGGCGAGACGGTGCGGGTAAGCCACACGGCGAGGAGAAAGCTGCCGGCGATCACCGCGACCACGGCGCCACCGAAAATCATTTCCTTGCCTTCGCTCCAGGCCGCAATCGACGGCAGCGTCATTCTGGCCACGCCGAAAGTGGCCACCAGCAGGCTGACGCCGCCCACCACCAGGCTCATGACGCGCGAGGCGATCAGGGCGATCTGGTCGGCGCGGCGGATCAGGCGCGAGATCCACAGACCGTTCACGCCATCCGTGACCAGCATGCCGAGCATGAACAGGACGCCCAACAGCAGCGCATCTCGCCAGTCGCCGAATTGCGCCGCGGTGAGCGCGAACAGCGCGGTCTGGCTGATGGTATCGAAAGACAAGGCGAATAACGCGCCGACCAGCGCCACCAGGCCGGGACTCGCCGCCCTAGTCAAACGGCCGAGGAAGCGGCCCTTGAGTCCAACGGCGCGCACCACCTGAGACGGTTCGGCGCGCAGCACGGCATGAATGTTGATCAGCCCCAGGGTGGCCAGAAAGCCGATGGACACCCATGCGCCGAACAGTTCCAGCCATTCCGGCGTCTGCCAGCGCCGGGCAAAGGCGCTCACGGCCAGTGCGATGGCAATCACCACGGCGCCGTGGCCCAGCGAAAACAGCGCGCCGCAGTAGCGGGCGATGCGAGGATTGGCGCGGGAGTTGAAGCGGGTCAGGCCGTCGATGGTGGCCAGGTGATCGGCGTCGAAACCGTGTTTGAGTCCGAGGACAAAAACCACCAGGCCGAGCGCGAACAGGTCATTGGGCAGCGCTTCCAAGATCACTCTCCCTGATGCTGCATCGAGGTATGACGAAAAGTAAAATAATCATACATCAGGCGGCCACGCAGATGCAACCGAATTAACGCATGCGGAACCATGGCCGAAAGTTGCCATATGTGCCCGATTGTGTTTTGATAGGCCGTCATGCATCGCCTGCCCCGCCAAATCGTTCTGACCCTGTGCGCCCTGTTCCTGCTCGGCGCCCAGCAGGCGGCGTATACCCACCTGATCGGCCACCTGGGCCACCGCGGCGTTGCCGAACAGATACAGGCGCAGCCGGACGATGCCGCCGACCACGCCGCCGCGTTGAGCCTCTCGCATTTGTGCACCAGTTGCCTCGCCATCAGCGCCTTGGCTGCCGGAGCACCGCCGCCGGCGCTATTCCTCGCAGTCGTGGTGGCAATCGACGGAATATCGCCTGCTGGTGAAGTTCATCGCCTTCCCCTCCCCACCGCGCCGCCCTATGCGGCGCGTGCCCCGCCTCAATAGCTCTGAAGCTCGTTTGACTGTTCCTCCGCGGCAGTACTGCCTGCGGGGGGTTGCCATTTGCTTTGGAGAACACCATGAACATACACCGCATTCGCCCGACCACGGCGTGGCCGACACTGGCTTTGCCGCACCCATTTACCCTCCCGTCCGCCGCTGCCGGCGCGGTGGGGCCTTGCTCAGGGTGCGTTGAGATGCTCCGGAAATGCACCGTACTTGCCCTCTCGGCGGCGTTGCTTTCCGGCTGTGCGCCGACGCAGTTGACCTTGCATCCTGAGCGTTCCGGACAAGATGGGACCGGAATCGTGCGACAAAGCTTTCTCGAACCGCACCAAATCGAGGTCACGGTTGCAGGCCAGGTCTATACGGGGGAGTGGCGTTCCCAGGAAGCACCGGACCATCCGCTCGCGCAGTCGTACCTTCACAAGCGCAGCGTCGGCCGCGTCGTGACCACGCTGACCAACAGTGAGGGACGGCGCATGCACTGCAACTGGCTGATCCATGGCCTCAGCGGCTACGGTACCTGCGAAGACGATAGCCACACGAAATTCGCTGTGACGATCGGCTGACGGCCAAGCGGCTCCTCGAACTCGCCAGCCGATCCGGGTTTCCCGGGAAAGGCTGTAGAAGAATGCCTCTATCATCGCCGTCGGCCACGGCCAGACGGCGTCACCATTGCTCTGGAGAAAAACCATGAAAGTTCGCAGTGTTCCTTTACTGGCCGCGCTGATCGCCATGTCAGCCGCCGCGTCTGCGGCGGACGCCACCGATCCGCAGGAGCTGCGCGCGCTCCGCGACGAGGTCACGCGCCTGCGCGATGCCTATGAGAAACGCATCGACGCGCTCGAAAAACGCCTGGCCCAGGCCGAAACCGCCGCCGCCAAGGCGCAGAGCAGCGCCGTCGAGGCGGCAAGCCAGGCGGTGCAGGCCGAGTCGGCCGCCCGCGTCGCCGGTCGGCGCCCGGATGCGGAAAACGCCTTCAATCCTGCAATATCGATGGTTCTCTCCGGAATGTACACCAACCTCAAGAACGACCCCGCCGTGACACCTTATGCCATCGGCGGCTTCGTGCCTTCGCTGGGCGAGGTGGCACCGCCAGCGCGCGGGTTCAGCCTGGGCGAATCGGAAGTGACGATCGCCGCCAACATCGATCACCATTTCCGCGGCGCCCTGACCCTGGCGCTGCCGCCGGAGGAAGGGGAAGCGCCGGCCGTCGAGGAAGCCTTCATCCAGACCCTGGGCCTGGGCCACGGCCTCACCGCCAAGGCTGGCCGCTATCTTTCCGGCATCGGCTACATGAACGAGCAGCATGCCCACGCCTGGGATTTCTCCGACGCGCCGCTGGCCTACAAGGCCTTCTTCGGCAACCAGTTGCGCGGGGAGGGCGTGCAACTCAAGTGGCTGGCGCCGACCGACACTTTCCTCGAATTCGGCGTCGAGGGCGGGCGCGGCGGCGCCTTCCCCAGCGCCGAGCGCAACAAGAACGGCTTCCAGACCGGTGCCCTGTTCGCCCATGTCGGCGGTGACGCCGGGTCGGCCGGCAGTTGGCGCGCCGGCCTCTCCTACGTCAAGGCAGAGCCGGAAAGCCGTGCCTACGAAGACAGCGACGCTGCCGGGACGGCCACGAGCACTAGTTTTACCGGCCACAGCAAGACCTGGGTCGCCGACGCCGTGTGGAAATGGCTGCCCGGAAGCGGCCGCGGCCTCACGCTCCAGGCCGAATACTTCCGCCGCACCGAGGACGGCATGCTCGCGACCGACGCCGCGGCTTGCCTGCTGGCGCCCTGCCAGGGCGATTACCGCTCGGTTCAGTCCGGCTGGTATGCCCAGGCCGTTTATCGCTTCCTGCCGGCGTGGCGCGTCGGCTACCGCTACGACCGGCTCGATTCCGGCAGCCTGGCCAACGCCTTGGCCGCCGATCCGGCCTCGGGCCTCAGCGCGGCCGACTTTCCGATCCTGGCGGCCCACAAACCGCAGCGCAACACCTTGATGCTCGACTGGTCGCCCTCGGAGTTCTCGCGCCTGCGCCTGCAATACGCGCGCGATGCGTCGCAGGCGAACAACCCCGACAACCAGCTCTGGCTGCACTACATCGTCACCCTCGGCGCCCACGGCGCACACAAATTCTAGGAGCCTGAAATGTTCGACAACACGATCAAGTTTTTACTTTCTGGGGCATTGGGCATTCTCGCCCTGCCGTCCTTCGCCGCGCTCAACATCTTCGCCTGCGAACCGGAGTGGGGCGCCCTGGCGTCAGCCCTCGGCGGCGACCGGGTGAACATCTACAACGCCACCAACGCCTTCCAGGACCCGCACCACGTCCAGGCCAAGCCCAGCCTGCTCGCCAGGGCGCGCAACGCCGACCTGCTAGTGTGTACCGGTTCGCAACTGGAAATCGGCTGGCTGCCGGTCCTGCAACAACAGGCCGGCAACCCGAAAATCCAGGCCGGCCAGCCGGGCTATTTCGAGGCGGCGCAATCCGTGCGCATGCTGGACGTGCCGGCCAGCGTCGATCGCTCGCAAGGGGACGTGCATCCCGGCGGCAACCCGCATATCCAGACCGACCCGCGCAACATCGGCCTGGTCGCCGCGGCCCTGGCGCGGCGGCTGGCCGAGCTCGATCCGGCCAACGCCGCTGTTTACCAAAGCAACCACCAGGCCTTCGCCGGGCGCTGGCAGGCAGCGATCCTGAACTGGGAAAAGCAGGCCGCGCCGCTCAAGGGCATGAACATCGTGGTGCATCACCAGGCCTTCATCTATCTCGAACACTGGCTGGGATTGCGCCAGATCGCCGCGATCGAACCCAAGCCCGGTGTGGAGCCGACCGCCGGCCATCTGGCGGGAGTGCTGGCGCAACTGCAAAGACAACCGACCAAAGCCATCGTCCGCTCGGTCTACAACGACGGACGCGGCGCGGACTGGCTGGCCGAGCGCGCCAAGATTCCGGTGGTGGTCCTGCCGTTCACCGTCGGTGGTTCCGACCGGGCCAAGGACTTGTTCGGTCTTTACGACGACACCGTGCAGAAACTCTTGTCGGCGCTCAAATAATCCGAGGGAAACTCGATGAATCTCGATGCCTTCAATTTTTCCATTCTGTTGCCCGCCTTCCTCGCCGGCCTGCTGGTGCTGACGACGCATGTGCCGCTGGGGATGCAGGTGCTCGCGCGCGGCATCGTCTTCATCGACCTGGCGATCGCCCAGATCGCCACGCTCGGGGTGATCGCCGCGGACCGGGCGGGTTTCGAGCCGGCAGGCTGGGTGGCGCAGGCGGCGGCGGTGGCGGCGGCGCTCGCTGGCGCCGCGCTGCTGACCTGGACCGAAAGGCGCTGGCCGGACATCCAGGAAGCGCTGATCGGCGTGCTGTTCGCCCTGGCGGCCAGTGGCGGCGTCATTCTGGTGGCCAACAACCCGCATGGCGGCGAGCACTTGCAGGAACTGCTGTCCGGCCAGATCCTGTGGGTCGGCTACCAGCAACTGCTGCCGGTGGCGGTTCTCAACGCCGTCATCCTGGCGCTGTGGTTCTGGCGCGGCCAGCGACTCGGACGCTTCGGTTTCTATGGGCTGTTCGCCTTCGCCGTGACGGCTTCGGTGCAGCTGGTCGGGGTCTATCTGGTATTCGCCAGCCTGATCGTGCCCGCCCTGGCCTGCCGGGCCTATCCCGCGCGGCGCCGCCTGTGGGCCGCCTATGGCGTCGGCGCGGCGGGCTATGCGCTGGGCCTCGGCCTGTCGACGCTGTTCGACCTGCCCTCCGGCCCCATGGTGGTGTGGACCCTGGCGCTGGCCGCAATCGCGCTGGCCAGCCGGCGTGGCGCGGCAAATGCGGTTGGCGATAAGGTGTAGAGTTATACGATTCGGCCTGGCGTGCTTGAAATCCGGCGCTCCGGCGCCATATGCCGCCAGTCCCGTATTTCAACACTGTGAAGGCCCCCTCATGGAACAGTACCACGGCACCACCATCCTCTCGGTGCGCAAGGGCAAAGAGGTCGCCCTCGGCGGCGACGGCCAGGTGACCCTCGGCAACATCGTCGTCAAGGCCAGCGCCAGGAAGATCCGCCGGCTCTACAACGATCGCATCCTGGCGGGATTTGCCGGCGGCACCGCCGATGCCTTCACGCTATTCGAGCGATTCGAAGCCAAGCTGGAGAAGCATCAGGGCAACCTGCTGCGCTCGGCCGTGGAACTCGCCAAGGACTGGCGCACCGACCGCATGCTGCGCCGGCTCGAAGCCATGCTGGCGGTGGCCGATCGCGAGAATTCACTGATCATCACCGGCAACGGCGACGTGCTGGAGCCCGAGCTGGGCATCGTCGCCATCGGCAGCGGCGGCCCCTATGCCCAGGCCGCCGCGCGCGGCCTGCTGGAGAACACCGAACTCTCTCCCGCCGAGATCGTCAAGAAGTCCCTGACCATCGCCGGCGACCTGTGCATCTACACCAACCAGAACCACCTGATCGAAACCCTGACATGAGCCAAATGACCCCGGCCGAGATCGTCTCGGAACTCGACAAACACATCGTCGGCCAGGCGCGCGCCAAGCGCGCCGTCGCCATCGCCTTGCGCAACCGCTGGCGCCGGGCGCAGGTGGACGAGCCCTTGCGCACCGAGATCACGCCGAAGAACATTCTCATGATCGGTCCCACCGGGGTCGGCAAGACCGAGATCGCGCGCCGCCTGGCGCGGCTCGCCCATGCGCCCTTCATCAAGGTGGAGGCCACCAAGTTCACCGAAGTCGGCTATGTCGGCCGGGATGTCGATACCATCATCCGCGACCTGGCCGAGACCGCCATCAAGGACGGCCGCGAAGCGGCGATGCGCGCGGTGCGCGACCGGGCGGATGATGCCGCCGAGGATCGCGTGCTCGACGTGTTGCTGCCGCCGGCGCGCGCCAGCGGTTCGTCGGTGGGCTTCCATGATGAAGCGCCGGCCGCGGAAGACTCGAAACTGTCATCCACGCGCCAGAAATTTCGCAAGAAGCTGCGCCAGGGCGAACTCGACGACAAGGAAATCGAAATCGAAGTGGCGGCGGTGTCGGCGCAGATGGAAATCTTCGCCCCGCCCGGCATGGAGGAACTGACCCAGCAGATCCAAGGCATGTTCCAGAACATCGGCGGGGGCAAGCGCAAGACCCGCAAGCTGACGATCAAGGAGGCGCTCAAGGTCATCGCCGACGAAGAGGCGGCGCGCCTGATCAACGACGACGAGATCAAGACCCAGGCGCTGAAGAATGTCGAGCAGAACGGCATCGTCTTCCTCGACGAGATTGATAAAATCGCGACAAGATCGGAGACGCAGGGGGCGGACGTGTCGCGCCAAGGCGTGCAGCGCGACCTGCTGCCGCTGGTCGAGGGCACCACGGTGTCGACCAAGTACGGCATGATCAAGACCGATCACATCCTGTTCATCGCCAGCGGCGCCTTCCACCTGGCCAAGCCTTCCGACCTGATACCCGAGATGCAGGGCCGCTTCCCGATCCGCGTGGAACTGGATTCACTTTCGGTCGACGATTTTGCCCGCATCCTCACCGGCACCGACGCCTGCCTGACGCGCCAGTACCAGGCTCTGCTCGGCACCGAGGAAGTGAGCCTGGACTTCACCGAGGAGGGCATCCGCCGCCTCGCGGAGATCGCCTTCGCGGTCAACGAGAAGACCGAGAACATCGGCGCCCGCCGCCTCTACACGGTAATGGAGAAGCTGCTCGAAGACGTGTCCTTCGAGACCGGCAAGCACGGCGGCGCGCCGGTGGTCATCGACGCCGCCTATGTCGACAGCCGGCTCAAGGAACTGGCGCAGAGCGAGGATCTGGCACGCTTCGTTCTGTAATTCCGATCGCGTCCGTCAGCCGCCGGGCGGCGGACTCCGTGTTGCTGGTTCGCAGTTCGTAGACTCGAACCTAGCCGTTCGGTCGCGCCTATCAGGATATCGGTCGGTTCGCGCATGTTTCATGCCGCTGGCTAGAGTCGATTAAATATGGTAGCCTTAAGCAACCATTTAGATGGATTGCCGCTGCCCCATTCCACCAATGAAGACCCATACGCGTTTGAAACAACCACATCGAGGCCACGGTTTCGACTTTCGCGCCCGACCGGCCGGTGGGGTTTCGCCATGCCCAGACTGAAGCAGCAGAGCGAAATCTGTTCGGTTGCGCGCGCTCTGCAGCTCATCGGCGACCGCTGGACACTGCTGATCATCCGTGACGCTTTCTTTGGCGTGACGCGCTTCCAGGACTTCCACCAAAGCATCGGCCTCGCCAAGAACGTGCTGTCGGATCGCCTTTCCAAACTGGTCGATGGCGGCGTCCTCACGACGGTGCCTGTCGGCGAGGGAAGCTGGCACGAATACAGATTGACCGCCATGGGGCGCGACCTGCTGCCGTCGCTCTTGGCGCTCATGCAGTGGGGAGACCGCTGGGTCAATGAACGCGGCAAGATCCCCGTGAAAATCATCGACCGCCGGACGGGAACAGGCATTCCCCGCATCCAGGTCCACGACGCCGATGGCAAAGCCATCGGCGTCAAGGAGCTTGGGTTCAAGCCCGGCCCCGGCGCCAAGCACCCGGACGCCCAGAGGCAAAACACCGTGTACCAGCGCGTGCGCCAACGCCTCCGAGGAGACAAGCCGTGAACCTGTATCTGCGAATGATCTGGCTGCTGCTGACCTATCGGTTCAAGCCCAAGATGGCTTTCACGGACACGTTGGATCGGCCGATGCGGGTGATGCCAGGCGATCTGGACATCAACGGGCACGTCAATAACGGTCGCTACCTGACTCTCGTCGATCTCGCGATCATCGAAACATTCTTGCGCTCCGGCGTATTGTTCCAGGCGTTTCGCCAGGGTTGGCGGCCGATGCTCGGCGGTTCGCTGATAAGCTACCGCAGGGGGCTGGCGCCGTTCGCCAAATACACGCTGCGGTTCCAGTTGCAGTCGTGGGATGAGCGCTGGAACTACTTTCGCTTCGAATTCATCCAGGGCGGCAAGACCGCCGCCGTAGGCTATGCCAAGGGTGCCATGGTGGGAGCCCAGGGCTGGATCAACAACGCGGCGGTCGATGCGCGACTGAGCATCTCGCGCCGGGAGCCGATTCATCCGCCCGAGCTGGCGTTCTGGATCTCGGCGGAGCAATCGCTGGCGGCAAACATCGGCCGATGACGTTTCAACAGTCGATCTGCGCGCGGATCGACTGCCCATCCAACCCGCGGTCTTTGCTGACACTCGGTCGCCAAGCCAAAGCCGCATAAAGGAGTACCCCTCATGGCATCGGTCTGGTTCATCGTCGGCGGTTCGCTTTTCAGTATTCTCGGTCTCGCCCACGCGGCCTACACGTTCGCCGACCTGTCGCATCCTCGGCGC
>Ga0172379_10011789_pt1 | contig 10344 bp, 11 predicted proteins | sample GrowelOW334metaG_FD_119756 | JGI IMG/M metagenome (GOLD analysis project Ga0172379, IMG submission 119756) | Groundwater microbial communities from an aquifer near a municipal landfill in Southern Ontario, Canada - Groundwater well OW334 metaG | ecosystem: Environmental > Aquatic > Deep...
CGAAGATTCCCTTCGTCGTTATTCTCCTCCGGGATTCATTGATTCGGCGCTGGAGGTTCCTGCCGGAACGGTCACGGGCCTCAATATCTCCGTTGGTGAAGCGGTTTCTTTGAATAAATAATATGGCTGAAGAAAAGAAGATCATCGGACTGAATAGGAACGTCTTTTTTATGGGGCTCGTCAGCCTCTTTAATGACTTCTCTAATGAGATGATCCAGTCGGTGATGCCGGTCTTTCTTTCCGTTACTCTCGGCGTTTCTCCTGTCTTTATCGGATTGATCGAGGGAGTCGCCGATGCCGTCGCGAGCTTTCTGAAGATATTTTCCGGCTGGTTCTCCGACAGGATAGGGAAGAGAAAATCGATCGCCCTCGCCGGATATATTCTCTCCGTCTCTGTTCGTCCTCTTTACGGATTTGCTTCCACCTTCGGAGCGGTCGTCGGCCTGCGTATCACGGATAGGGTGGGTAAAGGTCTCCGAGATGCTCCGCGTGACGCGCTGATCTCCGAGTCGTCGGAGAAGAAGGATCTCGGAAAATCTTTCGGATACCATCGGGCCCTCGACGCGGTCGGCGGGATCGCCGGCCCTCTGGCGGCGGTTATTCTTCTGCCGATACTCGGGGGAAATTATAGGATACTGTTCTTCATAGCTTTCGGAGTGGGACTCTTTAGTCTTCTGAGTTTCGTATTCATAAAAGAAGTTAAGGACCATAAGGATATCATCGCCTCCAAGTTCAATCTGCGCATATTCAAGGAATACAGATCATTCGGATTTTTCATCTTCTCCGTATTTATCTTCGGCCTGGGAACTCTGCCGATAACCCTGATGCTTCTTCGTCCTATTCAGCTCGGAGCGACGATCGCTTATATTCCGCTTATTTATCTTGCATACAGCCTTACTTTTGTTCTGAGCGCTATTCCCTTCGGTAGGCTTTCCGACAAAGTGGGAGAGAGGGTCATTATTCCTTTCGGTTTTCTGGCCGCCATCATCTCTTACTGTATTCTCGCCTTCACTTCGAAGATAGAGGTTTCTGTTCTGGCTTTCATGCTTTTCGGAGTTTACGCCGCGGCGACGGATGGCATCGAACGTTCTCTTACTTCTAAGCTTGTCTGTTCCGAGCTTCTCGCCACCGGTCAGGGATTTCTTCATGCCGCGGTCGGTATCTCTTCTCTCTTGGCCGGAGTATTCGGAGGGCTTATCTGGACTTGGTTCGGATCGGCCGCCGCTTTCATCTACGGCGCGGGCTTTTCTCTCATCGGCCTCATCTTCTTCCTCGCCGTCAGTCTTTCGGTTCCGAAGAAGCCTGTCTGCTGATCGTCTCCGTATATCATCTTGCGTTATAATTCCGATATGTCGATATCGGCGGACAGAAATATAAAGAGCTTCACCTTAGTGGAGCTTCTTATTGTCATCGCCATTCTCGCCGTTCTTTCGGCTGCGGTGGTTCTGGTCCTGAATCCCGCTGAGCTCATTGCTCAAGCGAGGGATTCGGAAAGGGTCTCCGATATGAAGAGTATCCAGGGAGCCGTTAATCTCTTTACGATCGACAGCGCTTCCGTCGTTCTCGGATCGGCCAATACTCTTTATCTGTCTCTTCCTGATTCGAGCTCGACTTGTGCTTCTTATGTTCTGCCGACGCTTCCGGTCGGGTGGAATTATCACTGTGTTCCGATTGCCGATCTGAGGCGGATAGACGGGAACGGCTGGATACCTGTTGATCTCAGTTCGGTTAAGGGAGGCAGTCCGTTGCCGAGTTTGCCGATCGATCCTGTAAACAGCGTTACGGGCGGAAAATATTATACTTATGCGATCTCAGGTGTTTTCTATGAGGTGACCGCTCTGATGGAGGCGGTGAAGCATGATGTATCAGTGAATGACGGCGGGTCGCTTCCGGCTGTTTTTCAGGTGGGTTCTTCTGTCGGAATTTCTCCTTCCACGCGTGATGGAGGAATGGTCGGCTATTGGAAGCTCGATGAAGGATCGGGCGCGACTGCCTATGATTCATCCGGTTACGGAAACAATTGCTCCTGGAACGGTTTAGGCTCCCATTATTCCGTTCCTCAAGTCGGCTCTTCAAGCGGGCAATTCAACGGAAGTAACGACTTTGCGAACTGCGGAACATCAGCGGTTCTTAATCTGACCGACGCTGTTTCCTGGGGTGCTTGGATATATCACACGCGTCCTGTCGGAATAAGCCACGATGTCATCGCGGGAAAAGGTATGGATGCCTCATATGCTGCCTGGGTCTATACGGACCTCTCCGGTTACGGGCGGCTTTTCCCGAACGGGGTGCAGATAAATGTGAGTACCGGTCCTCTTGTTAACGACCAGTGGACCCATCTTTTCTATGTTTTCGACGGATCATGGCTGAAGGTCTATGCGAACGGTGTCCTGATCTCCAATGTTCCGGCCGTCGGCAAGCTGACTGTGAGTGCCGGCTATTTCGGTATCGGGCATATCGCCGACAGGTCTGATTATTGGTTTCAGGGCCTCATAGACGACGTCCGTGTTTATAATCGCGTTCTGTCGGGATCTGAGGTCAAAGCCATATATGAAAATCCTCGGTGATCCGACTCATTTAATTACGGGCTTGTTTTCCATATAATTAGCCTATGGCTAAAATCGCTATCAATGGCTTCGGACGTATCGGTCGCTTGTTCCTTCGCGCCGCCTTCGGTAATCCGGAGATAGAAATAGTCGCTATCAATGATCTGGGGGATATAGACAATCTTGCCTATCTTCTTAAATATGATTCGGTCTACCGCTCTTATGAGAGAGATGTGGATGTCTTGGACGGAAACCTGCTGATCGACGGCACGACGATCAAATTTCTTCAGGTGAAGGATCCGACCGATCTTCCTTGGAGGGATCTCGGTATCGATATTGTCGTCGAATCGACGGGAGCCTTTGAATCATTCGAAAAGTCGGCCGCTCATATTGCTGCCGGAGCGAAGAGGGTTGTTATAACCGCTCCCGCCAAAGATGCGGACGGAGATGCCGGCCACACCGTTCTTCTGCGCGTCAACGAAGAAGATATGGGTCTTTCGCCGATAACATCGAACGGCAGCTGTACCACCAATGCCTGTTCTCCCATAATGGCGATCCTCGCCGAAAATCCCGGTATCGAAAAAGCTTTCCTTAATACGACTCATTCTTACACCGCCACTCAGTCGATCGTCGACAGCCCTGTGAAGGGGAGTGACTTCAGAAGAGGACGTGCCGCCGCCACGAATATCGTTCCTTCCTCGACGGGAGCGGCCATCTCCGTCACTCGGGGAGTGAAATCCATGGCCGGACTCTTCGATGGTATCGCCGTAAGGGTTCCCTCGATCACAGGCTCTCTTGCTGACATCACCTTTGTCGCGAAGAGGGACGTCACCGCGGAGGAGATCAACGACATTCTGATAGACGCCGCCGCTTCGGAAAAGTGGCAGGGAATATTGGGTGTTACCGACGAACAGCTTGTTTCCTCGGATATCATAGGCCTTCCTTACGCTTCCATCGTCGACACCCAATTCACTAAAGTCGTCGGCGGAAACCTGGTTAAGGTCCTCGCCTGGTATGACAACGAAGCCGGGTATGTGTCTACGCTCATGGGACATGTCCTTAAGTCAGCCGAAAGTGTAAAATAAATCATATGGAAAATAAACCTAAATTAAGCTCTTTCTCAGACCTGTTTAAGAGTGCGATAGGCGATTTTAAGGCCCGCTTTAAGTCGATCATCATCTTCTCTCTTATCTCGCTTGCTGCCAGTTTCCTCTTGTCCGGATTTGCCGCTGCGGGAGTCGTTCTTATCGCCTCAAACGTCATCATCGGACTGCTGCTGATAATTGTCGGAGTGCTTCTCTTCTTGGCGATCACTTATCTTACGAGCGGAGCCCTTGTCTACGCGATGAAGGACGGATCCGGAGTTAAGGAATCATTCAAGTTCATCTTCAAGAATTTTTGGTCGTTCATCTGGATCATGGTCCTTATGATGCTTGTCATCATCCCCGGATTTGTCGCGCTCATAATTCCCGGAATACTGCTTTCCGTACTGCTCAGCTTTACGATGTTCGCCTTCATGGATGAGGGTCTCAGGGGATCGGCTGCTCTTATGAGAAGCAAGGAATATGTGAGCGGCTATTTCTGGCCCATCATCGGAAAGCTCGGACTTTATGTTCTCGTCGTCCTCGGAGCCGCCATCGGAGCGGGAATCGTGACCGGCATCCTCTCGATGGTCAATAAGGAGCTCGGAAGCCTTGTTCAGACTCTTTTCAATGTCATAGTCATCACTCCTATCGGTATCTGTTTCTCATGGAGGCTCTATAAGGACCTTAAGGAAAAGAGACCGGAGGTCGTGAGCGCTCCCGTTTCCGAAAAGAGGGGAAAGATCAAAGCCCTCGCCGTTATCGGCGCTGTCGTAATAGTTGCGAGCACTGTATTGATCGTCATGGCGGCACCTGAGATCTTAAGCGAGATCCGTAAGATACAGGCAGAAGAAGCGTCAGCTTCACCTGAATTGGATTTGGATGATGCTGAATTCAACTTAGACGATTTTTCGGCTGATATATCAGAATAATTTAAGGATCATGATCATCTATATAGGAGCAGACCATCGCGGCTTTGCCATCAAAGAGGTGTTGAAGCAATACATCAAGGATAGCGGCTACGAGGTTCGCGATCTCGGCGCACCTACTCTTGTCCCTGATGATGATTATCCCGATTACGCCATGAAGGTGGCGGAGAAGATAAGTACTGATCCTCAGGGGTCTAAAGGAGTGCTGATATGCGGTTCCGGAGTGGGCGTGGATGTTGTCGCCAACAAATATCCGCGTGTCAGGGCCTCGCTGGTGCTTACTCCTGACCATGCGTACCTGAGTCGGAACGACGACGATGCGAATATTCTTTGTCTCGCTTCCGAGCTTATGGACGAGGTTCATGCGAAGACTATTCTCGCGGCCTGGCTGCAGACCCCGTTCTCCGGCGATGTTCGTCACATGCGCCGCATAGCGAAGATCCGCGACGCTGAAATGCGCGCCAAAGAATTATAAGAAGGATCCCTCTCTGTTCTCATCGTTTATGAGCGGCGGAAGAGGGATTTTTTATATGATAGAATAGACTCATATATATGGATATTTTCCCCGTCATAAACTGTCCGGAAGAATCCTGCTTCAGGGAAAGAATGAAGGTAGTTGAGGATCTTCCCTTTAAAGGCAGTAAGGTGGTGCATATCGATGTTTCGGACGAGGTGTTCGCCGATTCATCCACCTGGATCAATGCCGTGAGACTTAAGGAGTTCGCCTCGGAAGGCATCGAATTCACCGTTCATCTGATGTTTGAATCTCCTGACCTGGTTCTTAAGTGGTGGCTGTTCGAGGGAGTTAAGGAGATAGTTATCCATACTGAGAGCGACTTTGATCCTGAATTGGTCATCGAGGCCTGTAAAAAGAATGGCACGATAGTCTCCTTGGCCGCGAACCCGGGAACGTCGATTTCTTCGCTTGTCAGGCAGAAAGATCGGTTCTCCCGATTTCTGTTATTGGCGGTAAATCCCGGACCGGCGGGTCAGTCCATGTCGTCCGAGGTTATCCCCAGAATAAAGGAATTAAGAGCTGCTCTTCCTGGTGCTATAATAGAGGTGGATGGAGGCGTTCGACCGGAAACGGTTCGCCTCATGAAGGAGGCGGGAGCGGATATTGCCGTTGCCGGAAGTTATATATTCAACGCGGAAGACCCGGCCGAAGCTTATCTCGAACTTATATCCGCCGCAGGCGAGTAACAATAAACACGAAAAAATATGATGCAAGATATGACCGACGAAAAGGTCGCCTTTCTTGAAGGAAAGGCGGATGAAATAAGAACCGAGATCATAAAGATGCTGGTTGAGTCGGGATCCGGTCATTCGGCGGGACCTTTGGGTATGGCGGATATCTTCGCCGCTTTTTATTTTCACATACTGAATCACAGGTCGGGCGAACCCATGTGGGAGGATAGAGACAGACTTATTCTCTCGAACGGTCATATCTGCCCCGTCCGTTATGCCGCGATGGCTCTTGCCGGATATTTTCCCGTCTCCGAGCTGAAGACTCTGAGAAAAATAAATTCCCGTCTTCAGGGCCACCCTCATCGTGGCTCTCTTCCCGGAGTGGAGACCACCTCCGGACCTTTGGGTTCGGGACTCAGTCAGGCGATAGGCGTCGCTCTTTCAGCCAAGCTGGACGGAAAAAAGTGGCATACGTATTGCTTCATGTCCGATGGGGAACATAATGAAGGAAATACCTGGGAGGCGATCATGTTCGCCGGGAAGAACAGGATGAGAAATATTACGACCGTCATCGACCGTAATAATATTCAGATAGACGGACACACCGAAGAGGTCATGCCGATAGAACCTCTTCATGAAAAGTATGCCGCTTTCGGCTGGCATGTTCTTGAGATAGACGGTCACAATATGTATGAGATCGCGGCAGCGGTGCATGAGGCTAAGGCTATATACGAAAAGCCGACCGCGATAATTGCGCATACTATTCCCGGGAAAGGGGTCAGCTTCATGGAAAATAATTACCTATGGCACGGCAAGCCTCCGACGGAAGCCGAGGCGAAGATCGCGATAGAAGAGATAAGAAAGGCCGGAAGGATGGAAAAAAGATAAAGATGACCAAGTCACTCAGAACCGGGAAATTTTTCAAAAGACAGATGATCATCTGGTTGGTGATAATATTATTATCGATATTATTGGAAGGCCGCTTGATCGAGATGATGGGTTTTAACGATATGTTCCTAAACTATTCCTGCTCCGGAGCTTGTCCTGCGTGGATAGGTACTGTCGGAGGAGTGATCACCAAGTGGTTGGGTTGGATCAGGCTTGTGCTTATTACCACCTCCGTCATCTATGCGGTTGTCTTCGTTATTAAGACGGCATCCATAAAATTCAGAAAAAACAAAAAAACAGATGCTTAAAGATCAAAAGAAAAAAAACCTCAAGCGCTTCGTTATAGTTCAGGCGGCCTTATGGATCGCCATACTCCTATTATCACCTTATCCAATGGAGGCGATCATTTCCGTTCTTGGTCTCAATGAAATTCAACTAAGGCAGGACATCTCATGCGGTCCGGTTCCTGCCGGAGCTATTTGCAGCAGGCCGCCTTACTATCCCCTCGGGTTTTTAGTGGAAGATATATCCGCATTGATCATGTGGGCTTTGATCTCCGTATCATTTATCTACGCTGTTATATTCATGGTTCGGATGATCAAAAAAAGAAAATCCACCGATGCTTAAAGATCATTTAAATCCGGCGGTTTTGGATAGTGGAGCTGAAATGAAGGCCGTCCGTTCCGGATACGGCGAAGGGCTCATTGAGGCGGCGAGGGGGGATAAGAACGTCGTCGCGCTCACCGCCGACCTCTCGGAATCGACGAGGGTCGAAGAGTTTTCCAAAGAATTTCCTGACAGATTTTTCCAGGTGGGAGTCGCCGAACAGAACATGGCGACGATCGCGGCGGGATTAGGTATCAGCGGAAAAATTCCCTTCATCTCCTCTTATGCTGTTTTCTCCCCGGGAAGAAATTGGGAGCAGATCAGAACGACGATCGCTTACAATGATTCGAATGTTAAGATCGCCGGCCATCACGCGGGCATTTCCACCGGTCCGGATGGAGCGACCCATCAGGCGATAGAGGATATCGCCACTATGCGCGCCATGCCGAATATGAAAGTGATAGTTCCCTGTGACGCTATGGAGGCCAGAAAGGCGACTGTCGCCGCCGGAAAGATCTGGGGACCGACATATCTTCGCATGTCCCGCGAAAAGACCCCCGTCATTACGACGGAGAATACTCCTTTCGTCCCCGGAAAAGCTGAAATATTCTGGGACTCGGGAGAAGGTAATTCCAAGAAGGCCAAAAAGGCTCAAGTCGCGATATTCGCCTGCGGCCCTCTGGTTTATGAGGCTTTGAAAGCGGCAAAGTCACTGGAGAAAGACGGCATCGGTTCGATAGTTGTGAATTGCCATACGGTAAAGCCATTGGATGAAAAAACGATCGTGACCCTGGCGAAGAAAGTCGGCGCGGTCATCTCGGTTGAAGAACATAACGTCATCGGAGGCTTAGGCGGAGCGATCGCCGAGATTCTCGTCCGTGAGTGTCCTTGCCCGATGGAGTTCGTGGGAATGAAAGATACTTTCGCTGAGTCGGGGAAGCCGAATGAGCTTATCGAAAAGTACGGACTGGGTGAGGTTGGCATCAGAAAAGCCGCAGCTGAAGTTCTGAAGAGAAAATAAATAAAAATCCCCGATCCGTCGCTGATGGAGAGGGGATTTTGTTTATATGAAAGAAGAGGTGTTTTCGATGTGATATAATAATTTTCAGATGAGGCCGCTGTTTTTTTCGAAGATTGGTGTGGTTTTCTGTATATTAGCTGTTTTATTCAGCGTGTCTTCTGTTACTCCTGCCGAGGCGCAAACTTTCGATCGTTCTCTTACGCTCGGATCTTCGGGTGAGGATGTGCGTGATCTGCAGATTTTTCTTAACACTCACGGATATGTCGTCTCGGATGAAGGAGTCGGCTCTCCCGGAAATGAATCTGATTACTTCGGAGCTTTGACGAAAAAAGCTCTTGCGGCTTTTCAGAAGGCGAATAATATTTATCCTTCGGTCGGTTACTTCGGCCCGCTTACTCGATCTTTCATAGAAGCTCTTTCTTCTGCTCCCGCTATAACTCCTACCGCGACTCCTCCTGTCATTTCGATTGAAACGCCGCCTGTCACTCCGGGCGCTCCCGAAAAGACACCGGGAATTTTTGCCCCTACCGCACCCGCATCTTCCCTGGAAGTTTCCGTGCCTCGCATAGGGACTATCGCTTTATCATGGAAAAAAGGCGGACCGACGACTGCGGTAAGAAGGGCGGCGAAAACCGCTCCCTCTGACCCTTCCGTCGGAGCGGAAGTCTATAAAGGTGAAGGAACGTCTTTTGATGACGGATCTTTTCCTGTCGAGAGCGTCATCTGTTATTCGGCTTGGGGATATGATCCCGCACTCAATTCTTATTCTCCGACGCATGAAAGCAAATGCATCACTTTATTTTCTTCCGCCGGGTCCGGAAGCTCTTTTTTGCCTATCTTAGTTCCGACCGCACTTACTCTCAGCAATCCGACGATCTCGACTATTAATCTGTCATTTGTTAAAGGAACGAGATCGACGAATACCGTCATTCGGAGAGCTGTGAATACCGCTCCCGTGAGTCGTTCTCAGGGGGTCGGGGTATATTCCGGAACGGGAACTTCTTTCGCGGATTCTTCTCTTGATCCTGATACGAAATATTGTTATTCGGCTTGGGGTTATGATTCGGGTACTAATATGTATTCGGCGACATACACTTCTCTGTGTGAGCGGACCATTCCCGAAGATCTCCTGGCTTACTGGAAGCTGAACGAAACATCCGGGGGAACGGCGGCTGATGCGAGCGGTAACGGAAATAACGGAACCTGGTCTCCTGCCGGATTCGCTTCGACGACCGGAAAGATCGGCGCCGCGGCGCAATTCTCGGGTGCTAATTATATTGATATTCCCGTCGCGCTCTTCAACGCGAGAACGGAATTCACTTTGTCGTATTGGATAAAGCCTGATCTTGCGAATGATATGGATACCGCTTTCTGTGTGGAGCTTTTGGATACCAGCTGGAGGTTATGTACTTTCGGGGATTCTGTCCGTCTTCGTGATAACGATAACCTGACCCATGATATTGATCTCGGAGAATTCTCAGCCGGAGAGTGGTATAACCTGACATTTGTTTATAACGGAACGGCCGGTCAATTCATTCCTTATGTTAACGGTGTTTCAGTGGGGACGACTTCCGTCGGTACGGCGATGAAAAACGATCTTCAGTCCGCACGTATCGGCGCCTCCGTCGATCCCGGGTATGAATTCAGCGGAGCCATAGACGACGTCAGGCTGTACTCGGTTCCCTTATCCGCTCCGGAGGTTAACGCGATATACCTTGCCGGAAATTAAGATAATAAACCCCTCTGAAAAGAGGGGTTTATTTTTTAATTAGTGAGGTGTGCTTTATAATTTACGATATATGTCAGAGCTTAAAAGGGTCGGCATAAGAAGCTTCACCCTCGTGGAGTTATTGATAGTCATCGCCATTCTGGCTGTATTGGCGGCTGCCGTCGTCCTGGTTCTGAACCCCGCTGAGCTCCTGGCGCAAGCCAGGGATTCCCAGCGTATCTCCGATGTGAACATGGTGAAGAAAGCTGTGGATCTTTTCATCGTCGACAACTCCACCACCTCTCTCGGTACCGCAAACCGTGTATATATCTCCCTCCCTGATTCTTCGACTTCCTGTGCGAACATCACAGGGTTA
>Ga0172379_10011790_pt1 | contig 10344 bp, 9 predicted proteins | sample GrowelOW334metaG_FD_119756 | JGI IMG/M metagenome (GOLD analysis project Ga0172379, IMG submission 119756) | Groundwater microbial communities from an aquifer near a municipal landfill in Southern Ontario, Canada - Groundwater well OW334 metaG | ecosystem: Environmental > Aquatic > Deep...
CACCCAGGCAGTACTGATGCATATCCATACCGAAGACCTGCACCTGGCGGCCCTGGCTAATCTCTTTAAGATGGCTGATAAATACGTCATACTGATGGAAAGTGAGCGAAAGCATCGCTATCTGGATGATATTAATAAATTGTTTTCAAAGGGTATGATTGATTGGGATAACCATTATTTTTATAATCGTATCGACCCGGAAACGAAACAACCGCTGTCTATCATATGTTCAAGAGAAAAACTAAATGATAATTTTATAGAATTGCATAATTATAAATATTAGATATGTTCAAAACGTTATTTAAAAAAGCAAAAACCTTATCAATAATGATTGCGAAAAAAATAATTTTATGCTTGTCCCGATCGTTAAAGATTGATTTGGTCGTGCTCGCAATTCGCAATGTTGGCATTCTTAATTCCGGAAACGTGGAAAAGACCGGAGAAAAATTTGTGATTGACAATCTGCTGCCGAAAAAAATTACTTCCGATAAACCTGTAATATTTGATGTCGGCTGCAATATCGGAGAATATACAGCTCTCCTGAGCGAAACCTTTCCGCGAGCCGACATATACTCGTTTGAACCAAATCCTAAAGTATTTGCAATTATGAAAGCAAATTTATCAAAATATGGTAATGTCATCTGCGAAAACTTCGGCTTCGGCTCCGATATCGGTCGGGAAAAAATGTTCAGTTACTCCAAGATAGAAAATTCAGTTTTTGGCACACTGGATAAATCTGCCTTGAGAGATTTATACAAAGTCGATGATAAAATTGAGGAGATTCAATTTTCAATCGATACGATTGATAATTATTGCGCCAAAAAAAACATATCGCACATTGATTTTTTAAAAATTGACACCGAGGGACAGGAATTGAATGTTCTGATGGGTGCCAGACAAATGTTAACAAACAATAGAATAAATATTATTCAATTTGAATTTAATAATTTTAATGTTTATTATCGGGTGTTTCTGAAAGATTTTTATGACATACTGAATCAATATGATTTTTTTCGGACACATAGCGATAGATTGGTTCCGCTCGGCGAATACGATACGATCAACGAAATTTTCAAATTTCAAAATATCGTGTGTATAAAAAAATAATATATGATAGGGAGCAAAAATATAAATGGACGGGTAATATTGGTCACCAAGGATGTTGTATATGCATTTCCCTTCGGTTATGCATATCTTGCCAGCTATTTAAAACAAAGGGGTGAAGAAGTTGAAATATTATACAGACCGGCTAAAAGGAACCAATATGCTGATTTCGTAAAAAAAATAATAGATGAAAAACCCTTGCTCGTCGGTTTTGGAACTCTCTACCCCGATTTATATGAAACAAAGGAACTGATTGAGATCTTTAATCAAGAGGGGCGTGATTTCCCATTGATTATCGGCGGACAAATGGTGACACCGACACCGGAATTTGCTCTTCAAATAACCGGGGCTGATATCGGTGTAATAGGAGAGGGAGAAATGATACTGGATAATTTAGTAAAAGCCTTAAGGAGCGATACTGATATCTACCAGGTCAAAGGGTTGGCCATAAATGATAATAATCAGATAGAGATCACCGGACCAGGCGAGTATTTCACCGACATGTCTCTTCTTCCGATCTTACAATATGATATTATACCGCCGGAAAAATGGCTGAATATCGGGCAATTTTTTATTAACTATTCGCAACCGCATTGGCTTTACAACGATAAAGTTTTGTCCATCCATGGAGGGCGAGGCTGTCCGTTTAATTGTAATTTTTGCTATCATCATAGCGTGCCTCGGTACAGAAAAGTCAGTGATATGTTCGCCGGGCTCGCCGATCTTATATCCAAATATAAGATAAACATGCTTTATTTCGGTGATGATTTGGTGCTGGCTTCTCCACAGCGTACCGGAGAATTGATCCAGGCAATAAAAAAATTGAGTCGCAAGGTTGAATTTTCAGTATCTTGTCGCTTTGATATACTGGATAGGATTGATGATAAATTATTGCATGAAATGAAAAAAAATGGATGTCGAATCATGAGTTTGGGGATCGAATCCGGTTCGCAAAGAATCTTAGATATAATTGATAAAAGGATAACGGTAGAACAGATCAAAAAAGGTCTGGAACGTCTTAAAAATGCCGGGATACTGCCCACCGTATCAGTCATGATCGGCCAATATACCGAAACATTGGATGATGTGCAAAAATCAATTGATCTGATGCTATGCGCGGTTAAACAAAATAAAAATATTATTTTTTCCTCAACATTTTGCACTCCTTTTCCCGGAACGGGATTGTACGACCTCGCGCTAAAAGAAGGAAAAATAAAAAATCATAAAGATTTCTACGATAAATTCGATCCGAACAAGGAAATGGGATCATTGTCTGTCAATTTATCCGCCATGTCAGATTCCGAAGCAAAACAAGCACGAAAAAATTTTGATGATATCTATAAAAAAGCCAAGGACGAATCCATGGGGTTTTGGGTAAAATCAGTGGAAAAAACTCGATATTTTGTTTATCGAGTCTACAATAAGCTCAATAAAATAATTTTTAGCAAACTGCCGGATAAGAATTATTTTAATTTATTAAAAATTATTTTTACGGGATGCCATAATTTTTTGCAGTCCTTGTTGGACAAGATCAGGCTTAGGCTTTTGGGGTTAAAATAACGGAATAAGAAAATAGAAAGATAATTTATGAAAATATTAATTACGGGGGGCGCGGGCTTCATCGGTTCACATTTATCTAAAAAATTGATTACGAATGGTAGTCAAGTAGTAATTATAAATCGAATTGATGACAAAAGCTCAAAACTGAAAACTGCGCGTCTTGATAAATTATTAAACCCGGACGAATATACTTTTTATAATCTTGAATTATCAACATCGACCGAATTAAGAAATATCTTTAAAGAGCATAATTTTGATGTAATATGCCATCTGGCCGCTAAAACCAATCTGGAATTCAATTCCGAATTGTATAATCGGACAAACATACTCGCTACTATCAGTATATTTGAAATGGCAAAGGAATTTAAAGTTCCAAAAGTAATATTTGCTTCATCGTCCATGGTTTATGGCAATAATTTAAATCTGCCTTTCACTGAATCCGATAATACCGATCATCCTTTATCAATTTATGCCGCTTCAAAAAAATCAGATGAAGTTTTGGCTTACACTTATCACTATCTGCACGGAATTAAAATGATCGGTTTACGATTCTTTACGACATATGGTCCATGGGGCAGACCGGATATGTCTATAAGTCGTTTTACGGAGAGGATAATCAACGGCGATCCGATTGAGATACACAATTTTGGTAAGATAAAGAGGGATTATACGTATATTGATGACATTACCGATGGAATTATTGCGGCAATCGGTGCGGATATTGATTATGAAATATTCAATTTAGGATCGGGGCAATCCATTGAATTGGAAAAAATTATTTGCTTGATTGAAAATAACTTAGGAATCAAAGCCAATAAAAAATACATCCCGATGCAACCTGGCGACCTGTCTGAAACATGGGCAAATATTGAAAAGGCAAAAAAGTTGCTCAACTATCGTCCAAAGATCACAATCGATGAGGGAATAAATAGATTTATTGATTGGTACAAGCAATACTATTCTCTATAGCCATGAAAAAAATAAAAGTCAGTGCCTGCATAATTACCTATAATCACGAAAAATACATCAAAGAATGTCTTGACGGTGCGTTAAGACAGAATTTAAATTGTGATTATGAAATAAACGTTTTTGAAGATCTTTCCACGGATAATACCAGGAGTATCGTTTTAGATTACGCCAAACGTTATCCTGATAAAATAAAGGTTTTTTTGAATGAAAAAAATCTGGGGCTGATCGGCAATTGGGTCTATGCCTTAACATCTTGCAACGGCGATTATATCGCCATATGTGAAGGCGATGATTATTGGATGAACGACAACAAAATTCAAAAACAAGTTGATTTTTTGGAAAACCATCCCGACTTCGCCTTAGCTTCGCATAATGCCAATATCATTATTGATAGAAAAATAATCAAGTCGTATTGTCGTCAAAATCACCCACGAATAATGGATTTAGAACATATCTTAACTTACGGCAGCGGTGTGCCTACCTGTTCTTTGCTGATCAAAAAAGATGCAATAAGTAATTTACCCGATTGGTTCCGAAAAATGCGTGCTTGTGATTGGACTATCCAAGTAATAGCGGCGCAAAGCGGAAAAATGATATATTTCAATGAAATAATGAGTACATACAGAAGGCATAATCAGGGTGCACTTTTTGCTCTAAAGAAAGAAGCGAAATCTCGGGGGGGGTCTGATTTTTGCTTACCGTCCAAATATACTATAGAGATGATCGAAGCTATGGATGAGTACTTTGAATTTAAATACAGCAAACAACTCCAGATTCAAAAAACATATTGGTATAATCTATATGTTACCGGCTATTTGGAGGTTGGTGATATAAAGACAGCAAAAAAATATTTTTATAAAATCATCAGATCAAGTTTTTCCTTGAAATACTGGAAATATCCGCTAATACCGATGAACAGGTTTCTAAAACTTTTTGTTTTGATTTTGCCGATATCTTTAATAAAAAAAATATTAAAAAGTGAAGAAACAAATTTTTAAAATTTTCAAAGGACTAACTCCGCCATTATTAATTTCTTTGATTAAAAAAAGCGGTTTATCCCTGAACAATAGCCAACGAGTGATTAAACCCGCATGGCACGTCATAACCGGAGGGGTTTTGAGCGGAAAAGAAATTTTTATTGATCCAATCGGCGATTGGCAGCAGGAAATAATCAATGGCACTTATGATGGTTTTATTTTTGATTATTTGCAAGCTGTTGACCTAGAAAACAAGACAATCTTTGATGTCGGCACTCACATCGGTTATCACAGCCTATGCTTTGCGCAACTGGCAGGCGAAAGCGGAAGAGTCGTTTCATTTGAACCGAACATGTTCAATATCGAAAGGATAAGACTGAATCTTGAAAAAAACCCAGAGCTGTCGCGGCGCGTAAAACTGATCGAAAAAGCCATATCCGATAAAATCGGCAGCGAAGAATTCATCTTCAGCGATAAAGTCGACAAAGGGAGCTCGAGCGGCAGTTTCTTATCTAATGCGGATACTTTTTTTCAAAAAGATATTTATGAAAAATCGTTCGGCTTTAAAAAAGTTGATGTTCAGACGATTACGCTTGATGAATTTTCTCGAACAAGCGGATTGATGCCTGATCTTATAAAACTTGATGTAGAGGGAGCGGAGTATCTGGCGCTTGAAGGTGCAAATAATGTTTTATCGCAAAAAAAACCGATTGTCTTGATTGAAGTTCATTCGATATTCAACATGTATAAGGTATTCGAAATTTTAAATCAAAATCATTATAAAATAGAATTTTTAAAAGAGGAAAAGGACGGACGGTGTTTCATCGCGGCCAAATAATGAAATGAAAATATCATTTTTTAATAAAATACAAAAAATATTTAAATCCCTTGGTTATTATTTTCGCGTTTATTATCATTCGATAATATATTTATGCAAAAAGAAAATAAGGAAAACTCTGCGTAGATTCAAAAAAATAAAAATCGTCGATCCATATTCCTTTGTTATTTTGTGCGTTAAGAATAAGAATTACGTTAAATTAGCTATCAACAATATCAATTCTCTGCATTATTTGAACCCGTCTCATAAGTTTTCTATTCATTGTGACGATATTTGTTATGAAGAGTTGCAAAAAAATCAAAAAGCGATAGATTATAAAAAAAATGTTCATATTTCTAATCTTTATCAAAATGACGGCAGGCCTTGGCAGCTTTCGAAAATTGAATCATTAATTACGGCCGGCAAAAATAATCAGATTCTCATAGATGCCGATAGTCTATGGCACAACGATCCAAAAATTAATTTTGATAAAATTATTTTTCAAGTTCGTTCCAGTAAATTTCGAGAGCGGAAGGATGAAAGTTTAGTGATGTCAAATCTATTTATTAAACCGGAATGGTTAGAATTCGATCATTATGTGACGGGTTTTGTCAGCATACCGTCAAAATTTATGTCAGAGAAACTGGTAAATGATTTCCGCTATTTAACTGATAAAATCCTCACCGATGACCTTTATTTTTTAGATGATTCACAGAAAGAAAATATAACACGGATATCGGAAGAATTGGCGGTAAATATCGCAGTACAATCAAATTACGATAAAGAATATATATCTACCTTGAAAATAAATGACGTTAAGGGCGATAAAAATATTTTTCAATCTCTGTATTTCGGATGCGCAAATAAAATAATTGAATAGTTATGAATAGTAATAACATCAGTTTTTTCATCCCGGCATATAACTGCGCGGATACGATAATCGAATCGATAAACTCCATCATTGATACGAATTTCCGTGATGGTGATGAGATAGTAATAACTGATGACGGCTCAACCGATAACACCGGTAACATTCTGAATGATTTAGCCTGTAAATACCAGTTCATCAGGTTAATCAAGCACCAGCGAAACCGCGGCGGAGCCGCCGCCAGAAACACGGCGATTGAAAACGCAAAACACGACATATTGTTTTGTCTTGATTCAGACAACGTACTTGCGCCAGATTCCATCGGGCCATTGAAAAATTTTTTGTTGGATAACCATGCTGACTGCGCCTCTTTCCAGAGCCTGCACTTTTTCAGAGAAACGACCGATAGGGTGGATGAAATTATGGAATTTGCCGAAGGGTTGATCACTATTGAACATTGCCTGAGCCACGCCCCAGTTCCGCCGAATAGCGGAAATTATATGTTTACGAAACAAAGCTGGAAAAAGGCCGGCGGTTATCCTGAGGAAAATTGGTTGGATACATGGGGTTTCGGCATTCGCCAGCTATTTACCGGATCAAAGATGCTCACGTTGCCCGGCACTTTTTATTATCATCGTCGCGGTCACGAATCATATTGGATAAGAGAAAATAGGAAAGGCAAGATTTCATTGACCGCCTTACAAATCCTGATTCCTTATCTTGACTTGCTTTCTGAATCCAGTGAGGATTACATAATGAGCAAAAAAGGACGTTATACCTGGTTTAGAAACCTGGATAAAAGACCTTTAACACTGGCTAAAAATAAAAGGCAGCAAAATGACCCTTCCTTGTCTATCCTGAAAAATAATATTAAGGTTAAATTTCCGATTGTGACGGCGATTTATTCAAAAATAAAAAAAATATTTTAATTATGAGACAAAGATATATCAAAAAAATTCCGGGCACTACTAAAATCTATCTGTTGTTTAAAAATGTTTATCACTATTTTGTTTTTATCCTTTCCTTCTTGAAATTTAAGTCCTTGAATCACGATTCCCGTTTTAAAATTTTGTGGCGCGACCGGCTGCCACGCCTTCGCGATAATACCGAATTTACCAATTTCGACCGCCATTACATCTATCATCCAGCTTGGGCGGCGCGGGTCATAAAAAAAACCGATCCTCAAGCGCACGTAGATATATCATCCACTCTCAGTTTTTCAACGATGTTGTCGGCTTTTGTTCCGGTTAAATTTTATGACTATCGACCGGCCGAAATGAATCTGGATAATTTATCATCGGAAAAGGCTGATTTGCGTAATCTCCCGTTCAAAGACGAAAGCATATCTTCTCTTTCCTGCATGCATACCGTTGAACACATCGGTCTTGGCAGATATGGCGATCCGATCGATCCAGCCGGAGACTTGAAAGCGATAAGCGAACTGAAAAGAGTCTTGGCGCGCGACGGAAATCTGTTATTCGTAGTGCCGGTCGGGAGGCCGAAAATAATGTTCAATGCTCATCGGATATATTCTTACAGCCAGATACTTGATCTTTTTTCGGATTTAAAACTCATGGAATTCAGCCTCATCCCTGACGGGAGTGAACAAGGAATCATTATCAATGCCGGCGAAGCGCAGGCCGACGAACAGGCTTACGGCTGCGGCTGTTTTTGGTTTAAAAAAATTTGAACTCTTATGATACTCGTAAAACTTGCTGGCGGACTCGGCAACCAATTATTCCAGTACGCGACCGGCAGACGATTGGCGATTAAGACGGGCGCGGAATTGAAATTGGATCTGTCCGTCTACCCCGACCGCACCGGCCGGATTTATAAACTGGCTGATTTTAATATCAAAGCGTCCGTCGCTACGCCGTGGGATCTCAAAAAAATGAGGCCGGGCGTTGCAATTAAGGCCTTCAGCCGCATTTTCCCGGCTCTGGACACGAGAACCGTCAAAGAAAAGGATTTCGGTTTTGATGAAAATATCCTCAGTCTCGCCGATGGCAAATATCTCATCGGTTACTGGCAAAGCGAAAAATATTTTTCCGCCAGAGGCGGATCCGCCTCTGGCGGAAAAGATATCGAGAATATCATCCGTTCCGAACTCACGCTGAAAGACGGTTTGGGCGGCCAGGCAAGGCTGATTGAACAAAAAATTTTATCGACCGACGCCATCTCGATCCATATAAGACGCAGCGATTATCTGACCGAAAAAATATCTGAGGTCTTCGCGCCGATCGGACTTGATTATTACGCCAGGGCGGCGCAAAAAATCTCAGCTTCGGTGCGAGATCCGCATTTTTTCATCTTCTCGGACGATATCGATTGGTCGAAAGCTAATTTAAAACTGACCTTCCCTGTTACCTTCGTATCCGGCCAGGGAATGAAAGACTGCGACGAATTAATCTTGATGAGCCTCTGCAAACATAACATCATCGCCAACAGTTCTTTTTCCTGGTGGGGCGCCTGGCTGAATGCCAACCCCGATAAAATAGTCATAGCGCCGAAAGATTGGTTTATAAATAAGGATATTAAATTAGACGACCTGCTGCCAAGTGCTTGGCAAAGAATCTAGTCTGACATATTTGAAGGCAAAATATAGTATGAAAAAAATATTGATGTTATATACCAGCGGCGAGAAAGACGTCCAGTCCAAGATTGAACGCGAAATTTTACGGACTTCCGAAGATATCACCCATTACCCCCTGGGACTCGCCTATCTATATTCCGTCCTGGAAAAAGAAGGCCATGAACTTCAGCTGTTATCCTTGGCCAACAATGACGAGGATGATTGCGACGACAAAGTCAAGGCCGCTTTGAAGTCGATCGCTCCGGATATCGTCTGTTTCCAAATTCTCAGTTTTAACCGCGTCAGTTCTTTCCGCATGATTGAATATATCCATACGACCTATCCGCGGATAGATCAGGTCATCGGCGGCATACATACCACGATCATGTATGAGCAAATTTTGACAAAGTATCCCTATGCCATCGCCGTTCTGGGCGAAGGCGAACTGACGATCAGTGATCTGGTCAAAGAACTTACTTTGCCGGATCGTTCCCTGAGTCGCGTCGACGGCATCGCCTTTTATGAAAATTCTGCCGTTACCGTGACTAAACCCAGAGAATTGATCAGCGATCTGGACGCCATTCCCTTCCCGAAGCATGAAATTTTTTTCAAAGGCAAGCGGACGACCGGAGCGATCCTGACGACCAGAGGCTGTCCGTCAAGATGCAGTTTCTGCTGTCTCAAATCGATCTCTCGCGGCCGGGTAAGATTGCGGTCGGTCAGTAATATAATAGAAGAGATCCGGGAGATGATAAAGAAATTTCCGAAAATGACGGAGATTTTCATCCTGGATGACACATTTTTCATCGACAACCAAAGAGTCATCAAGTTTTGCGACCAGATCATCAGACTGAAGATAAAGATAAATTTTTCCTGCAATGCCAGAGTAAAGCCGTTGAATGAAGAGATGGCTGAAAAACTGGAACGGGCGAATTTCAAGCGGATCTATTTCGGCATTGAAAGCGGCGATGATAAAATATTGGAAAAATGCCACAAAGGCATAACCCGGGAAGACATTATCCGGGCTTATAGACTTTTTTCCAAAACCAAGATACACGTCGCTCCCTTCCTGATCATCGGCTTACCCGGAGAAACCATCGATTCGATACTAAAGACCTGCGACTTGTTGAAAAAACTGCAGAAGATAAAATACGCGCCGGATTGCGACCAGGTCGGTCTGTTGAAGATTTTTCCGGGGACTGAAGTATACGAGATCGCCAAAACGTCGGGCTTGATGGACGACACCTATTGGCTGACCGACAGACCCATTCCGATCTTTACGGTTGAAAACAGCCTGGATCGTCTGAAATATTATGAAAAGGTATTTTCGTATCACACATCGCAAGTCACGGCCTTTTGCACCTGGACCGGTTTTAAAGCGCAGTTTTTCTTGATCCCGTATCACCTAAGATTCATCTTTAGCAGTACGACAAATCTTAAATTTTTCCTGATCAGGGTGATAAAATTTAGCTTACCG
>Ga0172379_10011791_pt1 | contig 10344 bp, 10 predicted proteins | sample GrowelOW334metaG_FD_119756 | JGI IMG/M metagenome (GOLD analysis project Ga0172379, IMG submission 119756) | Groundwater microbial communities from an aquifer near a municipal landfill in Southern Ontario, Canada - Groundwater well OW334 metaG | ecosystem: Environmental > Aquatic > Deep...
CAATTCATGGTTTCGCGCGAAATAGAAATATCGGTCATGAAATCGCGAACATAACTTAAAACCTCGTTACGCCGAGATTCGGGTTGAATGAATTCCGGATGTTCACCAATGTAAGCCAAAAGAGCGTCACGATATTTGGTGAGTTTGAAAAAATAATTTTGTTCTTTGACTGAGGTCGGGGCTTTTTTATGAAACGGACACAAACCATCAACCAAATCGTTTTCATTTACAAACGCCTCGCAACCTTGGCAGTAAAGACCTTCGTAAGTACCAAGATAAATATCGTCATTATCTTTAACCACCTGCCAAAATTTTTCGACCGCTTTAAAATGAACCACCTCAGTCGTGCGAATAAAACGATCGTGGGTTAAACCCAGCGAATCAAAAGTCCGCTCCCAAACGGCGGCCATCTCATCAAGATAACCTTGAACGTCGTTTTCCCGACCAACTTTAGCGGCTGCTTCAAGATTTTTTTGACTATTCTCGTCGGTCCCGGTTTGAAACAAAACTTCCTCACCGAGCATGCGATGATAACGAGCCAGCACATCGGCCGCAATGGCCGTGTAGGCGTGGCCGATGGATGGTTTGCCATTGACGTAGTAGATTGGGGTGGTGATGTAGAATTTGTTCATATCTTTTTAGTTGGAGGGGAATAAGGGGTTTAAGGGGTTGGAGGGAATTTTTATTTTGGTAGTGTTGGGGTTTTTAAATAAAAAATGTTTTATCAATTATCAGATTATCTTTTTACATCACTATCCAAATCAATTTAAAAACTCTCTTCAACCCCTTAAACCCCTTCCACACCCTCAACCCGGCCCAACCACCACCACAAACTCGCCCTTAATACTACCTTTTTCCAACCGTTTTGTCACTTCAGAGGCTGTGCCGCGATAAGTGGTTTCGTATATTTTTGTCAGTTCACGGCAGACGACAATTTTTCGGTCGCCAATTTTTTCACCGAGTTCGGCCAAGGTTTTTAAAATACGATGAGTTGATTCGTAAAAACAAACCGTTTCTTCGGTCGCAGCAATTTGTTCAAAATAGGTTTTGCGACCTTTTTTGTGCGGCGGAAAACCGAGGAACAAAAAATTATCGGCTGGAAAACCGGAGATTGATAAAGCGGAAATGGCCGCACACGGTCCAGGAATCGAGATCACTTGGAGATCATCACCGAGTTCTTTGAGGGCCGCTTCAACAAATTTACCACCCGGATCAGAAATCGCCGGTGTTCCAGCATCGGTTATTAAAGACAAAGTCTTTCCTTCTCTTAAAAGACTAATCGCTTCAGCAATCCGACGGTCGTCAGTGTGCTGATGAACGGCGATGAGAGTTTTTTTGAGACCGAGATGACTGAATAACTTAGAACTGACCCGAGTGTCTTCGCAAAGAATCGCATCAGAAATCTTAAAAGTCTCAATAGCTCGCGGTGATAAGTCGGATAAATTTCCGATTGGCGTGGCGACAACGAATAATTTCATATCGGTTCCCTCTCCCCAACCCTCCCCCATTGTGGCAATGAGGGAGGGAGAATTAATATTTATTTTATAAGACTTTTTATTTTAATCAGAACTTGATCTAGATTATTTAAAACTTCACTATTTTCAAAACGAATAACTTTATAACCAAATTTTTCTAAATCTTTTGTTCTTTCAAGATCGTTTTCTTTTACGTCCTTAATATTGTGAATATCACCGTCAATTTCGATAATCAGTTTCTTTCTTCGACAGCAAAAATCAACTATATATTTTTCTATTCCGTGTTGTCTGACAAATTTTTCTCCTAGTTCTTTCCTTCTTAAGAATTGCCACAAAATCGCTTCGGTATCAGTTTGATTATTTCGCAAAAACTGTCTAGTTGTTTTTTGTTTTAATCTATTTATCAAGTGTTCCTCAGTCATAGAGTTTCAAAATAAACCGAGAATCTCCCTCCCTCACCGCCACGGTGGGGGAGGGTTGGGGAGAGGGCCTCACCAACACATTAAATAAGCTTCGATTAAACTAACCTCATCTTTATTTCCATCTTCGTCCTCAATTGAACCATCGGCCAAAATCCGATAACCACGAACTGTCTGCCAAGCTTCATCCCAAACAAATCTTATATCATTATCACCATCAATTGAACCAATCGATTTAATATTATCGACTGGATAAAACACACTATCATAACCGTAAATCAAAGTCTTGGCCGGCAAACTGGCATCGTATTTACCTAAAGGAAACAAAATATCCGGCGAAGAAAAATAATCACCGTAAGGATTACTTGAATAATCACGAACAAATCCGGTTTCACGGGACAAAACTTCACCATCAGAAAAATTCTTTTTAAAAGATGTCCAAGTCATCACCGTTGAATTAAGGCGATGCAGAGATTGACCGGTTTTAGTTCCAGAAATTACTTGACCGGAAAGCGGATACCACAAAGAACCAGAAGTTTTATCACTTATTAAAAAACTATTATTAAGAACCTGACCGGAATTTTCAAACTGTAAAATTCCCTCGGAAGTATAAGTTTCAAAAACTCCAGTGTTATTACAAAGTGGATTATAAGAAACCAAAATCGGCACCCGACCCCAAACATCGTTAACAATATGATGCCAGACAAGAATTTGAAAAGGAAAAAATCTGGCAATTTTATTTTCAGTCAAAGCAATTCCCAGCCCATCATTCTCCAAATAAGTATCAGCCGAAGCCACGGATTCAAAAATCGGGTCATCAATTGCCGGCAACGAATCATTATTCACCCCGGAATCAATTATAAGTTCATCGAGACCGAACGAAGTCGAAACTTCTGGCGGTTGATGAATAAAATACTCACGAACAAAAGCCCCGATCAAAATAAGGACTAAAACCACAAAAACCGGACGAATTTTAGGCAGTCGAAGTCGAATCATACGTTGCTAGGATACCAGAATATTGAAACGTAAACAAATGATCAAAGTAAAAATGTAAAAGCTGTAAAAAGTAAATTTTTTGTCAACCTCACCTTTACTTTTTACATTTTTTACAACCTTCAACCTATCTCTACGTTCTATTGACAATTCTAAAAAAAATGTTAAGGTAATTTACCAATTGATAAAACAATGTTCTGAAGGAGGCATTCATGCCTAACACAAATTGGCAAAGGTCTGCTCTAACCTTGGAAATGACCCCTGGCGAAAAAATTACTGAGGTTTGTCTTGTACCAAAAGGGGAAACGGTCAGAATGTGCTGGGGAGAACCTGGATCTTGCACGATCGTAAAAGTAGAAATAGTCAGAGAAGAAAAAAGTAGAATCATTGTTAAATCTGTTGAAGAAACCCAGGTTAATAAATATACATTGTGTCTAAGATGGTCACCGAGTAAAAAAGACCGTCAATAATCAATCTTCAAACCGACTTCTTCTCAAAAGCCTGTCTACTCATAACAACAGGTCTTTTTTTAAAAAAATACTTTTTACTTTTTTCTTTTTTACTACAAACCAATTTTGTCCACAACCCTGCAACCCCTTAAATCCCTTCATCCCCTTAAACCACAAATTCGTGCTATAATAAACCCAAAAAAAAAAATCTAACCCACACACTTATGACCATTTGGCCAAAATGGAAGGAGGATCGAGTGTTCAACGTTGCGATTCTACTTCTGGTAATCAGTGCCGTACTTTATCTCGGCGTCAAAACCGACAACGTGCTCAAACAATCCGAACAAATTGGTTTACCAACGCCATACGAACACACCATCACCATCGATGGCGAAGGTAAAGTTATTGGTAAACCAGATATCGCCTCCGTCACTCTTGGCGCCGAAAGCAAAGGTGCTGATGTCGCCTCAGCTCAAAATACCAATTCCATCACCATGAACAAAATCATCGAAACTCTCAAAGGCCAAGGAATTTCCGAAGATGATATTCAGACTTCAAGTTACAATGTTTACGAAGATACTCAATGGAATCCCGACACCGAAGATTATGATTCTGTCGGTTGGGTGGTTTCCAACTACATCATTGTCAAAGTTCGTGATACTTCCAAACTCTCAACAATACTCGCCATGGCCGGACAAAACGGTGTTACTAATATTTTTGGACCAACTTTTACTATTGATGACACAACTATTTTGAAAGCTGAAGCTCGAGCTAAAGCTATGGAACAAGCCAATAAAAAGGTCAGAGAAATCGCTACCGCCCTCGGCATGAGAATCGAACGAGTGGTCGGTTACAGTGAATGGTCGCCTTCAGTTGATTACAGTTCAATGCAAGCTATGAGTTTGGATGCCTACGGCATCGGTGGCGCCCCGGCTCCCACCATCGCAACTGGCACCAATGAGGTTACTCTGGATGTATCGGTAACGTATAAGTTGGTGGATTAGGTGAATTGGTTGTAAAAACGTAAAGGCGTGTTGGATTGGAAATTTACTTAAAAACAAAAAACCATCGGATTTTACTCCGGTGGTTTTTCCAACCCAAATTTTACATTTTTACACCTTTACGTTTTTACAATTTTACCTTTTACCAAAACCAACCACCTCCGCTACCAACTTTGCTACCCCGAGTGCTGTCCCATCGAAAGTTTCTTGGGCAACAACACGAACTCCCGAGACCTTCGCTTGCTGCTCAATAATTATTCCATCACGAGAAACCCCGCCGTCGGCGATGATGAATTTTGGTTTGGTGGGTAATTTTTTGATTTTTTGATCGACCTGACGAGCAATTTTTAAAAGCATTTGTTTTAATTTTTTCGGATCTTTTAAAACCGGCTCGACCGAGGCGGCACAATTTTCAACCTTAGCTTCGAGGGCAAAAATTGGTTTTCCATTAACTGTTGGTAAAAGCGTGGTAAAAAAATCCGGATAAGTTTTGAATGAGTTACCGAGCGACTGAACCAAAAAAGCACCGGTACCATAAGTTATTTTCGTCGTTCCCTTCTTTGTTCCAGCTGCGTAGGTACTAGACTGTTGATCTCCCATGACAGCAAGGACTGGCAAACGCACGCCGATAATTTCAGTTTTTAGAAAACCATAATTCGCACCCGAAGAAAAAACATCAGGCAAAATTTCTCTCGGCACGCCAAACAATTTTAAAAGCTCGTCGTCCCAATCTCGTTTTTTCAAATTAAACAAAAGAGTTCGTGAAGCATTCGTCTCGTCCGTCAGATGCGGTTCATCGTCACACAAATTCCAAAGCAACCACGAGTCAATCGTCCCGACCAAAAGACGCTCCGCCAACAAAAGTTTCCTCGCCAAAGGCACGTTTTCCAAAAGCCACTGAATCTTCGTCGCCGAAAAATAAGGATCCAAACTCAACCCGGTTTTCTCCCGAACCAAACCCTCAATGCCTTTCCGGCCTCTCAAGCCTCTCAAGCCTTTCCAGCCTCGCCGATCCTCCCACACCACCGCCGGATAAACCACCTTCCCCGTCACCCGATCCCAACCCACCACCGTCTCCCGCTGATTAGTTAAACCAAAAGCCGAAAAATGATTGAGTTTTACGCGACTCGCCCGAATTGCTTCCTTCATCACTTGTTTCGAAACTTTCAAAATCTCCAACGGATTTTGTTCGACCCAATCTTTTTTTGGTCGCGAGGTGGTGATTGGACGATAGGCTCGGGCGATAATTTTAAAACTGGCATCAAAGACAAAAGCTTTGATACCGGTTGTCCCGACATCGAGAACTAGAACATGATCAACCTTTCCGGAAATAGTTTTCAAAAAGTTTTTTGGCATTCTGGTGTTGAATTATTATTTTTCTTAACATGATAAGGATGGGAAAATTTTTCGTCAAAACCCCGAGTCGTGACCAAACGGCTGGGAAAGAAGTCGCTCCTTCGCCGCCAACACAACATTTTCCAGTCTTGACAAGTTCACTCCCAGTCTGACGATTTTTCGAATAAGGACTGAAACCAGTGGCAATCAAATCACCCAAACCAGCGGTGTAACAAACCGTTTCTTCTCGGCCGCCAAGTTTGACGGTTATTTTTTCCATTTCAGTTAAACATTGGCTAACGAGCCAAGCCTCGGCATTTGCCCCCCAGCCAAGTTCACTGGCCACACCCAGAGCCATGGCATAAATATTTTTTAAAACTCCCGAGGCGGCCACACCCATAATATCAGAACTCAATTCCAGACGAATGACACTGCCCGATAATAATTTTGATAGATTCGCGAAAGCTGGTAATTTTCTGGAAGCCAAAACTGAAACGCCAGGTTTTTTTTGCATAAGTTCCTCGGCCAACATCGGTCCACCACACAAAGCAAAAGGCTGACCAACCGGCAAAAGTTCCCGCAAAACTTCCGGTATGAATTTTTTAGTTTTCAATTCCACGCCTTTTGATAAACAAATAACCCCGGTCTTTTTTCGAAGCAGAGATGAAATGGTTTGAACGACCGGTCTAACAGCTTGGGACGGCACGCACAAAAAAAGATAATCGGCTTTTGGCACCAGCGTTTCCAAAGGTTTCTGATTCGGCACCCGAGACAAATCTCGATCCCAAAGATCAACTTGAGCACCTTGCTTTCGAAAAACCAAAGCCAAAGCCTGACCAATTTCGCCAGCACCGATGATGGTGATATTTATTTTTTGCATAAAAAGTGAACTCTTCGACTCTGAGGCCTCGCTCAGAGCCTTCGGGGGGATTAAAAAACTATCCAATCGTCAAAATCATGTTAATCATTTAATCAGGTAAATCAAGGTTCAGACAAAAAAACCGATCCAAATTCTACACTTTTACACCTTTACATTTTTACATTTTTTACTTTTTACCTTTTTACATTAAGGCACTAAGCACCCGGTTTTAACCCCCAAATCTTCAAAAGACGTCTGGCCGACGATTTCTGAGCCATCAACAAACTGCCAAGTTGGATAACCTTTAATGCCGGCCGCGGCACAAACTTCAGCCTGGGTTTTACTGCCTTCCGGAGCGCATTCGATATAATTTATATACTGAACGCTTTCGCCAAAAGCTTTTTTCTGCGACTGACAATGCGGACACCAAGAAGCGCCGAATAATTTGGCACCTTTATCGGTTAGACACTGCGAAAAGATATCCATGCCGTTTGGGGCAACGGCCGAAACTGGCGGTTCTTCGACAACTGGAACATTCTGAACTTCGGGAACTGTTTGAGTTTTCTCGATCTCAGGAACTGTTGAATTACTGAGATTAATCTCTGAGCCATCGATATTGAGTGTAACAACTTGCGGTTCGGTTACAACAACATCTTTGATTTCAGTTTGGAGCTCAGAAGACACAGGAACATCTTTTTTTAAAACCGAGAAACCACCGACAACCACGATTAGAAATACGCCGGCAAATAAAAATTGGGGGGGTTTGAGTTTGGTTATTTTGAATGACATATGTATAGAGGCCGGAAAGGCTGGAAAGGCCTAAAAGGCTTGAGAGGCTGTTGATTTTTATTATGGTAAATTATAGCACAAAAACCCCAACAAAAAAACCGAGAAATCAATTCTCGGTTTTTATTGGTTGTAAATAATGGTACGGAAAAAAGATTCTTCGCTAGGGTTCAGAATGACAAGGTGAGATAAAAAAAGCCTCTCAAGCCTTTCCAGCATTTCTAGCCTTTTTATCCTGCCGAAGCAGCCTGGCGAAGGGGGATCAAGCCAACCCTACTTAAAGTCCCATACCCTGAGCTCGGCTTCTCTTTCTCAGGTTTTCATCAAGAATGGTTTTGCGAATACGTAAGTTTTTTGGGGTAACTTCCAAAAGTTCGTCTTCACCTAAATATTCCAAACAGGCTTCCAAAGTCATTGGGCGAGGTGTTTCCAAAGCGGCGCTGACACCGTCGCCTTTACTGCGCATGTTCGACAAACGTTTTTCTTTGCAAGGATTGACTTCAACATCTTCGTTTCTGGAATACTGGCCAATAACCATACCGGCATAAACCACCACCCCGGCATCGACAAACAAAGTGCCGCGCAACTGCAAGTTACGCAAAGCATAACCGACGGTTTCGCCGTTTTCCATGGAAACCAAAGAACCGTGCGAGCCGGCCACCATTTCTCCGGCGTATGGGCGATAACCCAAAAGCAAACTATTGATAATTCCCTGTCCTTTGGTATCAGTTAAAAATTCATTGCGATAACCAATAAGACCGCGGGTTGGAATTTCGAATTCCAAATAAGCATTGCCGTTTTCCATTTTCATGTCTTTCATTTCACCGCAACGCTTGCCCATTTTTTCGATAACCACCCCAGCAAAGTTTTCTGGACACTCAATATAAACGGTTTCGTAAGGCTCGGTCTTCTTGCCATCTTCCTCATGGAAAATAACCTGGGGACGAGAAACTTCCAATTCGTAACCTTCACGACGCATTTTTTCGATAAGAATAGCCAAATGAAGTTCACCACGGCCAGAGACCACAAAAGCACTGTCTTTTTCACCTGGATCCAAACGTAAGGCTACGTCGTTTAAAAGTTCGCGCTCTAAACGTTCCTTAAGATTCCGAGAAGTTGAAAACTGACCTTCTTTACCGGCAAAAGGCGAAGTGTTGACGCCAAAAGTCATTTTAACTGTCGGTTCCTCAATTTTAGTTACTGGCAAAGCGACTGGATTGGCTGGATCAGCAATAGTTTCGCCAATCTGAATATTTTCCACACCGGAAAGGGCGACGATTTCTCCGGCTGAAACTTCATCAACTTCAACCTTACCTAAACCATCAAAAATTTGCAGAGTGGTTAATCTTACTTGTTTCATTTCACCATCACGGTTGATGTGCATAACATTTTGACCAGCTTTGACCACACCGCTAATAACTCGACCGACTGCGACCCGGCCTTTATAATTATCGTATTGCAAGTTGACAATGGAAATTTGCAAAGGTTTGGTAGCATCACCGGTTGGGGCGGGAATTTTTTCCACCACCACGTCGAGTAACGGAGCAATGTCTTTCATTGATTCGAGTTCTGGTTCCAAACTAGCCACACCGTTTACGGCCGAAGCGTAAACGACAGGAAAATCGGTCTGTTCATCAGTCGCGCCAAGCGCCACAAACAAATCAAAAGTTTTGTTCAAAACCCAATCTGGCCGAGCGTCTTTTTTGTCGACTTTATTAATAACCAAAATAATTTTATGACCGGCCTGAAGAGCTTTGCGCAGCACAAAACGAGTCTGTGGCATTGGACCTTCTTTGGCATCGACAAGCAAAAGACAACCGTCGACCAGATTCATGATACGTTCAACCTCACCACCAAAGTCAGCGTGGCCCGGAGTATCGATAATATTAATTTTAATATCCTTCCAAACAATGGAAGCGTTTTTGGAAAAAATAGTAATACCGCGTTCACGTTCCAATTCATTGGAATCCATGATGGTGGTACCCATAGCTGAGGCATCACGGAAAGTATTTGACTGCTTTAAAAGCGCATCGACAAGGGTGGTTTTACCATGGTCGACGTGGGCGATAATTGCGATATTACGGATTTTTTCTGGGGAAATGGACATAATTGGAAATGTCAAATTATCGAATGTCTAATGTCAAATGATGGATTTTTATTTCTCTGATATTCAGAGTCTCCTCCATTTGCCACTAAAAGTTAGACATTAATAAAATTTAATTTAAGGCGCCGTGATGATAGCTTTTTTTGGGTTAGTTGTCAATAAAAACTGGGTGGAAAAAACTTGATCCTCCTTCGCCAGGCTGCTTCGGCGGGATAAAAAGGCTAAAAATGCTTGAAAGGCAGTAGAGGCTGTTGTTTTTTTGGGTAAAAAAAGACCGATCGAGTAGATCGGTATTGGAGACCTTTCCGGCAAAATTAGCCGCTAATATAACGCCAGCTGAAGTCGGTAGCGACTTCGCTTGGTTCTTCTTCGGTTTCTTCTATTGACTCGGCTCGGACTTCGGAGACCCGATCCGGCTCACCAAAGACCTTTCCGTCATCATAAACTTCAAAAACCAGGCTCGGTGCGTTTGGTCCCTCAATCCTTCGAAGGATCACAACCACCCCATCCTCACAGCGAGCCAGAACACAAGGTCCATCCCCTTCACGGTTTGAAGGATTGAAGTAAACCATGTTCCCAGGAATACACTCCTTGGCTCGGCCTACCCGAACCACGACAGTTTTTCCACCAACACAAATCTTGAAATTCTTTCCCACAACTCCAGAAACCGGCTTGACGTATGAAATCCTTGTAGGCAGCATTACCATCTCCTTCGGGAAAACTGGTTGAAATTATTCTCAAACCAGAAAAAGAGTATAACAAAAAAAATAAAAAATGTCAAGAATGTAAGGTTTTTAAAAACTTAGTAAAAAAAGGCTTGAGAGGTTGGAAATGCTTGAAAGGCTAGAGAGGCTATTGAATTTTTTTGGATAAAAAAACACGCCGTAAGAAACGGTCGTGCTTGGTGAACCTGAAGATTTATG
>Ga0172379_10011793_pt1 | contig 10342 bp, 9 predicted proteins | sample GrowelOW334metaG_FD_119756 | JGI IMG/M metagenome (GOLD analysis project Ga0172379, IMG submission 119756) | Groundwater microbial communities from an aquifer near a municipal landfill in Southern Ontario, Canada - Groundwater well OW334 metaG | ecosystem: Environmental > Aquatic > Deep...
ACCAACCGCTGCCCCACGGCCTGCGTTTTCTGCATCAAGAACCCCTGGAAGATGGACTACCTCGGCAGCAGCCTGGACCTGGCCGGGCAGGAACCCTCCCCGGAGGAGATCCTGGCGCTGGCCCGACGGGAATGGGCCGCGGGGCCTTTTAGTGAATTTGTTTTCTGCGGTTACGGCGAACCGACTATGCGCCTGGAAACCCTGCTCGCTACCGCGCGGCTTATAAAAACCGGCCTGGCAGCCCCGCTGCCGCGCACCTTGCGCGTAAGGCTCAACACCAACGGCCTGGCCAACGCGGTCTGGAACCGCGACGTGGTCCCCGAGATGAAAGGCCTGATTGACGCCGTGCATGTAAGCCTCAACTCCGCCGACCCGGCGCAATGGGCGGCCCTGATGCGCCCCCTGCCGCAGTGGTCCGCCGGCGCCTTTGAGAAGGTTAAAGAATTCATCCGCGCCGCCGCCAGAGCCCTGCCAGAAACCTTTGCGACTGCAGTGGAAGGCGGCGGGGTAGACCTGGAAAAATTCAAGGCCCTCGCTGTGGAGCTGGGCGCAACCGCCAGGATACGCGGGCGGCTGGACCCCGCGGTCGCCGGCGCGGAGATCAACCCCGCGCCCCCGCTCTCCCGGGGAGGTGCAAAGCCATGATGGAGCGCAAATCCATGCTTTTGCTGCTGGCGCTGGCCGGGCTCCTGCTGGTAAGCGTGCCCGGAGTAATTTTCAACGACGCGGTAAGAAAATATTTCAGCTTCATGGGCGGGTGGAACACCGCCACAATAAAGCCCTCGCGGGCAAATTCCCTGCCGCCGCTGCGCCCCAGACGCGAGCGCCTGGCCGAGCCTGCGCGGCCTGAGCTGCGCTTCGTTAAATTTTCCGTAAAAATAGCCGGTGCAAAGGAAGTAAAAATAGCCGGCGACTTCAACAAATGGAACCCCGACGCCCTGTCCCTGGAAAGAAAAACCGGGAACCTGTGGGAGGCCATAATTCCGCTGCCGCCGGGGAAGTATAAATACCTCTGCCGCGTGGATGGCAAGGAAACGCTCGATCCGCTGAACCCCGACACCGACGCCGAGTCCGGGCGCAAAGTTTCGCTGCTCACAGTAAAATAACTTAGCCGCAAGTAAGCGCAACACATATAACGATGGCATTTAGAAGTACAAACTTTCCCAAGCCCGGCCTTACACATTTTTGCGGCTACCCCCTGCTTGCCGGCGTGGCGGCGTTATTTTTCCTGTGCCCCGCGGTCGGGCGCGCGCAGCGGGCGCTGCTCTGGGTGCCGGCAGGCTCGGTTGGTACCGGGGAAATAATAACCCTGCTTGAAAACAACAAAGACCTGCGGCTGACCGCCGCCCCGGAAGAGATCCCGGCGGAGCTGGGAAACCGGATAAAAAAGCTTGAAGACGAAGGCCGCCTGGAGCTTGCCCTGCGGCCGGCGGGAAACCCGCCGCTGCCGCTGCTGTATTACCCCTCCCTTGAAAGCGTTAAATGGGAAGGCAAGCCGTCCACGGCGGCTTTCACGGGCAATGACCGGTATTTCCTGGGGCTTCGCTTCGGCTTTCTGCGCGACGCCGCCCTGAAAAAGCTTATAAAGATCCCGCCGGGCCTGGCTATGCCCCCCGGCGGCCTTGTGGAAGATTATTTCCCACTGGCAAAATCGCTGGGCGTTAAATGGCTGGCATGCGGCCCTCTGGCCTCAACCGCCGCTGCGGTATTTACGGTGGAAGGCGTGACCGCCGTGCCTTTCACCAGCGCCGCGGCGACGGCCCCCGCCGCTACGGACCGTTTCCTGGTCTTTGACGAAACGGCCGCTGCCGACCCGGCGGCCGTGCGCGCGCAGCTTGCCGCGGAGCTGAAAAACCCGCTGTCGGGGAAAAAGCTTACCGTCTCCGACGCGCTGAAAACCGCACTATCCACCACGGCTGCCCCGGGCGATATCGCCGCGCTGGCCTCCCCCTGGGGCACCTCCAAGGATTACACCCGCTGGGCCGCGACTCCCGTGCAAAGGGGAGCTTTGGCCGCCCTGGCAAGGACGCGCGCAGACCTGATGCTGCACCTGAACGCCTGCCTGGGCGATTACTCTGCGGCAAAACCCGCTTTCGACGAGTACTTTTCCGCCGAAGATGGCGGCAAGCTCCTGGCGCTCGCTTCTCCCGACCAGGAGACGGCCAGCGAAACTGAAATAGAGATGCGCAGCTCCCTCGGTAACGCCTACCGCCTTATGCGCGCAACCCCGCCCCCCTGGATTTTTTCTTCGCTTGCGGAAGCGGTCCCTGCGACGCAGGACGCTGAGCAGCTGCAGATAAGCGTCAGCACCGGCAATTTTGAGATACAGAACGTCGGCAGAAAACCGGAATTGGAAGGACTGACAGCTGGCCTTCCCGCGACTGCCGACCCCTATAAACTCTGGAAACTGGACCGCCTGAAGGTTGAAGTGCTGCCGGAAACCGTAGTATTTCGGTTCTATCCGCTGACGATCGATAATGCGAAAATGCTGCCTTCCGGGTTCAGCCACATAGCGCTGGACCTTTACATAGACATCAACTATCGGCCGCGCGCCGGGCAGGCGGGCCTCCTGCCCGGCAGGCCGCTGCGCCCCTTCCCGGAAAACGCCTGGGAATACGCGCTGGAAATAACCCCTTATCAAGCTACGCTGTACACGGCCACCGCCAAAGGCCCCGCCGTCACCGCAGTTGTCCAGCCAGCGGTGCAGGACGGCGCCATCACCGCAACCGTGCAGCGCGGCGCTCTTAAAGGCAACCCGCTGCTCTGGGCCTATTCGGCCCTAATGCTTGAGCCCGCCGGGGCAAAGAATTTTCTCATCGCGGATTATATCGCGGCCGACATCGCCAACGGATACATCTACGCGGTTCGGCCCGATAAGAGGCAATAGAACGGAGACTTCATGGCAGACAGGAATAAAATAGTCGCGTTCACGGACGCTTATCTCGACTCAAAAAGCATAAAAGACCGCTCGCTCAACGGCCTGCAGGCGGAGGGGCGCCAGGCTGTTAAAAAGATAGCCTTCGGAGTTTCAGCCTCGCTGGAATGCATAAGAAAGGCGGCCGGCTGTGGCGCCGACATGCTGATAGTCCACCACGGGCTGCTCTGGGGCGGCAGTCAGCCCTTCAGCGGCCCCCTTAAACGCAAGCTGGAACTGCTGTTCTCAAGCGGCATATCGCTGTGCGCCTGGCACTTACCGCTGGACAAGCACCCGCTAGCCGGCAACAACGCCAGCCTGCTGAAAATGCTCGGCGCAAAGAATTTAAAACCTTTTGGCGCTTACGACGGGGGAACCATCGGGTTTCGCGGGGTTTTCGCAAAGCCGCTGGACATGGGCGACGTAGCCGCTGCGCTGGCGATAAAGCTGGACGCGGAGCCGCTCTGCTTTTGCTTTGGCCCTAAAAAGATAAGGGCCGTCGGCGTGGTGAGCGGCGGGGCGGCGGATATCTTCAGGCAGGCCGTGGATGCCGGGCTCGATCTCTATATTACGGGCGACGTACGGGAATCCACGCAGGAATTCGCCAGAGAAAGCCGGGCGAATTTCATCTCGGCTGGGCATTACAACACCGAAAAGCCGGGCGTGATTGCCTTGGCCGGCGTGCTGGAAAAGAAATTCGGCGTGAAGACGGAATTCATAGATATTCCGAACCCGGCTTGATAAAGTTGATAGAATAAGCAAGCTTAATAAAGGAGAAACGATATGAACAACCTGAAACAGTTACTACCAGCGCTGCTCCTGGCCGGCGCCTGCGCCAGCGCCCCTGTTCCTTACGAACAGCGCCCGCTCGCCTGCGTGATGCCTTTTACCTATTCGGCCGCCGACCAGCAGTACGCTTCCAGCGTGACCGGCCTGCAGGATTCGCTGACTGCCTCGCTGATGAAAACCGCGAAGATACGCCTGGTGGAGCGCGCCCGGGTGGACGCTGCCATGGCCGAGCTTAAACTGGCCGCCGCCGGCGTGGTGGACTCGAACACAGCCGCCCAGGTGGGCAAACAGATAGGCGCGCGCTACGCCGTGCTGGGCTCGATCACCGCGCTCTCCGTAAAAGACGAGTGGCGCAGCGTAAAGATAGCGGAGAAAACAGACCGCGTTGTGGAAGTAGCGGCGGAAGCCCGCCTGGTTAACCTGGAAACCGGCGAACTGCTGGGAGCCGGCCGGGCCGTCGGCAAATCCAAAACCTCCGAAAAACACGCCTTCGGCGGCAAGATCGGCGAGTTGGCTAAGCCCGAAACGATAATACAGACCGCGATAATGAACCTTACCGACGACCTAGCCGAAGACCTGGTCATGAATATCGGCAAATAGCCGCGGCCGGAGGGATAATGAAGATTCCGCTTTATTACATATGGGGCGACACGATGTTCTACGCCTACGCTGCGGTTTTCGCAGCGGCCCTGGCGGGCCTGGTTTACGCCATAAGGCGTTGGCTGGAGCTGAAAAACTCCCTGCCGTACGAGGAAGAATTTATGAGCGCGGAAGAGCTCTCAGCCCCGGCGGAAGAACTGGTTCCCACCCCTATGGCTGAAGTGGAACTGCCGCCACAGGAGGATACTGCGCCCGAAGCCGGGCCGCAGGGATACGCAGACCCTGAAAAAACCGTGGTGGTGGCGAATGTAGAGGAGCTAGTGGCGCAGGCGACCCTGGAAGCAGCGCAAGCCATAGTTTATGACTCAGCGCCGGCGGCTGCCCCGGCCCTGCCCGCCGCGCACGAAAACGCGCGGGCGGAGGAGTTCGTTAAAGGCATTTACGAGCACATCGCCGGCATCGAAGCCCGCATGGGCGCCATCGAAGAATCCATCGCCAAAGGCGGCGGCAACCGGCATTTTACGGTAAAGTTCCTGGAAGGTATTCTTGAAGATTACGATACCCTGAGCGTCGGGAAAATAAAAGCCCGGGTAGAATACCTGGTCTCCGACTTGAAAGAGAACCCGGCGGGCAAAAACTAAACCTTATATTCCAGCCGGGGCAGCAGCAGCACAATAAAGGAAAGAGTCAGCACCGCAGAGGCATTCATGCCTATGCACAAGCCGATGGAGAACTTCTCGGCCAGCAGACCGTTAACCATAAAAGTGAGCGGCAGCACCGCGTAGGCCAGCGTGGTCAGCACAGAGAAGAAGCGGCCTTTCATGGCGTCGGGCACGGTTGACTGGAAGAGCGTGAGCGCCACGGCGTTGCCGGCCCCCAGCGCCGCCCCGGCAGCGAAAAGCAGCGCGCAGATGCCGTACTTGTCCTGCGCGAAGTAAAGCCCCCCAAAACTCATACCCACAGCCAGCAGCGAGGCGAAGAACCAGCCGTAAATGCTGCCGTAGCCCTTTTTGAAGCTCAGCGCGACGGCCAGCGCCGAGGAACCGAGAGCGAAGAAAGTCTCAAAAACAGCCAACCAGGTTACGGATTCCTTAAGCGTGAATTTCACTATCATCGGAATGAGTATCAGGATAGGCCCTACAAAAAAATTGAAAGCGGCGAAAGTCAGGATAAGCAGCAGCACCGGCTTATTGCCGAAGATGTAGGCCAGGCCCTCCCTGAACTCCTCCATAAACGAGCTGTCCGCGCGGCCCCGCGGCTCCAGTCCGGTCTTTATCCCCCAGACCGCTGCAAAAGACGCTGCATACCCCGCGGCGTTAAAAAGGAAAGCGCCCGCTATCCCGGCGGCGGCCATAAGCACGCTGCCAAGCGCCGAGCCTATAACATTGGAGAACTGCATCACGGCGGAGTCGGCCGCCACGGCCTGCGGCATTTTCTCGGGCGAGGTGAGCGTGGCGATGGACGCAGCCACCGCGGATTCGAACAGCGGCCCGAAGCCGGAGATCAGAAAACAGATGGAATAAAGCCAATAGAGGTTGAGGCGGCCGCTCCAGAGCAGCAGCCCCAGGCACAGCACCAGCACGGCGCGTGCGGCGTCGGCGGCCAGCATTACCCGGCGCTTGTCTGAGCGGTCGGCCATAGTGCCCAGCAGCGGCCCGAACACTATGACCGGCAGCACGTTCACGGCCATAATAAGACCGAGATGGAACTTGGAGCTCTCCCCGGCGGCCGAAAGCACCCACCAGGCTATGGCTATGGAAAAGAACTTATCGCCTACGGCGGAGATCACGCGCCCGGCGAACAGCCGCCGAAAATCGGCGAACAGCGCCAGCGGGTGCGCTTTCAGCTCAGCCGTTAGCGCCGGCATCGGGCCCCTTTTTGCCGGCACAATCAGGGCACAGCCCCTGGGCGGAGGAAACCTTCTGGTGGCTGGCCACGTAAGCGTCCACCTTGGCGCGGTAGTCCTTGTCGTCGCGCAGCTTCCGGCAGGAGGCGCAGACGGGCAACAGCCCGGAGAGGATACGCTTCTCCTCACGGACGCGCATCAGCTCAAGCGCCTCCGCGCGGCGCGCCTCGTACTGGGTAAAAATTACCACCAGTCCCGCGGCCAGCAGGCAGAGTACGAAGGTTATGAAGATCCCGTAGAACCTGGTCAGCAGCACGCTGCGCGTGGGAGAAAGCGAGATCAGCGACCAGCCGTCGGAGCCGGACATCAGCCTGGAGAGATAGAATTCTTCTCCTTTAACATATACCAGGTCGCCGTCAGCAGGCGCCTCTTTCCAGAGGGGCTCCAGGTCAAGCGGCCCGAACTGGTTGGACTTCAACAGCTCGTAGCGGGCGTCCGCGCCCACGGTCCAGAGGCTGCTGAAAAGGAATTCCTTGCGCCCGGAAAGGAATACTACGCCCTCGGGGCTTACGAAGAACGCATAGGGCATGAGCTTCATTTCTTCTTCGAGCGAATCCAGATTTTTCTTTATCACTGCTACGCCCAGCACCTTGCCGACGCGGTCGGTAACTGGGGCGCTGGCGTAATAACCGCGCGTTTTAGTGGTATTTCCCAAGGCGAAATACCTGGAGGCCTTGCCCTGTATGGCCTCCTTAAAATACGGTCTGAAAGCGTAATTATCCCCGACAAAACTGAAAGGGTCGCTGCGGTTGGAAGAGGCTATGCCGGTACCCTTAGCATCCAGCAGGTAGGCTACATCCACCTCGTGGACCTTCTGAAAACGGTCAAGCAGGACGTTCGCCTTGGCGATATCGCCGGCGGACCTGGTTTGGGAGGCCTGCGTTACGGCCGCCGATTCGGCCATTACCGAGGCGGTCTGCCCGATGCCCAGCAGCTTCTCGTTCATGCGGAAATAAAGTATGGAGGTGTTGCTGCGGCCGTCCCGGACTACAGCCACCCGCTCCGCGCGGCCCAGTTCTCCCGTGCCCGCCCAGCCAGCGGCCAGAACCACGGCGATGGCCGCCAGCGGGAACCAGGCGGCTTTTGCCGACGGGGCAGCGCTGGCGCCCGGCTCAGCTACCAGACTGCGCGAATAAAGCCAGACGGACGCCGCGAGCAGCCAGGCGGCAACCGCCATAAGCGCCGCCAGTATCCCCTCCAGTAATTGCGCGGGAAAGCCGAAAATGTCCCGGAAAGATACGAAATTAAGCCAGGCGGCAGGCTGCATGGCGGACTTGGGCGCGATAACGCCGGCCGCAAAAGCGTGCAGGCAGAGCAGCACCCCCAACGCCAGCAGTGGGCGGCGCAGCTGCCCCGGCAGGGCGCGCGCGGCCTGCAGGACAACCCACCCCGCGAACAGTCCCGAGGTTAAGCCAAGCGCATATCGCACCGAGCCGCTAAGCCCGTCGATCCCGTACAGCGCCCCCGGCAGCGCCAGCAGTGCGAGCAGGAGATACCCCCACGCGCGCGGCGTACTGCCGCTGACATCCTGTTTCGAGCGCCGGGCGAATTCCAGGAGGAAGCCGAAAGACAGGACCAGTACCGCCAGGCGGAAACCAGCAAAAACAAGGTTATCTGCAAAACTGAACGCCGCCAGATTCATCCACTTGTCGGCGCCGGCAGCCAGGGCGAACAAGGCGAGCCAGCGCCACGCTAAAGCAGCCGGCTTTTCTTTCCGGAGAAAAAAACAGACCGCCGAAAGGACAAAAAAACACAGGCCGCAGAAAAAGAAAATATAATCCAGGTTGCCGTTAAAATGGCTCATTCAAATCTCCCTTTTCAGGATAGGTCTGGCGCAGCACACATACTATTATAATAAAATTATTCCCGCATATCGCGTTGAGGTGCAGCGGCAAAAATGGGCGGTTTATAAATTGATATAATTTCTCCGCGGCAGCTTACTATGGCCTCCTACTATACCCGCCTGAAAAAAGACCTGGACGAAGCGGCGGCCACCGGGCTTATCACGCTTGAGCAGGCGCAAAAGGTATTTGAGCGGGCCAGCGCCGCCAGCCTGCTGGGCGGGATGAAAGCGGCACACTGGATAGCGGCGGCGGCTGGCATTTTCATCTCCCTGGGTGTAATACTTGTTGTGGCCTCAAACTGGGAGAAGCTGGGCGCCGAATCGAAGATCGGCGCGTTCCTGCTGCTTTTCACCATAGCCGCGGAAGGCTCCATTTCGAACGAGGAAAAAACCGCGCTTTCCGTCCCGCTGGAACTGCTGTGGTTTTTCATGCCGATCGTCGGCATCGGCCTTTACGCGCAGATCTTCCAGCTCAGCGGGGACCCTGTAAAGCCGTACCTGCTCTGGGCGATCCTGTCCGCGCCGCTCACCTTCCTTTCAAAACGCAATACCGCCGCCCACCTCACCTCGATTCTGCTTTTTAGCGTGCTTTATTATGGCACGCTGGGCGGCGACAGCATGCTTTCGCTTACCGTCGCCCGCCACCGGGAAATGAGCCAGCCCGGCGCGCCCTGGACGCACTGGGCGCTGGCCCTGGCAGTGCTGGCCGCCGGGACGCTTACGCATTTATTTAAAACCACAGAGCGCGGGCGCGGCCTACCGCTGGGCGCCGGGCTTCTATGGCTGGTTATAATGCTTACCGCGGAAACCGCCCTAAAGCTCACCTCTCCGGCCATGTTGCTGCTGGCCGGGATGTCGGCGGCGGTACTCTGGCTGAGCTGGGACAAGGGCCGCGAGGAGGTTGAATCACAGCTCCCCCTGCTGGCCTGGACCGGCGCCGTTTACGCCATGACTTTTTTCTGGCATTACACTCCGGACAGGGAGAGCTTCCGGGCGGCGGATTCCACGACGGGCGCCGTGGTGACCTGGGGGCTCTGCGCCGCGGCGCTGGCGTCGCTGCTCCTGCGCAAGCAGCGCCTCCTCCCTGAAGGGGAAACCGAAAACATGCTTGCGAAAGGTTTACTGGCCGCCTCGATACTCTGCTCGCTGTTGCTTTTTGAGGCCAGCCACGAAACGGCGCAGCTGTTGGCCATTATCGCGAACCTCATACTGGGCGCGCTGGGCGTCTGCTTAATAATGGGCGGGGCGAAAACTTCCAGCGAGAAAACCATAAACCGCGGCGTCGCGGTGCTGACGCTTACGGCCATAACGCGCTTTGTCGATATTTTCGGCAGCCTCCTTACCAGCGGGTTCGCCTTTATAGGCGCGGGGCTGGGCTTAGCGGCGCTGGCCTACGGTGTAAACAAAGGCAGGAAAGCGCTTATCGACTCGGTGAAGAAATGAAAAAATTAAGAATTGCGCTGGGCGCGCAGCTATTATTCTTCGGAGCCTGGGCCGGGCATCTGCTTTTCTCCAGGAACGCCGGCGGCCCGGAGTTCTACCTTGAGACCGTCCCAGTGGACCCCCGCGACCTGATAAGCGGGACCTATGTAGCGCTTTCCTACGTGATTGCGAACCCAAAGGCAGCGAACTGCGCCGCTATGCCGGACCGTTATTATTTCGTGAAGCTGGAAAGCCGCGGAAAAACCGCTGTCACCGCGCAGGGCTTGGTCCCGGTGTACGAAGCCGTGGACTGTTCCCGCGAGCCCCGCGACAAAACCGGCTGGGCCATAACCAACGCGGAAAGCCGCGCCGGCGCCGCCAAATACGGCATAGAGCGCTTTTTCCTGAACGAGAACGACCCCCGCAAGGACGCGCGCAGCGGCTCGGTGGTGGCCAAAGTCAACCTTGGCAGGAACAACCAGCTGCAGCTGCTGGACCTGGTCTACAAAGCCGAACTCCAGCCGGCGGCCGCGCAAGCAGCCCCGGTAGCCGCCAACCAAGAGGCTAAAGAAGAGATAAAAGAAGCACCAGGATTTCAGCCCCCGATACTACCGTCCGGGGAATAACCACGGAGAAAACCTATGCAAAGAACCAGGGCCATGACCAGTGTGCAGCCGGATTGGGAGACTTTCCATAAGATGGAAAACTCCGAAAAAATACCTTACTTTTCAAAGAACGACCGCCTCTACGACTGCCTCTTCGCCCAGCAGTTCAACCGAGAACTGCTTGAGCACCTTTTTAAGACCGCCGACAAACTGCGCACCGTAACCGGCAGCAAGGACGGCGCGGACCACGCCGCAGGACTGCT
>Ga0172379_10011794_pt1 | contig 10342 bp, 11 predicted proteins | sample GrowelOW334metaG_FD_119756 | JGI IMG/M metagenome (GOLD analysis project Ga0172379, IMG submission 119756) | Groundwater microbial communities from an aquifer near a municipal landfill in Southern Ontario, Canada - Groundwater well OW334 metaG | ecosystem: Environmental > Aquatic > Deep...
ATCGAGTCGATTATGTCTCGTAATGAGGAGATTATTTTAAACAGTGAAGCGATACTTACCGATACGACACAAGAAGCATCGATAGAAGTTGTGATTTTTCAGCTTGGAAGTGAAGAATATGCGTTTGAGATCGAAGAAGTAGCTGAGATTATTGATATGACACCCGTGACTCCCGTCGCAGATTCTCATGAGATGATTGATGGGATCATCAACATACGCGGGCAGATTGTTACGATTGGTTCATTGCACAAGCGGTTAGGAATTGAACCTTCGCATCGAGAGGATCAAAAGATTATTATTTGTCATGCGAAAGGGTCCCGAATTGGTTTTTTTGTGAACTATGTGAGTGATGTTATGGCAATACCTCATGATTTGATGCGCAAAGATGATGGGGAAGAGGGGATATTTTCGCATGTTCTTCATTTAAATGAAGGAAAACGGTTGGTGATGTTATTTAATCCCAATGTATCCAAACTCTTGCAAGGGAACAAGTCGTGAAAAAAGTATTGATAGCCGATGACTCCGCCTTGGTTCGTAAGCAGCTTAGTGAGATTATAGGGACATTGGATTTTGAAATTGAAACAGCACGCAACGGTCAGGAAGCGGTACAAAAAGCGATAGAAACTCAATACGATGTGATCACCATGGATATAAATATGCCTGTGATGGATGGTCTCAGCGCAGTAAAACGCATTATGGAGGCGCGACCTACTCCTATTTTGATGATTAGCTCTCTTACTACTGAGAGTGCTGGCATTACGATGGAGGCATTGGATGCGGGTGCAGTTGATTATATTGCGAAACCTGGAACCATGAATGTGGGAAAATCGGAAAATCGAGAAGATATTCTTGCAAAAGTAACTTCTCTTAGTCGTATTCCTCCTCGTCGCTTAAAGACGATTGTTCGACGTCCCGTACAGCGAGAGCGAGCTCCTGTTCGTCGTGAAAGCGGTGTGCAAGCTCCTGCTTTTGTAGAGGTCTCAAAAGTGTTATTAATAGGTGCTTCTACCGGAGGTCCTGGACTCATTGAGCAGATATGCAAAGCGCTGCCAAGAGGATTTCCCTATGCGGTGTGCATTGTTCAGCACATGCCGGAGCAATTTACTGCAGCCTTTGCAACTCGGTTAGATAAAGTCAGCACGTTACCGGTTATCGAGTGTAAAGATCATATGGAGCTTTCAAGCGGAGTAATCTACCTTGCTCGCGGCGGCGTGCACATGCATTTTGCGAAAAAAGTAACGGGAAAATTTGTCATACGGGAAGAGAAAAATAAAAACAACCGTTTTTTTCAACCCAGTGTGGATGAGATGTTTGAGAGTGCGGCTAAGATCTTTTCAGGCGATCAAATTACGGCTGTTTTGTTGACTGGTATTGGGGATGATGGAGCCAGCGGGATGGTGAAAATCAAAAATGCAGGTGGATTTACTATCGGAGAATCGGAAGAGACAGCAACGGTGTATGGTATGCCAAAAGAGGCATTTGATCGTGGTGGCGTGTCCCAACAGTTACCGTTTCCAAAAATAGTACGCGCACTGCAAACATTACATTAAAGGAGATTATATGGCATTAATAAAAAAACATACAGCACCTATAATTGAGGAATTCCCTCCATTACAGACACTCCCGGAAGCAATGGCCTATTATCATTCCAATGAGGGTAATTTTGAATCTCAAGCGTATGCGGCAGAAAAAATTGTCTCTTTTGACGGCGGTGGAGCAAAGCTGGTCCATTTATTGGTGGATGACCCTCACATTCATAAAGATATGGCAAGCTATATCGCATCGTTGCTCACTGCGATGGATTCTAAGCGTGCCCCGATCGAAGCAATTATGGATTTGTTAAAAGTTCGTAATGCCTATATTCGTAATTTGGGGATTACAACACTGCAAAGTTATGGGGATGCAATCAAATATTACATTGTTAAATTTCTTATAGGGAATGATCGCGATTTGCGTATTTTTGCTATCAATGTGTTAGGTGATGTTAATTTCGCTGAATCACGTGAAATGCTTGTCGAACTTTTGGAGAGTGAAGCGGATATTAATGTGGCAATGACGGCAGTGGATTACATGGCAGAAATTGGAGAAGTTCGCGACATTGAGCTTTTGAACAGCGTCAAAGGGCGATTTAACGATGCATATGTTGATTTCGCGGTTGACAATGCTATCCGCAGTATTCGGGGGTAAGGTATGGCCTATCTTTTAAACGACGAAAGCTTCCATAAAATGACCGATTACATTTACCGCAAAACGGGAATTTTTTTGGAAGTCGATAAGCATTTTGATAAATTAGCAAAATACATCGATGTTCGGGCAAAGGTGATCAATGCAGACTCGTTTCGAAAGTATTTTTATACCTTACGATTTGAAGACAAGGACGGGACTGAATTTCAAGAGTTGATGAATGCGGTTACGGTAAACGAAACCTATTTTTACCGAGAAAAAGAACAGTTTGAAGTTTTAGTTGATCGTATTTTGCCAGAGCTTCATGCAGTCAAACCTCGAGCTGCGCCGATTCGGATTCTTTGTGCTCCGTGTTCGACGGGAGAGGAACCTTATTCAGTCATTTTACATTTGCTTGAAGAAGCGCGCCTGATTGAAGATAGAGATATTGAAGTTGTGGGAATCGATATTGACAGTACGGTTATTGCAAAAGCAAAATTGGGGAAATACAGCGAGCGTTCAGTTCATGCGATTCCCGCTGGAGCTTTGGCTAAATACTTTAAGAGACGGACACTAGGATTTGATTTGATCGATGATTTAATCGGAACAGTTGACTTCAAAGTAGCTAATATCTTTGATAAAACGCAAATGCGTCAATTGGGAAAATTTGATGTTATCTTTTCACGAAACATGCTGATTTATTTTGATGATGCAAGTCGTAAAGAGGTAGCAATGACCTTTTATGACATGGTCAACGTCGGTGGTTATGTATTGCTAGGTCATGCAGAGTATATGAGTCGTATTACTTCTGTCTTTAAAGCTAAAAAAATCGATTCAACACTCATTTATCAAAAATAAAAGGACAATATTATGCCATTAGTTATATTTGTAGACGACAGTGAAACCGCTCTTGCTTCCACTCGGATGGTAACCGACAGTATGCCCATTACGGTTAAACAATATTTGAATGCTCCTGATGCACTTCGCGAGATTCAAGGCGGGATGACGCCTGATTTGATTATTACCGATATGAATATGCCAGTAATGAACGGGTTTGAGTTTTTACAAGGAGTTCGTGCGCATCCTGCAACCGCACGCACCCCAGTATTGATGCTCACGACTGAAACCCGTGATGAGTTAAAGCAACAAGGTAAAGCATTGGGATTGACAGGGTGGATTGTCAAACCTTTTAATCCTGCACAGCTCAAGCAAGCGATTGCACGAGTATTACGTTTGGCGTAAGTGATGCAGTTTTTACACACACTGGATGGATTGTTGGAACACATTAAATCCGTAGAGCGTGAGACGATAGAAATGACCCAGAAAGCCCAGCTTCAAGTGGTTCGTTTTATCGAAAAACAAGGTTTGATTCTCGATGATGAAACGTTAGAGGTGATGCAGTATCAAGACATCATTGCTCAGCAGTTAGGGGCAACCATCGAAGCGATCGAAAATGCGCAAAAACATTTGCAGTATTTTACGCGTGCATTTAGTGAAGATGATTCACTAGCAGCAGAAAATTTAGAAAAAATGCATGGCAAGTTAACATCAGCGCTCAAGCGGGCACAAGAGAAGCATTCAGCTTTTGGCGGAAAAATACAGCATCAAGATGATGACGGTATAGAGTTTTTTTAGGAGATATGAGATGGCAACAGTTATGGTAGTCGATGATTCAAAAACAGTACGAAGTTATCACGGCTCAATCTTGCGGGACTTAGGGGTGAATTTTCTTGAAGCCGAAAATGGGATGGAAGCGCTCGAAAAGACGTTGGATAATGAAGTAGATCTTTACCTCGTTGATGTCAATATGCCAGTAATGGACGGATACTCTTTTGTGAGTGAACTGCGAAAGCAGCCTGCTCATAAGCTAACTCCTGTCATCATGATTACAACGCAAGAAGCTGCTACCGATAAACTCGAAGCATTCAAAGTAGGGGCAAGTCTTTTTGAGACCAAACCGATTAAGCCCGATGCCCTCAAAGGGTATCTCCAGTTATTGATCAAAGCCACACTCTAAGGGACACACAATGGATGCGCTACTCGAACAATTTTTACTTGAAGCCAGAGAAAATCTAGCTTTCATCGATCAAAACATTGACAAAATCGGCGGGGATGATCCTGAACTGCTTAATTCGGTTTTTCGTGCCGCTCATACACTCAAGGGTGGCTCTGGAATTGTCGGATTTGAAGCGGTTAAGCGAATCACTCATCACGCAGAAGATTTGTTGGATATGCTGCGATCGGGTAAACTCGATTTTCAAGAGAGAATGGTTGAGTCTCTCTATAACGCATTTGATGAGGTGGTGAATCTCATTGAAGCGGCAGAAGAGAGCGGGGATATTGTCAGCGCGGATGAAGAACGAATCGACGAAATTGCAAAAGAGCTTAGCGGACTTATGGGTAAAACCATTGAAGTGCAAGTATGGACATGTCCTTTTAGAAGCGTAAGGGATATTAATCGCATTGTGAATCTTCCGATGCCATTTCTACGCTCTTTTGGTCAAAAAATACCCTTTGCTCTTGGGGCTATTGATGAAGAGATGTGTTCGAGAGAGCAACTGTATGTGGTCGTTTTTGATATTGATGAATCGTGCATGGTGTATGGAAATGATCCAGTTTATACGCTATCTCTTATTGCCGATAAAGTACTTGGTGTTCATTCGTGCATGAGCAACAATGCGGCTACTTCTACGCTTAGCGGATTTGATGATCCGGATGGATTATTATTGAAACTTTCAATGGTTGCTTTTGTATACGCTACGTATGAAGAGATTAGCGATGCATTGTTCAACTTTAGTGATGAGCTCGAATTTATGCCATTGGATATTGTGACATTATTGGGAGTAGATGAGGGAGAGCGTGGGCATACGTTGGATGTTCTCAAAGAGCTAAGCCATGAGTGTGCTGTGCAAATCGATGCGAACAATCCTCTCGAAATTTCTCAGCGCATCGTCAATACTTTACCCCTTATTGGAAAAGATACGATTCAAAGCGCACAGCTCAATCGCGCGCTTGATGTTATTGGTTGTATAGCTGATCGTGATTTAAAAGAGTTGAAATCCTTTTTTGCCAAATTGCCGCAGGGGCATACCTATGAGTATAGTAGTGAATCGTGTGCGCAGAGTGTGGATGAAGCTTCTTCTCAGCCGACAGTAATAGTAAAAGAACCGCTGGATGAGGTTGCGCTTCAACGGCTGCAAGCTATTCTTACTCAGCAACTTCAAACTCTTGAGTGTGTAGAGGATGACAGTGCTCTTGAGCGAGTCAAGGCGATGATAAGTGCTCTGAGTGAGCATTTAGAAACACTTCCAAGTCAAGATGCTTCGTCTGATGAAGTGATGAGATGGTTGCGTCAAGAGTTAGGATTGGAATCTCGCGAAGAAGTTTGTTTTGATGCTCCAGCAGAGAGTTTAAATGAGATAGACGAAGAGATTTTGAGTATCCTAGAACTTACGATTCCTGAGGTAGAAATTACAGTTCCTGCCCCAGTAAATATCATCACTGCTGCAGTAGAAAAGCCATCTGTGGTGATCAAACCTGCTGTTGTCGAAGAGCTAAAAATTGAAGCAGACGTTCAAAACGCAGGAACTAAAAAAGGGGTTATTGGTAAAACCGTGAAGGTCGATCAGGAATCAATTGATAATTTGATGAATGTAGTGGGCGAGCTTCTTGTGGCTAAAAACTCTCTACCGTATTTGGCAGACGGCGTACATGCAATGACTCCAGAGGGGACAAAACGGGCGATCATGGAAAAATACACCTTTATTAACCGCCTCACCGAACAGCTCCAAGATTTGATTATGTCGATGCGTATGCTCCCAATCTCCTATGTATTTGACCGTTACCCAAAACTGGTACGGGATATTTCGAAAAACCTTAATAAAAAAGTCACACTAATGATGGATGGAGGAGAGACGAAACTCGATAAAAATATGATCGAGATGCTTGCCGATCCTATGATTCATATTATGCGAAATTCTCTTGATCATGGAATCGAACTTCCTGAAATACGTATCCAAAAGGGTAAAAATCCAGAGGGTCAAATTACCCTTAATGCCTATCCGCAGAGTGATAAAATCATCGTCGAAATTCGTGATGACGGAGCGGGTATCAATGTTGATCGTGTTGTTCAAAAAGTATTGGAAAAAGAGCTTTTGACATTGGATCAAATCGATGCAATGAGCGATGATGAAAAAGCAGCACTGGTTATGTTGCCTGGACTCTCTACGGCTGAGACGATTAGTGAGTACAGCGGACGCGGCGTAGGTATGGATGTGGTACGCAAATCAATCGAAGGATTTGGTGGCACCATCCGCATCAAAACCGTTCCCAATCAAGGGACAACGATCTATCTCTCTATCCCAGTATCCCTCGCTGTAACGTCATTGCTTCATGTGACGATGAGCGGTGTTCACTATGGATTTCCAATGGATAGCGTCTCTGAGACTGTTAAAATCGAGTCATCGCAAATTGAATATTTACAAAATGAGCCGTTTATTTATTTACGCGGAGAAGTTATTCCTCTGTTGTTTACACGTCAAATGCTCGACGAGAAAGTATTGATCGGCAAAACACTTCCAGTTGTGGTACTCAATATCAAGGGTAATTTACTGGCTGTTGTTGTCAATGCGCTTATCGGGCAAATTGATGTCGTACAAAAACCGCTGGAGGGAATTATGGAACAGCATCCAATTTTCAGCGGTACGGCATTGTTAGGTAACGGGCAAATTATCATGGCGATTGATCCGCTGGGGATGTTACAGCTTTCGCACACACTTCAAACTGATTACCAACACGCAAGCTAAAGGATAACAAATGGAAGATTATATAGTTTTTACGGTGGGAACGAATTTTTATGCACTCAATGTCGCGAATGTAGAACGGATTATTCAGATGCCGAGTGTTACAGCCATTCCTAACGCACATCCTTTTGTGGATGGAATGATGTCTTATGAGAAGCGTGTGACAAAAGTGGTAAATTTTCGTAAAATGACAGCCATGACGGCGCATGAAGAAGAAATTCATAATCTGTTTCAACGTGTTGGGAATGATCATCAAGTTTGGGTCGATACTTTTATGGCAGCGATGGAAAACAACAGCGGATTTGCTCTTACTACGGATCCTCATGCCTGTCGTCTTGGAAAATGGTTGGACAATTACAGTACCCATGATGCAGATGTATTGGCAATTTTAAAGGTACTGCGTCCTACCCATGCGAAACTTCATGAGCGCGGACGTGAAATATTAGCACTGCGTGAAACCAACCCTACCGAGGCTCTGGAGCAGGCACGCCGTGAAATTGTGTCAATTTTTTCAACGACACTGGGCGAAATTCATAAAATGGGAGAAATGTCTCAATCCATTTCAGGGCACATGCAAAAACTATTGATTTACCAAGCGGGAGAGAGCTTTTTTGCAATCAAAGTTGATGGGATTGACGATATAGCACGGATTGAACCTTCAATGATCAAGACGGTTGATTCAAATAGTAATTTAGGAGATTTTTTAGAAACGTCAGGCGTCGTTGAGATGGGTGAGCGACTGGTAAATGTTATAAAATCGGTCTCAATGCCGGTAAAAGAGGGTGCATAATGTCTATTTCAATGGAAAATAACACCGTAACTTTCAGCGGGGTAACGTATGAAGATGAGATAGGGGCATTACGTGATTATTTGCAGCTCTCTTCTCCTGAACCGATTCTTTTTGATTTTACGGAGTGTGATGATGTCCACTTGGGAATTTTACAGCTTGTTTTGGCGTATAAAAAATTGTATGCAGCTCAATATCGCTTCGGAATGTATGAGAAGTTGTATCAAAAAATATGTGAAGGCTTTGAAGTGACCGAAGTGCATTGCGCGTAAAGGAGTATAATGACGTCTGATTACATTATTTTTACAATTGCGCAAAGAGATTATGCGCTAGAAGTTAGTCATATTGATCGTATTGATCAGATTCCACATCTGACTCCTATTCCCAATGCACATCCTTATATTGATGGATTGATGACGTATCAAAACCTGACGGCAAAGGTGATTAATTTTCGAAAAATGACCAATTTGCAAACGCATGAAGAACAGATGTTGGAATTATTTAATCAGGTAATAAAAGATCATCAAAATTGGGTAGTAGCACTGGAAACGTCATTACGCGATGGTGTCCCTTTTAAGCTTGCCCTTGATCCCCATTTATGCCGATTGGGCAAATGGATTTATTCGTATCAAGCACACGACCCTGAGGTGCTTGCTATTATTCGTGCCCTCATACCTGTCCATGCGCAGTTACATGAAACGGGTGCAAAGTTATTGCAGCAATGCACGGGTGATACTGAAGCCACCTTGGAATGCTACCGAAATGAGATTGTTAATGGTGTTTTCGTGGATACAATGCGCCTCTTGGGTGAAATGGTACGAAAAAGTACCGAAATTTCTTCTCAAACACAAAAACTTCTCATTTATCGAAGCGGAGACGGTTTTTTTGCGATCAAAGTGGATGCCATCCGAGATATTATTGCATTGGATGAGGGAGATATAAAACCTTATGCGCATAATGTAAAAGTAGGCGCATGTTTGCGCACACGCGGAGTTATCGAGTACAAAAAATCACTCGTTGTTGTTATCGATTCCGTCACTCTTCCGATTGAAGAGGTGGCATGAAGACCATAGTTGTATCTAATCGTAAAGGTGGCTCTGCAAAAACAACCACGGCAGTCAATCTTGCGTGTGAGCTTGCCAAGCGAGGTTCAGTATTGCTCATTGATTTAGATACGCAAGCGCATGCATCTATGGGTGTGGGCTGTATGGGATCGCTTGATAATGGAGTGCACTCGATTTTTTTTGGTAAAACTCTCAGTGAAACTTTCGTTCCGACCGTATTTGAGCAACTGACACTCTCTCCTGCAACCGAATTCTTCGATGTGTACGAAAATGGTGATTTAAGAGGAGTATTACGAAACCGTTTTTTTAATGAAATGATTCACGAGTTCTTCGATTATGTAGTGATTGATACGCCACCCACATTTGATTCCCTGCTCAAAAATGCACTTGAAGTTGCTGATGCAGTCGTGATCCCTTTTGTTCCTCACCATTTGGGTGTGGTTGCCGTGGGGCAAATGGTGCGAGCTATTTATCAAAATGCCTCTTATAATGGACAACGTACCCCAAATGTAGGAATTTTACCGGTCATGGTCAATGCTCATATCCCTGAACATCGTGACGCTATTGCCAAAGTAAAAATACAGTTTGGAGAGGAAAAGTTTTTTTCTCCCATCGGCATTGATGTTAAGCTTTCCAATCAGTTTGAGGGTGGAAATCCGATAATCAATCAGCCTGAGCGATCCCGTGGAATAAAAGATTACCATCGCTTTGTCGAAGAGTTGTTAAATAGGATATAATTGTTTTAATATCATAGGATGGATGTAGTATGAAAAAAATTCTCATCGTAGATGACAATCAAAATAACCGGATGTTGCTTCGAGCATTAATAGAAGATTATTGTGAGAGCAATGAGGAGACGGTTATTATTCATGAAGCGATCAATGGATTAGAAGCTTCACTGCTAGCAGAAGACACCCGTTTTCAGATTATTTTTATGGACATTATGATGCCGGAGATGGATGGTGTCGAGGCAACACACCGGATACGTTCATTTGACCCAAAAGTATTGATTGTTGCTGTTTCAGCTGTTGATGATGGAGAGCGTCAGCGACAAATATTGAGTAATGGGGCAGAAGATTATATTTCTAAACCGTTAAATGCCGATGTTTTTATCGCCCGTCTAGGGAACTATTTTTCATTGGTAAATTCACGAGAAACGGTCAAAAAACGCTTTAATCCGGGTGCTGCGAATGTGATGAGTTCGGATACTTTTAGTCGTAAATTACTGTTTTACATTCAAAATGAAGATGATCTTGCAGAGTTTTGGGAATATTATCTTCTTGGCCACGAAGGTGGATCTGAAAGCTTGAGCAGTGGTGTCCGTACCTTGTATGCATTGGGATCGGTTAGTTTAAAACTAGGAATAAAGAACCAGATTATCGTTGAAGAATCGGACACGAGTCTCTATATGACGATGACAGAAGCTGAACAGATTAATGCCAAAATTATTCAGCTTATTTTCCTAAAGAACTCAGAAGTCCATGATTATAAAATTCAAGACAATAAGCTGACTATACGAATCCCTA
>Ga0172379_10011795_pt1 | contig 10341 bp, 9 predicted proteins | sample GrowelOW334metaG_FD_119756 | JGI IMG/M metagenome (GOLD analysis project Ga0172379, IMG submission 119756) | Groundwater microbial communities from an aquifer near a municipal landfill in Southern Ontario, Canada - Groundwater well OW334 metaG | ecosystem: Environmental > Aquatic > Deep...
GCTTTGAAATAACCACCTTATCAACACCACTAATAGCTTCTATAATTTCCTTCCTATCATTTTCTTTCATAAATTCTTTTCCTTTTTTCTTCCGAAGCCAATTATCATTATTTAAAACAACAATAAGAAAATCTCCTAGCTTCTTTGCTTCTTGAATATATCGAACATGCCCGATATGAATCGGGTCAAAACCCCCGCTAACCATAACCACTTTTGGAGGTTGGTTTTTGCCTGCCTGCGCAAACAGAGTTTTTGGTTTTTGGTTTTTAATTATTTTTTTCTTCATTTTATTCACTGTTCCCTTTACTCTATCCCCTATATACTTTGCATTATATCACCTAAATAACAATTTAACTCAAAATAGAAGTGCAAAAGGCGTATCTTTTAACCTTAACATAAAAAATTAAGATACTAATAAATAAGGCTTTAAAAATAATATAATTATTATACCATCTAGAAATCTATTATGATAGAAGTTGGAGTTTACTTGGGGTGCCTACTGGGATCGCAATTACGCTTTTCGATCCTTACAGGATCAGTACACCTTTTCCGTTCGCAAGCTCACACGGAAAAGGTCTTCGAATCCCCGACGCAAATGAAGCAGCTCATTTGCTTAGGCACCCAATAAAAAATAACCCTGACGGGTATTCTTTATTGGGTGCCTACCGGGATTCGAACCCGAACTGAGAGTTCCACAAACTCTAGTGCTAACCATTACACTATAGGCACCATGGTTATGAATACTGACTAACTACACATTTATACCAGAAAAACACCCAAAAATCTAGAGCTCTTCTATGTTTAATTTAAATTATTGTTTTGCTGGTATTGGAGGTAAACACATTGTTCCTTTAGGTGATGAAGTTATCTCTCCTTCAAATCCAATACTGTCAACACAGAAGAAATTTTTATATTCGGGAACTACTCCTTCGGGGAATTCATAACTGTCCGCTATCGGCACAGTGAAAGACCAAGCTTTCGGATTTGAGTAACAATATCCTGATCCATTGGTCGTTTTAAATATATTATTCAAAAGGGTCGAAATAGAACTAATCGCGATTGTTGAATTTTTATTATGACCAGTTGGAGAAAATAGTGATCCAGAAGTAGGATTCATACAACTTCCATTTCCGTTAGATTTTACTCCATATCCTTTCTCAATATTGAAAAGAACAGTAGACAATATACCCAATGAAGAAACATCGTTTTTTAGCTTCAATTGTTTAGTTGTTTTAATAAAATCAACAGCTTGAATAAATGTATCAGGAATAAAGATACTGTTTGGAGTATTGAAATCATAATAAGTCGTCTTCCAATTAATGACTACCGGATTATTCCCAATACTTTTATCTTCAAAGCCAACAATTTTCGAGAGTGGGATATCAAGAATCACGTTATATTGATAAATATTATTATCCCCCTTTCCTATCCAAACTTCAAGAGAATTAATAGTTGTCGCACCGAGTATTTCAGTTAAATTATTTTTATCAAAATCTGAAAGATTAAGAGTAAAATTTTCGGAAACTTTTGTTAATAATTTTTTCGACAATTGCCTATCAACATTTATTGAGTAATGATATGTATCAATACCTTTGATATTCTCTCCACCTTTCTCGATCACCTCCACAGAGGAAATCAGCTCATCAAAAGAATTCAAAATATCTATATTTATGTGCGAAGATACTCCTCCAGAAAGAAGCTTATAAAGATTTATCTTTTTTAGACTCGCTTCAATCTTTTCTGAGAAAATTGCAGGCACTAATGAAAATTGTTCTTCATTTATCTTAACGATAGAAACTTCAGGAGTTTTCTGTTTAACTACTTTACTCAGATCAGGAATAGAAATATACAAATCTTTACCATCATTTTTAATATCACTAGTAATATAACTAGGTAAAATAGATCCTTTAACGGTTATAAAACTATCCGCCAAGAGCTCTGCCTCTTTTTTATTAACAGAACCAAGAACATTTATTGAGATGTTGTCTTTATCTGGTAGACTAGCAGCTTCTCCGCTAATGAGACCTGACGAAATACTGGCAAAAGAAGGAGAGGTGATCTCAATATTGGTCTCAGTCTTGTATGAACCCAAAGATAACAAAACGCTAGAATAATTCAAAATTAAAACTTTAGGATCTTTCTTTATAAAAGGAATATTTATTTTACTTAGATTTAATTTCCCACTGGCAAGTGCCCATGATAAGCTCCCCAAAACAATAACAATCGGAATTATTACTATCAATAATTTAATTATTTTTATATTATTTCTTACTACTTTTTTCTTTACTTCAGCTTTATTTACAGACATCAAATCCTTACTATAAGACGAGAGCATAGCAATTTTTGACAAATCTTTGATACCAAAATCTTTCTGCTCAAGTTTTTCGATAAGTTGATCTGTTTTTGGCTGGCTCAATGGGTCCATCTTTGGTTTAGGAACAAGCGTGGGTATAAATTCATCACCCATCATTATGTTTTGGGCTTTCTCGAGTTCTGGTTTTTTGTTTATATCCTCTATTTTCTTTGGTTCTTCTTTTTTTATCTCTATTTTATTTATTGCTATCTTCGTTCCCATTTCTACCTCCTTTTTTTCTTCAATAACCTCATTTTTCACCTCTTCTTTCTTTACTTCTTCTTTAATAATTGGCGCCATCCTAGGAACCCAGACCTTGGGAGCTTCTCTTTCTGGTATTTCTACCTTATATTCTTCTATTTCTGTTTCGGAATTAGATTCGGGTTTGATTTCAAGTACTGGTACTTTCTTTGCCTCTTCGTTGCCATCTTCCTCTTTAGAATAGTCAGATTTTTCTATTACTGAGTCGACAATATTATCCACTTTTTTCTCCTGTCTGGGTTGTTTTATTTCAATTACTGGTTCTCGATATTCATCTTTTTTAGATTTCTGCTCAATGCTTTGAAAACCCTCAACGACATCTTCCTTGCGCCAACCGGCTCCAATAAGTTTAGATTCTATCAATTCTTTTGATAGTCCATTGTTCATCTGTTTCTTTATATAAGAAATCAACTCTGAAGTTGTCATACTCATTTATTATACCATTTTAAATTAAAATTGGTAAACAAATAACTTGCGACCAAGCTTATATTTACTTCTTTTCAAATCAATTTCATTAATTGGCTGTTTCCCTGTAAATTTGAAGGAGAGTGATACGAGACGAGTCCCTGGTTTTAGTTCTTTATCAAATTTTGTAAGTAAATCATCCATTATATTTGGATATAAATATGTAAAAATATGGGTCGCATTTGATAAATCTTGTTTGAAAAAATCTTTATTTACAATCTCCACCTTATTCCCTGTTTTTTTCTTACTAAAAAATGAATTTACTCGAGCCAGAATAATTGGAAAAGTATTATTTTCAATTCCAATATATTTAGCTTTTGGGTTTATTTTTGAAAGATGGATTAAAATTCTTCCATCGCCACAACCAAGATCATAAACAACACTATCGTCTTTGACTTCTAGGGCTTTCGCTATATCTTTCATAATGGCACTTGGAGCAGTCACAAATGGAACCTTATTCTTAAAATTACCAATTGCCCAAAAAATGAATAGGACCAGTACAACAAAAAATGAAATTAATAATACAAATTGAAGTATCAAAAATAAAATATGAGGCATAATTATTAATTATACTACAAAAAGAGATTATATTGTGAAAGGGAGAAGAAAATGAGGCAAAACCTCACGATTTTTAACATTTGTGCACGGGAGAAGATTTGAACTTCCATGCCCTTGCGGGCGCTACCACCTCAAGGTAGTGCGTCTACCAGTTTCGCCACCCGTGCATATCTAGAACTTTAACAAAAAAATCCATTTTTGTGAAATGGATTTTTTTGATTTTTATTCAGCTTTAACAACTTCCTCTGGTTCCTCCTTTCTAAGAGTCACACTCTTTAATCGTTTCTTAACTTCTTTAACGGCTTTTGTCCTTATATAGTAGAGTTTACTTCGGCGTGTTTTTGATTTTCTTATAACTTCAATCTTATCAACATTTGGAGAATATAATGGGAAGATACGTTCTACTCCGACACCTGATGCAACCTTTCGAATTGTAAATGTGGCACCACTTTCTGTTCCATGTTTACGAGAAAGAACAAGCCCTTCAAATGCCTGTAAGCGAGTTTTGCCTTTTTCTAAAATCTTACTCCAGACACGAACAGTATCTCCGGCCTTGAAATCAAGCTTTTTACGGTCTTCTTGGTTAACTGAAGTGAATTGTTTTTTCGTCATTTCCATGGGCTCTACTTTATCATATATAGCTATTTTAAGCAAGATACATCTTTATTGCTTTTTTAAAATCTGCAGGAAGCGGAGCTTCTATAGTTTTTAACTCTCCATTTGATTGTGTAAAGGTTATAGAAGAAGCGTGAAGGGCCAACCTTTTCATTCCAAGGGCTAAATCTTTTGTCCCCCTATATATTGGGTCAGAAACAACTGGATGGTTAATGTAACGCATGTGAACTCTTATTTGATGGGTCCGACCAGTCTTTGGGTAAACCTCCACATATGAATATTGCTCCCCTTTATCTCTAAATCTATCAATAACAATGTATTCTGTTATCGCATCTCGGAGTGGTTGACGAGCTCCTCGGCCAGCCGTATAAGCGCGGATATCCTTCGGTGAACGCCCAATAGGGACATTGATTACTCCCTTTCCTCCTGTTAAGAGTGAAGCCTTCGGGTCAGAAACTGATCCGTAAACAAAAGCACGGTAAACTTTTTTAACTTTGTGATTTTTGAATTGATCTTTTAGAAAAAGAAAAGTTTTTTGATTTTTGGCAATTAAAAGAACTCCTGATGTTTCTCTATCTAGGCGATGAACAATCCCAGGCCTTTTAATTATTAATTCTTCATTATTAATTATTAATTTTATTGGCTCTCCAACATTCTTGGTCGATGGATAATTCAAAAGAACCCAGTCGGCAATAGTTGGTTTTTTGCTTTTACCATCGGAACCTGCCCCGTAGTGTGCTTGCTCTACTGCGGGGTGCACAGCAACACCTGCTGGTTTGTCGATAGCTAGCATATTTTTATCTTCATATAGGATTTTGATTTTCATATGGTTAATTCTTTAATTTTTTCAATCCAACCCATTATAGTAAGAAATAATTTTGTATCACAAACATAAATATCAAATGTTCCATATGGGAGTGTATTCCTCTTTTGTAAACTGGCTGAACTAGGTTTTATATATGTTTTAAAAAACTGACTACGTGGTATTTTAGAGATTTTAGACCAATATCTTTCAGTGTTTTCTATATCCGCATGAGCAAAGGTGTGTATACTAGCACGAAATTTATTCTCTGGGACACTACAAACTTCTCTAAAAAACCTCATCATCATTTTTATTACCATCGGGTCACTATTCGCCAACCGAACCATCCCTCTACTCGTTTTACCACCCTCCCCTAAATACAAAATAATCCCTATTAATTTTAATTGCTCTATGGAAATATTTGTAAACTCTCTTTTGGCATTATTTATTATTATTTGTCTTTTATTTTTCTCATTATTAAGGCGATTTATTCTTCTTTTTTCTATTGATTCTACACTTCTTCCCCTTTCTGAAATTTTTGTTTTCTGTTTTTTTGTTAAAATAATATCACGAACCCAGAGACTTATACTCGCCTTTGAAAAACCAGTTTCTTTTATAATCTGATTTAGAGAATATCCCATTTTGCGTAAAGCACGAGCTTTTTCTTTTTCAACAAGCTTCATAAGTAGAGTATACTATACATTAGCAATAAGTTACAAGTTCACTATCCACACCTTGAATATAATATATTTTTCTGTATAATATGATCAATACTTAACGCGGGATTAGCTCAGTTGGTACGAGCAGCGCTTTTACACAGCGAAGGTCGCAGGTTCGACCCCTGCATCCCGCACAGACAGCCCCCTGCCCTTGTAGTTTAATGGATAAAACTGCGGACTTCTAAGCCGTCGATCGAGGTTCGATTCCTCGCAGGGGCACATCTAACTAGGATCTTTATAAAGATTCACTCCTTCTTTTATTTCTTTTTCTTTGAACTCTCTTTCTTCAAATGACCCAATAACTTTTTCTAGTAATTTTTCATTAATTAAAACTTCTGTTTGAGCCGATTTAGGAACAACTTGAAAAATCTTCTGATTCTTTATTTTATAAAGAAGATAAAAGCTAAATATAATTAATAAAATAATTATTATAAATACAAAATGAAGTAAATTCCTCCAATTATTGTGTGGATCCATCTTTTTAAATGGAATAAATTGTTTTAACTTATTTAATATTTTTTTCAATGTTTCTTTCATAAAATTAATTTGCACTCAATATATTAAAGGTAACATTGGCTTCCCATATAGTTTTGGCTAGAACTTTATTTAATTTGATCTCCTCTTCGGTTAATTGTTCAATATTTTTATTCAAATATGCTTGCGTAATATTTATCTGATATGGATTATTTTCCAAAAGTGCAATCATCTTCATTACTCCTTGAAATTCTCCAGATATTGATAATTTGAGGAGCATAGTATTTTTTGTTTTTGGTGGTACTTCTATGTTCTTAATCAATACTTCCACTCCAACACTTGCCCCCATCTCTTCCAAATAACTTGCAAATTTATCTATTTTATTAGGATCCAAGAAGTGTCCGTTGATAGAATCTTGAAGAGCCTGAATTTCTGCGATTTTCTTTGCAAAGATTGTCGCGTTTTCTTTATCTTTCATTTTCTCCTGAAGTTCAACTAGTGTAACTGACGTATTTTCATTTGTTTTTTTAATAATTCTCATGACAAAAATAAATGAGCAAATAGCCACTATGGTAGCAAGGGCAGCGATTATAAACATGATAATGGTATTTTTGCTTTTCATGAAATTTAAGGTTAATTACTTTATTGTTATTATTATTGTAAAGTTAAGATTAGTTTTTTCTAGAAAATTTGAAGCTGGTAATTCAACAAGCGAGAAAATCGGATTACTATCGAGCGCAGTTTTGAAATCACGAAGAGCATCACGACTCTTGGCCACACCACGAACCTCTGAAACATATACTTCCATAGCTTTTGCTGTTTTTGAGGCCTTGGTTGTCTTTTTATTAAAGAATATTTGTGAGAAAGTTATGCCATTCGTACGACTTGATAAAATATTATTGAGAACTTTTTCACTTATTTTGAAAGGAATTTCAGCTTTACTAATAATATCTAATTTTGAATTAATATCACTTATTATCTTGTCCACGTTGCTATCGGTCAAATTTGGATTCTCAATATTAAATGCTTCTAACCTCCCTGCAATTAATTTTTCTTGGGCTCGAGAAAAGAAATATGAGGGAAATAGTAAAATAGTGGCCAATACTCCAGTCAGGGCAAAAAGATTTAATAGTATTGTAAAAAATCTAAACCAATATTCCTTACGGATAGATTTCTTCTCCTCGGGAGGTAGGACATTTACTATTGGCTGTGTTTTGTACATATATCCACCGAGAGCTAGGCCCAAAACCGTAGCGTAACCAAGTGATTCTTCAAAGGTCATTTCCGGTATTGAATTTTCTGTATTTAAAATATTGACCCAAACGTTAGCATTTTCAACTTTTATCTTCATACTCAATTCTAAATATTCAGACAATCCGGCAAGATTGGCATCTCCACCACAAAGTATAATGTGATTTATTTGATTATGCTTCTCATTATCAGTGTCATGAGTCCCCCAATAAACGTATTGCTTATTCAACTCATCTCGTAGAACAGAAATTCCATTTAAAATTGCAGGGAAAATATCTTGAGCTTTAGAGGCTTCCTCCACCCCGTATTCATGTTTCATTTTTTCTGCTTCTACAAATGATAATGAGAAGTTTTTAGCAATCATGTTGGTCAGATCAGCTCCACCAAAATCTAGTGTGGTTGTCAGAAATACATGGCCATTATTAGAAATCGAAACCACTGTTTTTGCATCTCCGAAGTCGACAATCATGACTGGGCTTTTGTCTCCGTTTGGAATAATTGCTCTTGCGATAGCTTGTGCCTCAATTTCAAAAGAAATCGGGGTAAGCCCAGCTTTATAAAAAGCTGATAAATAGCTATCCATCGTCGAGCCGGCGATAGCCACAACTTCCACTAAAATATTTTTATCACTTGTTGAAACAATATCAAATTCAAAAATTGTATCTGGGGCTTTGAGTGGAATATGTTCTTCTATCTGAAGAAGAATCATATCTCTGATGTTTCCTTCATCCGACTTCGGCAAAGAAAGAGTGAACAAATACATCTGTTCTTCTGGTAATGATACCCTAATGAAATGGAGATTTTCTTTTTCTTTTATTTTTTTAAGAATTTTTACAAGCTCTTCTTCTTTTTCAATCTTACCGGAAGACATCACCCCTTCAGGAATTTTTTCTTTTCCGTATTTGCCAAGGCGAAGACCGTCGGCAGTCGCAGTGAGTTCCCCATACTTAATAGATCTATCAGAAATATCGATAGCACAAGAATTCATCGCCAAGTATGAAGGTGTAGGAAAATAGTGACTATATAATCTTTTCATTACAATATCATTATACCCCGTAGTGAAATTTTAACAAAATTCTACTACAGGGTTATACGATAATCTACGCTTATATAAAAGACCTAGGGCTGTTTACTAAATTTATAACGTATCATTTTAAAAATTATAGGTAAAAAAGAAATTACAATAATCAAAAAAGCTATCGGGATAATGTATTTATCGGGATTTGGAATTACACCACCGAGGAAATATCCCAAAAGAAGCATCCCAGAAACCCAAAAAATACCCCCAAAAATATTATAAGAAATAAAAACTGGATACTTCATTTTACCAATTCCAGCCACAATTGGAGCAAAAGTACGGATTATCGGCACAAAGCGGGCAATTATAATAGTCGATTTACCGTGTTTTTCATAAAAAAGTTCGGCATCATATAAACGTTTCTTTTTGAAGAAAAAACCAGAATCACGATCAAATAGTTGTCGGCCATATTTACGCCCTGACCAATATCCGACACTATCCCCTAATATTGCAGCGATTATACAACCAATAAGAAGAACTTCGATACTAAAATACCCTTGTGAGGCGAAAATCCCAGCGGTGAAAAGCAATGAATCCCCTGGGAAAAAGAATCCAAAAAATAATCCCGTCTCAGCAAAAACGATGAGTATCACTCCGATTATTCCAACAGCTTTAATAAGTACGATTGGATCAAACATATTTTATAATTAAGAATTAATAATTAAAAATGAAGAATGAAAATTCCCTTTACTCTATTCGCTATACCCTAAATCAATATACTTCTTTATTGTAACATGATTCACAATAAATTATCTCCGGTCTCTCAGGAGCATAAGAAGTCTCAAATTCATTAGTACATCCTTCTTTCATACAGGAACGATGCCAAAGTTTTCTAGTTCCAGCTATTTTATTTCTTTTTTCATGACGGCAGTTGGAGCATTCTCTTGGGATAGGAACCCCTATTTTTCTGTATAGTTCCAGCTCATATGGTACAATCTTGTAATTCCTTCCACAACGACAAACCAAAACTTCTTCTAAAATATTATTTTTTATGTCGTCAATATTGTCAGACAAATCATTCATACCAAGAGTTTCTTTGCCAAAAGTATTTACGACTTCATCCCACCAAGGAATAGATCTCCTCTGACAATCATTTTTTGTTAATGGAAAATATTCCTGTGCCACCGTTTCATTATAACCGAAACCACTTATTCCAATAGGAAAAAATTGCCCCCATTCCCCTGTTTTTTTCATATGTTCAATAATTTTGTTTTTAAGAACTTTATATTCTCCTTTTGAATATTCCTTGTTCAAAATACAGTATTTCTTTTTTGAGACACTTATGCAACCAAAAAGATCTGAGGAATTATTACATTTATCACAATACCATATATCGTTTGAATAATGAGAAGCACTACAAAACCCTGAATTACCTAGATTAAGTGTACTAATAAGTTCAATATTAAAAGAAGGTTTATATAAGGAAAAATCAATATCATAGCACTCCTTAGCATCTAATACATCACACAACCATTTACTATCTTCAGCATTACTTGTATCAAAACTTTCTTTTATATTTTTACAATTAAATAAATCATCCCCTTCACATTTGGAACTATTTATTAATGAAGCAAATTTTACTATTGCATTTTTTGATTGCTCACGAAATTGTATTTTTATTTTTTCTACCGAGACAAATGATTGCCTGTTGAAAGTTAAGATTATTTTTTTATACTCCTCTTTGCTATATGACTTATTAAATATGTAATATGATTTATTCCTTAAATTCCAACAACCAAAACAATCTATACAACCTCGACAATCA
>Ga0172379_10011796_pt1 | contig 10341 bp, 10 predicted proteins | sample GrowelOW334metaG_FD_119756 | JGI IMG/M metagenome (GOLD analysis project Ga0172379, IMG submission 119756) | Groundwater microbial communities from an aquifer near a municipal landfill in Southern Ontario, Canada - Groundwater well OW334 metaG | ecosystem: Environmental > Aquatic > Deep...
ACTGCTTTGTCTGGCGTAAACTTCACATTCTTGTTAATTGTTAGCCGATAAATGGCGTCAACGTCTGTATCACCATCGGCCAGACCTTGCCACACGCCGACATTTGCAGGCATAGTGGTTTTTCGAGCCTTCTCTTCTGCCACTAATAAATCCAATGGAAACCCGCGGGGCCAAATATTTTGATCTGTAAATTCCCGGTACACATTCGGGTAAGCTGGGGCGGTAATTGTAGGAAAGACCGATTCCTCAGAAATATTTCCCCACCCGGTTTTGGGCAAATTATCGTCGTCAGACTCGCCTATTACTTTATAACCTTGAGCTATAGCATAAGCATAACCCAAATTTTTTCTACAATAATGATTGTATGGGAGACTCTCTGCAAATTCTGAAAATAATTTCTGTTGCTCGCCGACATCTAAATAAAACGCTTTTAAGTCATAAGTCTGGGGAGACTTTTTGTCTCCCACAATAATTAAATCCCAACCCTTGATTTCCGCAAAACCACTTAAACAATCGTTCTTCTGATTAATGGTGGTAATAACAATGCATTTACTGTTTTTTTCTAAGTGTTCGCTCATAAAGGTTTTTTAATAATACATATATACATATGATTATGGAAATATGGGATCTTTGACAACAGTTTATCGACAAATTTTAAAATCGATCCCGGATGCTCCAAATTTTTCAGCGAAACAATAAGACCCCCCAATTCATGATACAACCCTCCCACAGAGTCCAAAGGTGCCTGAACAATAGTTTGAAAACCTGCCTCTGCCAGTAATTTATCAAATTCTTGTTTCTTAAACCGATACTCGTAAAATTCTCCCACCACCGGCCAGCGATGATATAAATACTCTCTTTTGACATCTTTACTATGCCGAATTTCCGCAACTTTAATACCCTTAAGCTTGTAATAAACTTTCCTTAAATAATAGTCAGCAAAGTCTAAACCCAGTGTATGCTTTATTAATCTTAGTTTATTGAACTGCGGTACGCAAATCAACGCCACCGCACCTGGTTTCATTATACGATACATTTCTTTTAAGGCCTGTACCGGACCTTCGATGAAATGCTCCACCACTCCCAACGATAAGACCCCGCCAAATGATTCGTTCGGATAGGGTAAGCTGGACACATCTCCACTAATAATTTCCAAATTCGGAAAAGCTTTATTGGCGGTTTTTACGGCATCATCATTTATTTCAATCCCTTTAATTTTATATCCTCTGTCGGACAAAAACTTTACAAACTGCCCCATACCACAGCCCGCTTCCAAAATCCACTCCCCTTTTGGCATGTACTTAAACATATACGGAGTAGACGGATTGGTTTCGCAGGCTTTAATTCTCTGCTCAAGATCTTTTGAATCCCATTCAAAAATTGTGGACATTATTTTATTACCTTTTTATTATTTTTAAAATGAAACTTTTATAAATATCATTATCTTCCTGTTCCGTAAAACCAAACAGATGATAAATTAATAAAAATAAAATAACAACCGTAGGGCCCACCACCACTAAAGAAATAAAATTAGTGACTAATTGTAACAGCAACAGCTTAACAATTGCAATAAATACAATCGAAGTAAGAGCCAATTTCGAGTACAATTTAAAATAAAATTTAGGTTGGCCTACCAATTGTAAATACTTAACCTCAGTCCAATAAAATATAAACAATACCGGTAAAACAGAGACTAAATAAGCCCATGCCGCGCCAATAATGCCGAACTTAGGAACTAATAATAACAAGGCAATTAAATTTATTACTGCCATTAAAGTTGAAACATACATCAAGAATACTGTTTTGCCCATACCAAGTAAAAAACTATGTAACGGCGTATATAAGGCTGAAAAAAAGTACGTTACTGCCAATATTAGTAAAACCATGGTGCCTTTTTGAGCGAACTCAGGGCCCATCCAATAATACAAGATTTTTTCCGCAAACAGCATTATGGAAACAACCATCGCTGTTGTGATTATGGTAAGATTCCGAAACACTTTAATATATATTCTTCCCATACGCTCATGTTCTCCCCTCCCGGAAATCGCACTAGCCATAGGAAACAACATACTTGCCAGACTATTTGTTACTCCAGAAACCTTAATGGCAACATTGCCAGGAATGCTATAAAAAGTTAGGGCAGCAGGACCGACAAAAATAGGAATAATTAATCGGTCAAAATAAGCCAGCACATTCACTGCCAGACTGGAAATTGAAGTAGCTACTCCAAATTTATAAACCTTTTTAATTTCCATTTTGTCCCAAGAAAGTCCCAAACTTATACTTGGTAATAGCTCTTTGAATACTTTTCTGTAAGCCCAAACCGCTCCAAAGTTAATTGCAAGTGTGATACCCATAATTGCCTTGAGCTTAAATCCATACATCACCAACCCTAAAGAAAATAAACTAACAAAGATTGCATTTACTAAATTAATTTTATTTACAATATCATAACGCTGTAAAGAAGGAGCGACCAACATATATACGGAATTTACAGCATTTAAAAAGAACACTAGCCCGGCAAGTAAAAAAACAATAAAAATATGTTCCTGGCTTTGGCCAGTAATTTTAAATATTGGTAAAAACCATTTACCCAATAATAAAAATACCATCAAACCAACTGACCCAATAATTAAAAATAAACTATTTACCGAACAAAGAAGTTTTTCTACTGCCACTAAATCATTCCTTGCCTGGTATTCAGACAAAAATTTTATTGTTGCAGTAGACAACCCTAAATCTAATAGCCCTAAAAATACTAAAATAGTATTTACTAACAAAAATATGCCGTAATCTGAAATTCCGATCTTGTGGACGATAATAGGGGTTATAAAAAGCGAAACCAAGATTGGCAAAACATAGCCAACCATGTTATAGCCTGCGTTCTTTATTGTTTGATGTGCTAAAGAAGGTTCTTCCATTTCAATTACCAATCCTTTACTTTTTCTCTTGTTTTGACTTTAATTTTCTGATAAGCCTCAACAGCTTTTACCTCTAAGACCGGGGAAACTAAACGCAATATTTCGTGCCCCATAATCCGATATTGCTTTCCAATTTTATTGGCGCGCAAAAGCCCACCCTTAAGCATTCTCTTTAAGGTGCTATTGCTTACTTTTAATAGGGCTTCTGTTTCTTTGGTTGTATATACTTCGTTTGGTTTGATTTCGGACATGGCAGTCAATTTAAAGATTCAATGATTGAAAATTTAAAGATTAAACAGTGTATTATTCAATTAAAAACCCTTGTTTTCAGTGTAACAAGAGTTTTTTTAGGTGTCAACAGAGGTCATTGGGTATCAAAACTACTGTTTCAAGTACCATTTTATCGTCTCATTTAGACCCTTTTCAAAGCTTGTCTGTGAGACAAACCCAAATTCTTTTTTTGCTCTACTGACATCCAGCTTTCTTCTCGGTTGACCATCTGGCTTGGTTTTGTCCCAGACAATTTTTCCTTTAAACCCGGTCGACTTGGCAATTAATTTTGCCAGGTCTTTAATCTTAATTTCAAAATGTGCGCCTAAATTCACCGGCTCTCCTGAATCGTATTTTTGTGCCGCTAACACAATGCCTCTTGCTGCATCATCTACATATAAAAATTCCCGTGAAGCTTTGCCTGTTCCCCATACCACAACACTTGGCTGATTTTTTTCCACAGCTTCCACAAATTTTTTTATAAGCGCAGGAATAACATGAGAACTTTCCGGTTTAAAATTGTCTCCGGGTCCGTACAAATTTACCGGGAGCAAATAAATGCCATTAAAGCCATATTCTTGCCGGTAAGCCTGCAATTGAGCCAGCAACATTTTTTTAGCCAACCCATATGGCGCATTAGTCTCTTCCGGATAGCCATTCCATAAATCCCCTTCTTTAAAAGGCACCGGAGTAAATTTCGGATAAGCGCAAACTGTGCCAACTTGGACAAATTTTTTAACTTTAGCTTTTCTGGCTTCTTCAATTAAATTAATCCCCATTATGGCATTATCATAAAATAACTGTCCGGGATGTTCCAAATTATAACCAATTCCACCAACGCTAGCAGCCAAATGGATTATCAAATCCATTCCTTTAACAGCTTTAACGCAAGCTTCGGCCGTTCTTAAGTCTAATTCTTGTGACCTTGGTCTGGAAACCTTTTTCGGGTCTGCCCCAGCTTCAATTAGCTCCTGATATACCCTTTCACCTAAAAATCCATGTCCACCCGTAAGTAAAATTTTTGCTTTATTTAAATTTAACATTATTTAAATTTTAATACTTTGTCCTTGATATAATCTGGAATTAATTTGATACTTAGCCGCCAACTCCGTATCTTCCGGGCGGAGCTTGTCTAAAACTCCAAACCGGCGATGCACCACATTAGTTTCGGCAACAACCACTTTATTGGCTCCGGCCGAAAGTCCCCCGCCGTCTACCCGAAACTCACCGGCGAGACTTTTGGCTTTTACCATTTTGGCCTCTAACTTTGCTACCCTAACACACCAGTCAAAATCACCGGCAATTTTAAATTGCTCATCAAATGGACCGACTTTTCCGAACAATGATTTGGTAAACATAAAAAATGGACCGCAAAACATAGAACGCATAAATTCCAGTTTGGTGATATTGTTATACTCCGGAATGGCTTTATCTATTTTACTCTTCCAAACTAAGAAAGATTTTCCAAAAATACTTATATATCGTTTTATAAAAAAAGGGAAGTACACTAACTCCGCACCTTTTTTAAAAAGCTCAACAGTATCCGGCAGAGCCGAAAAGTAACGGACATCGTCCACATTCCAAAATCCCAAAATTTCTCCTTGGGCCATTTCCACTCCCCTATTCCAGCTGGCGTACAAAGTTTCCCTCGGAACATCTACCACTTTAAGCCATGGGGCATACTTTTGTTGTTTTTGTAACTCCGCTAGCTCGCTTTCCTGCAAATCGTTACCAATAACAATTACTTCTAAATCTATACTGGTATTTTTTGCAAAAGCATTCAGATTATTCAGGTAAGTCTGGAGGTATTTTCCCGGACGATATAGTGAAGTAATAAGCGAAATCATAAACAAAACTGATAAATTATCTTTTACCGGCAATTTGAATTTGCTCTGCTATCCAGGCATAAGTTTTCGCTAAACCCAATTTTAATGACTGACTTGGAGACCAGTCCAGTTTTTCTTTTATTAGCTTATTGTCCGAATTCCTTCCACGAACACCCAAAGGACCATTAATGTGCTTTATAGTCAATTTTTTACCGGCAATTTCCATGGCCATCTCCGCCAATTGGTTAATAGACACCATTTCTTCAGAACCGATATTTACCGGGCCGGTAAAATTTGACTCCATTAAGCGCCGAACACCTTCCAAACATTCGTCAATGTACAAAAATGACCTGGTCTGCAAGCCATCACCCCACATTTCAATTTCCCCACCATCCGGAGCTTCTACCACTTTCCTACAGATGGCTGCCGGAGCTTTTTCTTTCCCCCCGGTCCAAGTTCCTTCGGGACCAAAAATATTATGGAAACGGGCAATACGCACATCCATTTTATAATTCCGATTAAACGACAGGTATAATCTTTCGGAAAAAAGTTTTTCCCACCCATATTCACTATCCGGAGCAGCCGGATAGGCTGAGTCCTCATTGCATTTTGGGTTACTGGGATCTTCCTGATTATATGCCGGGTACATGCAAGCTGAAGATGAATAAAATATTTTTTTTATTCCTGCCAGCTGGCCGTAATGAGCAATATTTAAATTTATCTGCGCGGAGTTATGCATTACGTCAGCGTCATGCTCACCGGTAAAAATATATCCGGCCCCACCCATATCCGCTGCCAGCTGATAAACTTCATCAAAAGGCTGATCCAATATTTTTTGCACCACTTGCTGATCGCGCAAATCGCCCACAATAAACTCATCGGCCACGGTGGCCGAAAATTCAGGATTTTTTAAGTCTACCCCCCTAACCCAATAGCCTTCGGTTTTTAACCTCTTAACCAAATGACTGCCAATAAACCCGCCGGCACCACAAACTAAAGCTTTTTTCATAAAAATAAGATAGTTATTTCTCTTATAATCTTTCTATTTTTCTATTTTTAAATCTACAAATTGTATCCTAAAATCTTAAATATTTCTTTAAATCTCTGCTCATAAGTATGGTCTTTTAACGTTCGCTCATATCCTGCTTTAGCTATTTTATCACGTTCCAGTGGGTGATCCAAATAATACCGGCATTTCTCTACCATGTCATCCTTATTCTCAAACACTACTATTTCTTTTCCGGGTACGTAGTATTGGTTAATATCATCGTCCGATTTTCCGGTCATTAAAAATCCGCCACAAGCAGGGACTTCAAACACCCGTCCCTTAATGCATTTTTTTCGCATCCCCCTAAGCGCCCTTAAGTTGTCAAAAAAATTCTGACCAACGAATTTATATTTCCCCAATTCTTTAGTAACAAATAACTTTGCCAAAGATTTAAACATTGCCTTGGTGCCGGCAATGTGCGTTTCCGAAAAATTTAAATTTATTCCGCTTTGGGAAAATACCGCAAGCATCTCCTCTTGAGATAGTCTGCCACCCTGCCAGCCACTGCCAAAAGCCAAAACCCGCAAGTTGGCATTTTCTAAAGCCTGAATATAAGCTCCACGATTGCCAAATTTCTTCCCCACAAACGTCGCCGAATTTTCAATCTTTTCCGCCAGAGATGGATCCGCCTCTGGCGGAAAATCTTTTACTGGTTTATATAAATTTTGATTCGCTCCCCACTGAGTTTTAACTACATTGGTAATTCCATATTTTTTATACCACTCAACAGATTTACTGTCAGTTGTGGAAACCAAGGTAAACAAAGGTGCCCAATATTTAGAAAATATCGGAACTCGCCAATGGTCGTCCGCAAACCAATTAAAAGTCTTAGTGGAGGTTTTATTTGTAATTTCGGAAATTACCTCTCGCTTTAATTCTTCCGACAATAAATAACAAAACAGCAGGTCCGGCTTTTTTTCTTTTACTTGTTTGAGTAGCAAATCATTTGCGCCGTCTCTGCCTAACTCCTGAGTGTGAATATCAATCGGGAAAAACTCCGCCTCCACTCCGACCATATTTTTTAGGGCGTCAAAAAAATTAGTATACTCTACAGATAAGCCATTTTCCGGCTTGCCATAATCATATTGTAACCCGGCAAATAATACTCGCATAAACTATTTCTTTTTCATTATCTTTACCGGATCCAAACCGTAAGAAATTAAGTCCGCTTCCAGCATAATTTTTACCAATTCTTTAAACTGAACTTTTGGTTTCCACCCAAGCTGTTTTTTCGCTTTATTGGCATTTCCCAAAAGTAAATTTACTTCCTGAGGACGGTAATACTTTGGGTCAATGCCGATATATTTTTGCCAATTTTTTATGCCAACTAATGTAAAAGCGGTTTCTAAAAACTCCCGAACCGTATGGGTTTGGCCGGTGGCAATAACGTAATCGTCCGGCTTGTCCTGCTGTAACATTAACCACATTGCCTCCACATATTCCGGAGCAAAACCCCAATCTCTTTTGGCGTCTAAATTTCCTAAATATATTTTATCCGCCTTGCCGGCTAAAATTGCAGAAATCCCCCGGGTAATTTTTCTGGTCACAAAAGTTTTACCCCGACGCGGACTCTCGTGGTTAAATAATATGCCATTACAAATAAACATATTGTAAGAAACCCGATAGTTCTTGCATATTTGATGGGCAAACACTTTAGACACACCGTAAGGGCTGGCCGGATTAAACGGCGTGGTTTCCTTTTGCGGTGTTTCCAACACATCACCAAACATTTCACTGGAACCGGCCTGATAAAATTTTGTTTTGATTTTGCTTTCTCTAATTGCATCAAGCAACCTTAATGTGCCAAGCGCCACCACATTGGCTGTGTACTCGGGAATATCAAAACTCACTCTCACATGGCTTTGCGCGCCAAGGTTATAAATTTCCGTTGGTTGAATATTTTTTAGCATCTGGTTCAAATTTGACGCATCGGCCAAGTCACCATAATGCAATAATAATTTCTTATCCGATTTGGAAATAGTATGAGGGTCTTGGTACAATTGATCAATTCGCTCAGTGTTAAACACACTGGCGCGACGGATTATCCCGTGAACCTCGTAACCTTTAGAAAGCAAAAACTCGGCTAAATAACTGCCGTCTTGACCGGTTATCCCTGTAATAAGTGCGACTTTTTTATTCTTCATTTTTGTTGTTTAATTCTTAAAGTAATTTAACATAAAAGGGCTTTTAAAGCAACGAGATTTAAGGTAAAATACCTATTAGATTGAAAGATTTAATATTTAAGATTAAATAATTAGATGCAGTATAATCAATTTGAAGATATCCCGGTTTGGCAGGAGGCAAGGTTATTTGTTACTACAATTTATATATTGATTGAAAAAAGTGACAAGTTAAAAAGAGACTTTTCACTACTGGATCAGCTAAAGCGGGCAAGCTATTCGATTTTGTTAAATATTGCCGAGGGCTTTGAACGAGGTTCAAATAAAGAATTTGCGAATTTTCTAAATATTGCTAAGGGGTCAGCGGGAGAGGTTCGGGCAATATTTTATATTTTATTTGATAACCATTATATCGACCAAGAAACATTTAAAAAATGCCGAACTAATATTATTGAAATTTCTTCTCATTTGGCTAATTTTAGAAAATTTTTATTAAAAACACCGGGATATAAAAAATAACAATCTTTAAATTTTTTAATTTTCAATTTAAAATGAAAGTATTATATATTATAACCTCCGCGGATGGTGGCGGTGCCCAAAAGTACGTCCTGGACTTAGCCCACAAGTTTAACGGCTCCATTGCGGCTGGTGTTCAAGGCAAGGAATTATTTGAAAATGCCGATAAACTTCAAATCCAAACCCACCCTCTAAAACACCTAAAACGCAATATTAATCCATGGCATGATCTATTGGCGATTTGGGAAATTTATTCCCTTATCCGCAAAGAAAATCCTGATCTTGTTCATTTAAATTCCAGTAAAGCGGGTTTTTTAGGAAGCATTGCGGGAAAATTTGCCGGTGTAAAAGTAGTATTTACTGCACATGGATTTTTTTATTTTGAACGCTCCCCATGGCTAATTAAAATTACCTATACCTTTCTTGAACGGCTTGCTTCGATGTGCCGAAATTTAATTATTACTGTTTCAGAGGAAGACCGGAAACAGGCTCTCGATCACCATCTGATTAGCCCCTCCAAAATAAAAACCATTTACAACGGTATTCCCATTACTTCATTTTTAAACAAACTCGAAGCCAAAAAAATTCTAGGACTTGGCGAACAAATACTGCTACTGGGAAACATTGCCCAACTTTATGACCGCAAAGATATTGTTACTTTAATAAAAGCGGTGGATTTATTTCCTGAAAATTTAAAAGAACAAACTAACACGGTGGTAATTGGTGAGGGCCCGGATAGACAACAATTTGAACAATTAATTAATGAAAAAGGTTTAGGTCATATTTTTTCCCTCCCCGGCTATAAACCAGACGCCAGCAACTTGCTAAAAGCTTTTGACATTTTTGTACTCAGCTCTAAAAGGGAGGGCTTTCCTTACGTCATTTTAGAGGCCATGAGCGCAGGTTTGCCAATAATTGCTACGGATGTCGGGGGCGTAAAAGAAGCCTTAGGAGACGCGGGAATTTTAGTTCCGCCGGAAGACCCGGCAAAACTAGCCGAGGCTATTATTAACCTAATAAACAACCCTGACTTAAGAGAATCCCTGGCAACCAAAGCCTTAGAAAGATCGCAAAATTTCACACAAGAAAAAATGTTTGAAGAAACAGAAAAAGTTTACCAAAAACTTTTAAGCCAACAAATTCTGCAATAACCCCCTAGCAACAAAACTTGCAAACTATTTTAAAAGCGCCATTGTCATAAGGCGCTTTTAATTTACCCTTCTAGTTTGTTATATTTGTCCCAACTGGACAATTCGCGCGAATTGTCCAGTTGAAAATTCAAGTTAATACCCCCACCCCAAATCCCCTTTAGCAGTGGTGACTTTAAGTAAGATTAAGCCGTTTAAAGTTTTTAAAATTAATCCTTTGGCATCCAATCCGGCCAGAGTTGTTTTTTTGCCGTTATAAACGGCTAGGATTCTAAAATTCTTTTTAGATTGAATACTTTGAGTTAAATGGGTTAAGTTACCTTGTTTATTATAATTCCAAACAAAGTTTAATTTTGCTTTGCTTATGTCTACCGCCTGGCCGTTATAGGTTAAGGATTTTATATCCGCTTTTAACAGGCGCTTGCGGTCTTTGTCTTTTAGCGTAAGTTGGATGGTATTGCCGGCCGGGTCTGTGGCGGTAATAACGCTGTC
>Ga0172379_10011797_pt1 | contig 10340 bp, 8 predicted proteins | sample GrowelOW334metaG_FD_119756 | JGI IMG/M metagenome (GOLD analysis project Ga0172379, IMG submission 119756) | Groundwater microbial communities from an aquifer near a municipal landfill in Southern Ontario, Canada - Groundwater well OW334 metaG | ecosystem: Environmental > Aquatic > Deep...
ACAGAGTCCGCATCAATCAATACTCGGGACTTGTATACACAAAAAATCTCGCAAAAGAAAAACTCATAGATTGTAAAAAAATAACGCTCGGCGATAGGATTCAACAAATAGATTTTAACCGTGATTGTTTTAATTTTCATAAAATAAAAAACCTGGATACACCGAACCCAAAGATACTTCTTAGGGCAGATGGAACGGTTTTTGCATGTTCTTGTAACGGGCACGCGCATCCGGCCGGAAACATGAGAAGAAAGCCAATTAAAGAGATTATGGAAGAAATGAATAGAGATAAAGTTTTGAGAATTTTAGCTACAAAGGGTATAAACGAACTGGCATATGAGGTATCCAAAAAACATCCCGGAATTCTTAAAACAAAAATTCCAATATCGTACAGCAATTGCCACACGTGCAAAATTTTAAGGGAAATTTATTTCAACAAATCATTTAATAATTAACACATGAGTCCAATCGAAGTTGCAGCTACAATTTTCGGCCTAATCAGTGTTTACCTCACTATCAAGGAAAATATCTGGTGCTGGCCAACAGGAATTATAATGGTTGTTCTGTATATTTTCATATTCTACGAGGTCAAATTATATTCAGACATGGGATTACAAATTTTCTACGTATTTATTCAATTTTACGGCTGGTATCACTGGTTATATGGAGGAAAGAAAAAAGACGATTTGCCTGTAACAAAGTTAAAGAAAAAACACATTCCAATATGGATTTTTGTAATCATCGTTGCAACTTTCGCATGGGGATATCTAATGAATAACTATACCGACGCGGCTCTTCCTTATTACGATGCTTTTGCGGTTGCATTAAGCGTTGTCGCCCAATGGTTCCTCACAATAAAAAAACTGGAAAGTTGGATTTTGTGGATTATAGTCGATGTTATATCTGTAGGAATATACATAGTTAAAGGTCTTAATCTTACCGCAATCCTATATGTTGTATTCCTAATCCTAGCAATTAACGGATTACTAGAATGGCAAAAGTCATACCGGGTTCAAAAGGCTTAATAATCGGCAAATTCATGCCTTTGCATATGGGGCATGTACATTTAATAGATTTCGCGCAAAGTTATGTAGAAAAATTAACTGTTGTGGTTTGTTCGATAAAATCAGAACCGATTCATGGAAAAATCAGATATGAATGGGTTAAAGAAATGTTTCCAAATGTAAAAGTGATTCATCTCACCGATGAAAATCCTCAAGAACCAAAAGATCATCCACGATTTTGGAAAATATGGGAAAAAAGTCTTAAAAAAATAATTCCAAAAGGAACAAAATATCTCTTCGCGTCGGAAAATTATGGTCAACAGCTGGCCAAAGTAATGAAAATGGAATTTATTCCGGTGAATGAAAGAAGGGATATGGTTCCGATTTCAGCAACAGATATAAGAAAAAATCCTCTCAAATTCTGGAAATACATTCCGTACATAGTAAGACCTTATTTCGTTAAAAAAGTTTGTATTTTTGGGCCTGAATCAACAGGAAAAACGGTATTAACAAGAAAACTGGCAAAACACTTCAAGACGGCATATATAAACGAATATGCCAGAGATTATCTCGATCACAAAAACAACAAGTGCGTTTACAAAGATATCGAATATATAGCTCGTGGGCACTTGGCCTACGAAGAAGCAATGTCGAAACAGGCTAACAAAATTCTTTTTTGTGATACGGACACAATTATAACAACGCTTTGGAGCAATGTACTTTTTAAAAAATGTCCAAAATGGATAAAAGACGAAGTGGGTAAAAGATCATATGATTTATACATATTGCTCGATATTGATGTTCCATGGATAGATGATCCTCAAAGATATTTACCAAAACAAAGAAAATGGTTTATGGATTTATGCATTGATGCTTTAAAGAAACATAAAAGAAAATATGTGATAATAGGGGGGAGCTGGGATAAAAGGTTTAAAGATTCGGTAAAAACTGTCGAAAAATTGCTTAAAGATTAAATAAATATAGTGAATAAAAAAATTGTTCAGTTAGATGACTATTTGAACAAAAACAAGACGTCTGGCATAGAACTTAAACGGCTGGAGGAAGACCTGCAACTCGTTTTTGACAGATTAGACAAAGACGAATATAAAAAGGGGGGATTCTCCAAGAATAAATTCAATATTCCGGATAGGACCAAAGAGTACTATGTTTACCTGGAATTCTACTGCTATTTGGCAAAAACATGGGCAAAAGTTCTAAAAGAAATAGGAATTGATAAATACAAAACAGTAGTAGATTTATGTCCCGGATATACTCCAAAAATAGAGCTGGCTTTATTCTACCTAAATTATAGCGGCAGAGTTTTGGTTTTGGACAAAGAAATGGATTCCATGAAAGAATTGGTAAAGTTTATGAACTTGTTCAACCCAAAATATTCGATAACGAGTAAAAAAATTGATGTGTTTAAAGAAAAGCAAAAATATGAATTTATAGTGGCAAACCACATAGTTGATGATTTGGTAATTGATCATTTTTGCCACAAATGGAGCATAAAACCGGGAGATGTTTATGAAGTCGAGGGAATGCTTAAAAAAATCTGGGAAAAGATTTTAAAAGATACAGATAAAAACACATCGGAAATTTTGCCAAAAATTACCAATCTATTCAAAAACATATCAAAAAAGGGGAGCACAATCGTAATTTCCCAATATCAAAGCTACATCGAAAGATTGCTGGACATCAATTCCGTTACCAAATTCAACAAAAACCTTCTGGGAAAACTTATTTACGAGCTAAAAAAGGCAGGATTCTTGAATGAGCGCAAACTGGTCAAAAAAGCTCTGGATAAATATAAAGGACACTTTAAAAGCAATGAATGTTTCGTGTTAAGAAGAAGCCGTTAAACTCAAAGCCTCCAAGGCTTGCCCGCAGGCGGCATTATATTTAATTTCTTCATCTATTGCCGGAGCATAAGCGTAGGCAAATCCTGATTCTTTGGCATTTTTTATAATTTGCTTAAGTTTCTCGCTCGTAAAAGGCGCTTTGTGCAAAACGTCATATTCTTGAAGTAGCCCCTCAAAACTCTGCGCCGATGAGTTTTTAGTGACGTTCAGAGGAGACAAACGTAAATAAACATCATCTGTATCAAAATATTTCTTCAGTTTTTTAAAATCGTAATCAAATTTATCAAGTAATACAAAATTTAAAGAAACCTTTCTCTTATTTAACTTTCTAAATTTTTTGGTAAAATCAGCGATATTCTTTAGGCTCATTAATTGGCTTTCAGTAGACATTCCAAGCAATTCCGATCTGGTTTCCTCGTCAGTCCCATGAGCACTAAATTGCATCATTATGTGTGTGGCAATTTTTGGATGATTCAAAAGTTTTTCAACTCCGTCACGAACTCCGCAAGTACTTAATCCTATTTTTATATGAGGATATTTATTAACCAGTTCGTAAATAGAATCAATTACGTTATCAATATTTAAAAAAGGCTCACCCATTCTTGTGTAAAGAACGTGAAACTCCTTGCTTTTCATTGGGTCGGATAATCTGTCATGTTCAGTACCTTTTCGTATACAGAAATCAACTTGGCCAAGCAATTCTTCTTTGGTTAAAAAACGCTTAAAAGTCTTTCTGGAAGAGCAGAATTTACACCCATAACAACAGCCAACCATTGTGCATATGGTAATAACTCTCTTATTTGAGTCGCTAACATCTCCAAAATCCTGATAACGATACGGTCTGGTTCCATATTCATTCTCGTTAGGCAGAAAAACATCACCAACCTCCAATAATTCTCCATCGTCATTTGAAATAACATAGGCCTGTCCGCACTTCATACGAATAAGTTTCTCTACATTGTTGAAACTGAAATTTTTCATATTTTTTCCAAAACATCTTCCAAATCCTTTGGCAGGTCTGATTTTACTACAACCTTCTTTTTACTTGGAAGTACAAATTCAATCACCTTCGCATGAAGAAACTGTCTTTTTAAATCAAATTTATCCGCGCAATATTTATTCGCCTTGCGGTTTCCATATTTTTCATCACCCAAGACGGGGTTTCCGATAGCGGCCATATGAACCCTTATTTGATGTGTTCGCCCTGTCATAATTTCCACATTCACAAGACTAAAAACATATTTTCCGCCAACATTGTAAGATTTTGCAACTTTGTAATGCGAAATAGCATTTTTACCATCATCCTCATAAGAAAGTGCCATTTTCTGTCTATCTGTATGAGCTCTTCCGATAGGGGAGTCTATGATACCCTCCGGATGCTTGGGCTTACCTAAAACCAAGGCTGTATAATGTTTTCTAACTTTTCTGCTTTTAAATTGTTTAACAAGATAGCGATGCGCATCTTTTGTCCTGGCGACAAGCAAAACCCCGGAAGTGTCTTTGTCCAAACGATGAACAATACCTAGCCGTCCTTTTTCTCCGGCATCATCATCTATTCTTCCTTCGCCAACCAAAATTCCAGAAACCGATTCTCTTTCATCATGTTCATTTTGAGGATACACAATAATCCCATAAGGCTTATTTACGGCCAGAATATCCCCATCTTCATACAAGATCTCCAGTTTTGATTTTATTGATTTCATGTTGATTCCAGACTGTTTCAAAAATAATTTTTTGAGCGTTAAAGAATTCTTTGCTCTCAATCATTATGCCATACTCTTCACCTCTTACCATATGCATAATTGCAACCTTGTCATCATAAATATTTATTTGGTTTTCAAACATGTCTTTAAACTTACCAAGAGGAAAATATAAAGTACTCACCAATTTAAAATATCCAAAGTTATTCGCTACAAAATCTTTAACTTCTGGAATGTCCGGCAAAATCACTTTTAAAAAAGCTCCGCTCCTAAAATATTTTCCGTAATCAGCGAAAAAGGACTTAAGATCGCCGGAAATCCACTTGTGCGCTGGGCAAAAACTGTAAAGAAGATTTTTTGACTCTATGGAATCATGCATAAGATATTTTATACCTTCAACCCCATCAAAATATCTTATTACAGGTTTTTTAAAATTATAATTGCTGATAAGTTTTCTAAATTGTGGAACCATAGATAAAAGTTCTTTACGATGATAATCAAAAGTGCGACATTTTCTATCCAAATAGCCCACAAGAATATTCGGGTCACTTGCCACAAATAATTGAACATGATCCTTGCGGTAAGATGAAATAACTCCTTTTTTAACCAAAGATTTCAAAACAGAATAAGATGTGGTTCTATTTATTAGAGATTTTTTAGCCACGGTGCTTACGGCCTGCGGACCAATTTTTAACAACTCGAGATAAACCTTGGCCTCGTTCCTTGTAAATCCTATTTGACATAACTTTTCTTCCAACATAATTTAATTTAATTCGCTAAAGAGAAAGATAATCAGAAAAGAATGGAGGGCGATATTATTCCTAAACATAAAAACGTGTCAAGAGGTTTTGGACAATTTTTACAAAAATTCGGTGAAGATTGCCTTTTTAACGCTCATTTGCTAACTTAAAGGGGCATTTCTTAAGTAAACAAAACCAAAATGTCAGATATAAAGAACTTATTGGAACGCGGAGTTGTTGATGTAATTGTTAAAGACGAACTGGAGAAAAAATTAAAATCCGGAAAAAAATTAAGAATTAAATTGGGAATAGACCCAACAGGATCTGACCTGCACATAGGCCACGCGGTTGTTTTACAAAAACTAAAACAATTCCAAGACGCGGGACACGCGGTAATTCTTTTGATAGGGGATTACACCGCGCGAATCGGCGATCCGACGGGGAAATCCGAGATGAGAAAAATGCTCACGGAAAAAGAGATTAAGGAAAATATGAAACATTATATCGACCAAGCTGGAAAAGTTTTAGACCTAAAAAAACTTGAGTTAAGACATAATTCCGAATGGTTTGCGAAAATGACAATGGCGGACATTTTAGCCTTAACAGCAAAGAAAACCGTTAATCAAATGTTACAGAGAGAAGATTTTAAAAACAGATTCAAGAATAATGACGAAGTTTCAATGGTGGAAATGTTATATCCATTAATGCAAGGATATGACTCCGTGATGTTGGAATCGGATGTGGAAATCGGAGGAACTGATCAGATTTTCAACATGCTTGTAGGAAGAGATTTGCAAAAAGCTTACGGCTGTAAAATGGTTCAAGATGTGCTTACCGTACCAATTTTGGAAGGATTGGACGGAGTTGAAAAAATGAGTAAATCTTTAAATAATTATGTGGGGATAATGGAACCGGCAAAAGAAATTTACGGAAAACTTATGTCAATTCCTGACAAAATGATTTTGAGATATTTTGAGCTTGCGACAGAAGTGCCACTTCAGGAAATCGAAAAAATGGAGAAAGCTATGAAGGGCGGAGAAAATCCAAAAAACTTAAAGATGAAACTTGCCCGCGAAATCGTAACTTTATATCACAACAAAAAAAGCGCGGAAGAAGCTGAACAGGAATTCATAAACGTATTCGCAAAAAAAGAACTACCGGAAGATATAGAGCTAAAAAAACTAAACACCGCAAAATGGAATATCGTTAATCTACTTGCAGAAACCGCACTGGCAAGCTCAAAAGGTGAAGCCAGAAGACTCATCGAAGGCGGGGGAGTAAGGGTAGACCAAGAAAAAGTCACATCAATCGAAATGGAATTGGACATAAGTAAAGAAAAATTAATTCAAGTGGGAAAAAGACGATTTTTAAAAGTCATATTCAAATAAATGCTCGACCAAGATTTATCGTCCGTATTAAGAACGACAAAAAAACATCTCGGCAAATTGCAGCTCATGGGAATCAAGACGGTGAGAGATTTTTTGCTATATTACCCGAGAACATACAATGACAGCAGTGAATTCACAAAAATAATCGACATAATCCCAAACGAAGTAAACACAATAAAAGGAAAACTCGCTTCGCTATTCAATGTTCGAACAAGACACGGAAAAAAGCTTACAATGGGCCTTCTAAGCGACGAAACCGGTTCAATAGAAGTATTATGGTTCAATCAACCGCATCTTGTGAAAATGCTTCCTCGCAAAAAAGATATAATTCTAAGCGGAAAAGTTAAATTTGACGGCAGAAAAGCAACCCTAACAGCTCCTTCATATGAAATAGTAAAAGAATACGAAGAACAAATTCACAGCGGAAGAATTGTGCCAATGTATCACGAAACAGAAGGTGTAAGTTCAAAGTGGATTCGCGAGAAGTTAAAGCCGTTAATCGACCACTGGACAGAGCTTTTCGATGAATATATGCCGAAAGAAATTTTGCACGAACATAACTTAATAGACTTTAGAACAGCGATAAAAAACGCGCACTTTCCGGAAAACGAAGAAACTTTGGAGAAAGCAAAACACAGGCTGGCTTTTGACGAATTATTTTTGTTGCAACTAAAAGTTTTACAGAAAAAATGGCACTGGCAAAACATAGCCAGGAAAGACGCAAAAATAATGGAAACAAAGTCCGATGTTATCAAAGAACTGATATCAAAACTACCGTTTGAGCTAACCGATGCGCAAAAAAGAGTAACAAAAGAAATTTTGGAAGACCTAAAAAAACCCTTTCCGATGAGCAGACTCATTCAGGGAGATGTTGGCTCGGGAAAAACTATAGTGGCCGCGATAGCAGCCATAAATGTAGTCAGAAACGGATATCAAGTCGCAATCATGGCCCCAACCGAGATCCTTGCCAAGCAGCACTATCAAACTTTCGTAAGCACTTTGGCAAATTATGGTCTAAACATTCAATTCATTTCCGGGAGCACAACAAAAAAACAGAAAGAAGAAGTTCTCAAACAAATGAAAACGGGAACCGTAGACATAATGATTGGAACACATTCGTTAATTCAAGAAGATATAGGCTTCAAAAATCTCGGTCTCGCAATAATAGACGAACAACACAGATTCGGCGTAAAACAACGAGAAATTTTAAAAAGTTTTGGTTCGCCGCACCTATTAAGCATGACCGCCACGCCAATTCCTCGAACACTCGCAATCACGGTTTATGGTGATCAAGATCTTTCCATAATTGATGAAACGCCAAAAGGAAGACAGACAATTATCACTCGAGTCGTTCCGGAAAATAAGAGAACAGACGCATATCGATGGATTGAAGATCAGGTAAAAAAAGGCAGACAAACCTTTGTAATTTGTCCTCTAATAGATGAATCGGACATGTTGGAAGTTAAGTCGGTTTTAAAAGAATATGAATTTTTAAGCACGCACATTTTTAAAGATTTAAAACTTGGACTTTTGCATGGAAAATTAAAACAGGAAGAAAAAGATCAGATTATGAAAGATTTTAAAGAGAATAAAATAAACATCTTGGTTTCAACATCGGTAATCGAAGTTGGAATTGATATACCAAACGCGACAATAATGCTTATCGAAGGCGCAGAAAGATTTGGATTATCACAATTACACCAATTTAGAGGAAGAGTAGGTAGGGGAGCCTTTCAGTCGTACTGCTTCCTATTCACAAATCCACTGTCAGATGAGGGGAAAACCCGTATGAAAGCTATGGAAATGTACTCCAGTGGCTTTAAATTGGCAGAAATTGACCTAAAACTTCGTGGTCCGGGTGAAATCTATGGAATTCGCCAAAGTGGAATACCGGATTTAAAGATGGCCAGCTTGACAGATTATGAAATGATTGAAAAAGCAAGAAGCAGCGCAAAGAAAATTATAGACAAAGATCCGTTATTAAAAACTTACGACAAACTTGCAGGAAAAATTTCCGAATTACAGGATATTTTCGTAAACGATTAAAAGACTTCAGAGATAATTCAAAAATCAAAAGTTCGTAAAGAATACATAAAAAAGACTTTTTACGAACTCTAAAGAAACCATAACCCGACCCAAAACCCATCTTTTTTAACAAAACCTCTATAAACGCGAGTTTTGAAGAGATAGGTCTTTTTTAGCTTATTTAAGCCATTTTTAACCATAAACAAGAAGGCAGGGGAGCACAAATATAAGATTTTCATCAAAAAGTACAGTCGTCAAAAATTCCTACACGATAGTGGTAAAAAATCACACAAACTCCCGCAAATAATTAGAATAAACATATATAAAAATAGGGTATAAAACTTAGAAAGAGCCCGCTCTCCTTTCGCAGCCTAAATATCTTTGCACAAGATATATTGTGCAAACCTAAACTTGTATCTACAGAACCTTCCCCTCTACCAATTCTGTAACGGTAAAGTTCTTTTGCTTGTTTGCAAGCTTACCTCTCAATTCGATAAGTTTACTTTCGTCTAAAGTATTTACATAAAGTGCCAATTTTCTAACTCTTTCAACCAATCTTGGCTCTTTATCGTCCTTAGTAACCAAAACATCAGCAAGTCCATCAAGAGCATTCATGTACACTCCTTGTATTTTATACTGTCTCGCTCCCCCACCTTCACCAATTATTTTTTCTCCAATCATTATAATTTGGCTGTCCTTAACGGAATTAATACTCTCCGAAGATTGCCCAACCATCAATTTGTTAATTCTGTAACTCAAATACGCGTCAATATGCCTTTGATCAACAGCTCGCATAAGATCCTTAGGCTCAAAAAGATTATTTTTACTTTCATCGGCATAGTTATCATCAATCTGATAATTATACTTTCCGGTAGATGAATTTTTGTCCAATTTAACAGTAAAATTGAATCCTCCAACGCTATCGTCTGTTTTTACTTTCATATCGCCATTTTGGTCTTTAGCCACAACAAATCCGGACGCTTCCAACTGAGTAGAAGCAAAATTTGTGGCATCCTGCGGCGTGTCAAAAGATAAATCATCGCCATAAGAAGCGGCTTCGCCGCGATTGTCCTTATCCTCCATGTCTTTTTCTCTTTGCCTCTGTTCCTCTTCTTGTTTTTTCTGCTCTTCCAATTCTTTCTTCAAAGATTCATCACCGGAGTTTTCAACAGCCTCTTTCAAAATTTCCTCGAAACGTTTCATGGCATCCTCAGGAGACATTTCACCGTTATCGACTTTCCCCTGAAGATTCTGGATTTCCTGATCATACTGGTCCAATTTTTTAGAAAAATCGGGATTATCCTTTGCTAACTGAGATAACCTCTCCATTACCTTCACCTTCTTTAAGGATATAACCGCGGAATCAAGAGCAAGGTCTATTTTCTCGCTTTCTTCTTTGGAAGGTTTTTTACCAAGTAATTTTTCTTTGATAATTTCCTTTTTTTGTTTGAACAAAGTTTTATCCGCCCCAATTGGATTATCAACAGTAGCCATTAAATCAGAAAACAAGCTGAGTAACTCGTCTGTAAGCTCTTCATTATCTGCAATATGTTTTGAACGTTCAGGAGTAAGGAATTTTTTAACAGATTCAAATAAAACATCATATTTAACCTCGGAATAC
>Ga0172379_10011798_pt1 | contig 10338 bp, 8 predicted proteins | sample GrowelOW334metaG_FD_119756 | JGI IMG/M metagenome (GOLD analysis project Ga0172379, IMG submission 119756) | Groundwater microbial communities from an aquifer near a municipal landfill in Southern Ontario, Canada - Groundwater well OW334 metaG | ecosystem: Environmental > Aquatic > Deep...
AATATTCTAAAGAGGAATATGAAAAACTTGTTCCCAAAATAATACAACATATGATTGATATGCCCTATGTGGATGAAGAGGGTAGGGTGTATAAGTATGGGGAATTTTTCCCAAGTGAAATATCCCCATTTGCCTATAATGAGACAATTGCTCAAGAATATTTTCCTCAAAGTAAAAATGATATTTTAACAAAAGGGTATAAACATAAAGAACAAACCGAAAGAAATTATAAAATAACCATAAATTCTTGTGATCTACCTGACCACATTAAAGATATAAATGATGATATTTTGAATGAGACAATTGGATGTCCCAATAACGGTAGTGAATTAACACAATGTACTCAGGCGTATAAAATTATAAAAGACGAATTAACTTTTTTAAGAAGATATACTCTACCTCTCCCCCGTTTTTGCCCTAATTGTAGGCATTATCAACGTTTAGCTCAGAGAAATCCTATGAAGTTATGGCACAGAAAGTGTATGAAAGAGGGATGTACTAATGAATTCGAGACTAGTTATGCACCAGATCGACCGGAAATTATATATTGCGAAAAGTGCTACCAGCAGGAGGTTTTATAGCTTACGCCATACTTTTTCATATGATATACTATATGTATGCATGTTGATGAAAAAACAATCATAGATCTTCTTAATAGTTCTGGATTAGTTACTAAGACAGATATTTCTGTCGCTCAAAAAAAGGCCAAAGAAACAAATCAAACTCTTGGTTCGGTTCTAGTTAGTAATGGGAAATTGACTGAAAAAGATTGGAATAAAATCCAAGCTGCTGCTCTTGGTATCCCATTTGTCAGTTTAGAAGAGGAAAAGATTGATCCGAATGTTTTAACCCTTATCCCTGAGCCAATTGCTCGTAGCAATAATATCATCGCTTACAAAAAAACCAGTCTTGGCCTTGAGGTAGCGATGCTCGATGTCGAGAATCTTCCTGTTATCGATTTTATTAAAAAGAAAGTTGGAATTCGAATTCTTCCACGTCTGACCAACTCAGCTTCAATAAAACAAGCCCTTACCCAATACAAAAAAAGTTTACAAGCTGATTTTGAAGATATCATTAAAAAGGAAAGTGGATCAATTCAGCCAGTTTCGGAAGGAGGTATGGCTTCTGAAGATAAATCAGAAAAAGAATTAAAAGAATTAGCCGAGGATTTACCAATTGTTAAAATTGTTGATACTCTCATTTCGCACGCTATTCTTCAGGGGGCTTCAGATATTCATATTGAACCGTGTGAACAGAATCTTATTATTCGTTATCGTATCGATGGCATTTTGCATGACGCCATGGTTCTACCAAAAGATTCATCTTCCGGAATTGTTGCTCGTATTAAAGTCCTATCAAATTTGAAACTCGATGAAAAGCGTCTTCCTCAAGATGGAAGATTTAAAATAGTGAATGATCAAGGTGGAGTTTCTTTCCGTGTTTCTACTTTGCCAACTTATTTTGGGGAAAAAACAGTTATTCGTATCTTGCGAGAAAATGCCAAAGGTTTTTCCTTAGAAGGACTTGGTTTTCATGGTGAAGCTCTTGAGAGAATTCATGATGGGATGAAAAAGCGTACAGGAATGTTACTTTGTGCAGGTCCTACTGGTTCGGGTAAGACAACTACTCTTTATACAATGCTTGATATTTTAAATACACCCGATGTAAATATTTCAACAGTTGAAGATCCTATCGAATATCAAATGGCTCGTATTAATCAAACTCAGACAAAATCAGAAATTGGTTTAACTTTCGCCAATGGCCTGCGTACACTTCTCCGACAAGACCCAGATATAATAATGGTTGGGGAGATTCGTGATGGAGAGACAGCCTCATTGGCTATTAATGCATCCCTTACTGGGCACTTGGTTCTTTCGACTATTCACACGAACTCAGCTGCCGGGGCGATTCCACGTATGATTGATATGGGAGTGGAGCCATTCCTAATTGTTTCAACCGTTAAAACCGTTATTGCTCAAAGATTGGTTCGAGTTCTAGCTGAAGATAAAGAAAAGTATTTTTTAAATGAAGCTGAGAAAACAGCTCTGGCAAAAATTGTAAACCTCGATAGAGTTCTTACCTTCTTAAAAACAGAAAAAATTGTTTCTCAAAATTCAACTTGGGATGATATTCCATTTTATAAACCAAAACCAAGCGAAGAAGCTAAAGATGGTTTCAAGGGGCGTCTTGGTATCCACGAAGTTTTGAAAGTAACCTCTTCAATTAAAGAATTAATTTTAAAAGGGGCTTCTGTAGATGCGATTGAAAAGCAGGCCAAAGAAGAGGGGATGATGACGATGGTTGAAGATGGAGTATTCCTCGCTGTTCAAGGTATGACTTCTACTGAAGAAGTTCTTCGTGTGGTTTCAGAATAAAATGAAATTTAAATATAAAGTACAAAATAAAAATAATGAGATCATTGAGGGGGTCGCTGATTCACCAGATAAGTTTGCTTTGGCTAGAGAATTTCGAGATAAGGGAGATTTTCCTATTTCTATAAAAGAATTAAAAGAAGGAAAAGGTTTTTTAATGAAAATAAGTTTTTCTAATAAAGTTTCACTTTCAGAAAAAATAATGTTTACTAATAATTTAAGCGGGATGTTGTCTGCTGGACTTTCTTTAACTCGAGCCTTATCGGTTCTTGAAAAACAATCAACCAATTCTAAGCTCAAAGATGTCCTACAAAGCTTGGGAGAAGATATAAGTAAAGGTAATACTCTCTCAGAAGGAATGAAAAAATTTCCTAAAATTTTTTCTGGAGTTTTTGTCCCGATGGTTCACGCCGGAGAAGAATCAGGTGGTTTGCCGAAGACCCTTTCTGAAGTCGGAGCGAATCTTAAAAAGTCGTATGACTTGAACAAAAAAGTGAAAGGAGCTTTAACTTATCCGACGATAATTGTCATTGCGATGGGCTTGATTGGTACTTTGATGATGATATATGTAGTGCCGACTTTGACGAAGACGTTCAAAGAATTAGGTGCTGATTTACCGGGGTCTACAAGAGCAATCATTTGGCTTTCCGATACAATCAGTCAGAATATAATTTTATTCTTATTAGTAATTGGTGTAGTTGTGGCAGGGGGAATATTTCTTTCTAAAATAAAAATAGTTCGTCGATATTTTGATTTATTTATTTTGCATATTCCGGTTGTTGGCACTATCGCTAAAGAAGTAAATACTGCAAGAACCGCCAGAACACTCTCCTCATTGTTACTTTCAGGAGTAAATATTTCAAATGCTTTAAATATTACTCAAGAAGTTCTACAAAATGTACACTATAAAGAGTTGATTCAAAATTCTATCACCGCGATTGAAAAGGGATCAGTGCTCTCAGCTTCTTTTAAGGCCAATACCTTTTTGTATCCAGTTATGATGGGAGAGATGATTGAGGTGGGTGAAGAAACGGGGAATCTTTCCAAAATGCTTCTTGATATTGCAAATTTCTATGAAGGGGAGGTTGATAATAAAACAAAAGATCTCTCAACGATAATTGAACCAGTTTTGATGTTGTTTATTGGGGGAGCTGTCGGGCTCTTTGCTGTTTCTATGATTACTCCGATGTATTCAGTCATGGGAAAAATAAAATAAATGAGAAAAAATAATAAAAAAGGAATAAGTGCTGTCGAACTATTAGTGGTAGTTAGTATTTTGATTATAATAAGTAGTATTTTATTTCCTAAACTTTCAAAATTCCGCAAACAGCAGGTTTTAGAGAATACTACCGAAGACATTGTCTCATTACTAAATGAAGCTAGAAATAATACGATTTCTTCTAAAAATTCAACAACTTACGGTGTTCATTTTCTTTCTGATAAAGCGACGCTATTTGCCGGAGCCGCTTTCTCTGAATTACCAGATAATAAAGAAATAAATTTCGATCACTATGTTTCTATCCCTGGTAGCGGTGGCATTAATCTAAACGGGGGAGGAAGTGATGTTGTCTTTGAAAGGCTGACTGGGGATACCGAGCAATATGGGACCATCGTCATTCGACTTGTTAGCGATGCAACTAAGCAAAGAACTGTTACAATAAATAAGATAGGGATTATAAGTGCAAATTAAATGAAAAATATTTTTTTAAAAAATAAAAGAGGGCTATTAAACAGCAAAGCAGGTTTTTCCCTTGTCGAAGTATTGGTTGCTTGCGCCATAATATCTTTGACCATTATTTCTCTTATGTCTGCCGCAGCAAAAGGTATAGAACTTTCATATCGAGCTGTAAAACAGGTTCAGGCAAGTATGCTTATTGAAGAGGGAGTAGAAGCAGTCAAATCAATAAGAGACAATAGCTGGGATACAATTTCAGCCTTGGATTTAGATATAGAATATTACTTATCTTTTGATATAAATACAAATACTTGGTCTTTAAGTATTGACCCAACTGCTCCTATTGATGATGTTTTTACTAGAAAAGTAGTTTTTTCTTCTGTTGATCGTGATGAAAATGATGATATTGTTTCCTCTGGAACTCTTGATGAAAAAACAAAAAAGGTCAATGTTACTGTCTCGTGGCTTTCCCAAAATGAAACTGTTTCAAGAAGTATAAATTTTTATTTAATCGATATTTTTAATTAGATGATTACACAAGATAAAAAAGGATACTCCATCGTAGAAATTCTAGTTTACCTAGCTATTTTTACCGCTATGTCAGTTCTAGTAATAAATTCATTTATTGTTATTATCTCCTCATTTAATACGACGAACATGAATCGCAAATTATTAGAAGCTGGTTCTGTCCCAATGGAGAGGATTTCTCGAGAAATTCGACAAGCTGAGACGATTGGGGTAGATAGTACAGGGGATACTTTAGTTTTAAATACTCACGATAGTTTAGGAAATAATTTGGTAATCAAATTTGCCCTAGAAGGAAGTCAATTGAATCTCTACAAAGATGATGTCCTACAAGCTGGTTTACTTGGTCAAAACATGTCCATAACCAGTTTGGTTTTCAGAAGAATCACTACAACACAGAGTGAAGCTGTAAAAATAGAAATGACGATACAATACGAAGAAGGTAAAGATACAAAATCAGAGAATTTTTATAATACGATTGTTTTAAGGGGAGGGTATTGATGGACAGGGAATAGCGGATAGGTTATAGGGAATAGGGAAAATACAAATTAAGAATTTAGAATTAGAAATTTAAAATGAAAAATAAAGAAAATACAATTCAAAAAAATAAAGGAGCGGCGATGATTATTGTTGTTTTCTTTTTCATGTTTATGAGTTTAACTATTTTGATAGGAATAATAACTCCAGTTGTTCGGGAATTCAAAATTGCTTCAGCGAATTTTGATTCCAAGAAATCATACTTTACTGCTGAGTCAGGAGTTGAAGATGTATTATATCGTATAAAAAATAGTATGATGGTAGGTTCTAGTGAAGATTTAACCATTGATGATTCATCTACTACAACAACAGTCACAGACATCTCGAGTAGCCATAAAGAAATTACCTCTTTAGGAGAAACTGGGGAAGTGGAGAGAAGGGTATTTACGTCAGTTGATACAGGGGTTGGGGCATCCTTCAGTTATGGGGTTTTGACTGGAGGAGGAGGATTTTTTATGAGCAATAATTCCAGAATCAATGGAAGTGTTTATTCAAATGGAAATATTACAGGAAGTGAGACAGGAGGAGTGAAGACTATAACTGGCAGTGCTACTGCTGCGAATTCACCGACGCTTGCGGCAGACCAAGAGAATGGTTCTGGTAATCCGCCGTATGAAATTATTTTTGGCAAAGAAAATGCGTCGCAGGATTTTGCTCAGAGTTTTCAAGTTAGTACAACTGGAGAAGTAAGTAAGGCTAAATTTTATATTAAAAAAATTAGCACCCCTTCAAATATCACCGTTCGCATTGTTTCGAATTCTAGCGGAAGTCCAAGTACTACAAACCTAACGACTGGTACCATATCTTCTTCTGGTGTTTCGACAAATTATGGATGGGTAGAAGTTGCTTTTACAACTAATCCACGACTCTTTTCTGGTACAACATATTGGTTAGTTTTAGATTCTAATTATTCTAGCTCAAAGTATTATAAAATTGGGTTAAATAATAATGGTTATGCAAATGGCACTGGTAAAATTGGTAAATATAGTAGTACTTGGAATAATACTTCACCTTCGGGTCGTGACGGATTCTTTAAATTGTATTTTGGTGGTTTAACAGGGTTAATAAATGGGATAACCGTAGGCACTGGGTCTGTCGGGAATGCTTATGCGCACACTGTAACTAATGCAACTATAGCTGGGACAAATTATTGTAAAACAGGCAGTGGTAATAATAAAGCCTGTGATACTTCTCGTGATGATCCTGTGCCAGTAGTCATGCCAATATCAGAGCAGAATATCTTGGACTGGAAAGCAAATGCTGAAGAATCAGGAATTCCTTATGAAGGAAATTATACTGTCTCTACGGATAATACCTTGGGCCCTAAAAAGATTACAGGTAATTTAAACATTGAAGAAACCTTAACAATAAGTGGAACTATTTGGGTTCAGGGCAACCTTTTATTGTCTGAAAATTCTAAAATAAATCTTGCACCTGAGTACGGAAGTTCAGAGGGGGTTCTTGTTGTCGATGGCACTATAACTATCGACAATAATGCGACCTTTGAAGGATCTGGGACGGATGGAAGTTATGTCCTTGCCTTAACAACTTCTACTTCATCGGCAGCAGTTTCTCTGGGGCAAAATGCCGGAGCTGTCGCATTATATGCATCCAACGGGACTATTCTCGTTGACCAAAATGGTACGGCCAAATCTTTGACAGGCTATTATATTAGATTAGCAGAGAATGCAATTATTACTTATGATGATGGGCTTGCAAACGCCAATTTTATAAACAGTCCTTCAGGTTCTTGGAATGTTTCGGGCTGGAAAGAGACGGAATAATGAGCTTACAAAAAGGCATATTTTGTGGTATAATTCTAGAATGAAGAAAATTGTTATCGCAAACTGGAAGATGAATCCGCAATCCCAAAAAGAGGCGGAGGTTTTGTTTCGTGCCATAACTAAAGGTAAAATTTCTAAAAAAGTTGATGTAGTTATCTGTCCTCCGGTTATATTTTTGGAGAAATTAAAGAAACTTTCTTCAAAGATAGCACTAGGGGCTCAAAATGTTTTCTATGAGAAAAAAGGTGCTTTTACTGGGGAGATATCAGCTGAGATGCTTTCTAATCTAGGGGTTAAGTATGTCATTATCGGCCACTCAGAAAGACGAGCTCTCGGAGAGACGAATCAAGATGTAAATAAGAAAATAAAAATAGCGCTTTCTTTTGGACTTATCCCAATAGTATGTATTGGAGAAGAAGAGAGAGATGAAAATCATGAATATTTTAATATTATAAAAAGTCAGATAGAAGAATGCTTCGACGGATTAAATAAGGCAATACTCTCTAGAATAATTATTGCTTATGAGCCAGTCTGGGCTCTTTCAACAACAGAGGATCGCAAAGATGCGACTCCGGCTGATTCACTTGAGATGGTTATATTTATTAAAAAAGTCATTTCAGATAAATTTGGAGGCAAATTTGTGATGCCACGAATTATTTATGGTGGCTCAGTTGATGAAAAGAATTGTAATGATTTTTTAAATAATGGAGGAGTTGTTGGAGCCTTAGTTGGGGGTGCGAGCTTAAATGCTGAAAAGTTTTTAAAGATTATTAATATTGCAGGAAATAATTAATCCGCTTAAAGCAGGATAAAACATGAAATCAATCAAAGAAATTAAAAATTTATCGGGGAAAAAGATAATTCTTAGAGCTGATTTTAATGTTCCTATTAAGGGTGGGAAAGTACTTGATGATTTTCGTATCAAAAAAACAATTCCAACTATTTTATACTTACAACAAAAAGGTGCCAAGGTTATCATCATCTCACATCTTGGAGAAGATGGTAAAGAAAGTTTACTTCCTATTTCTCTCATAATAAAGAAATCTATTAAAAATTTTGATTTTATTAAGACACCAATTTTTTCAGATGAAACGGAGAATAAAATTAATGGAATGAAGAAAGGAGAAGTAATAATGCTTGAAAATTTGAGGACAGAAACAGGAGAAAAGAAAAATAGTCCTTCATTTGCAAGGGCATTATCTCGATATGGGGAAATCTATGTGAATGATGCATTTTCCGTTTGTCATAGAGAGCATGCTTCAGTTGTGGGGATTACCAAATATCTTTCTGGTTATGCTGGGCTACAACTTATGGCGGAAATAGAAAGTTTGTCTAAAGTATTTAATTCATCACATCCATTTTTATTTATATTAGGTGGAGCAAAGTTTGATACAAAAATTCCTCTAATAAAAAAGTTTCTTCGTAATGCTGATAATATATTTATCGGGGGGGCGATCGCCAACGACTTTTTCAAAGCCAAAGGTTATGAGACAGGGGTCTCATTGGTTGATAGTGGCAACTTCCAAGTTCCAGTCATTATGAAAAGTAAGAATGTAATTCTCCCTGTGGACGTGAAAGTCACCAAAAATTCTAAGAATCGTTTCTGTAAGCCAAGCGAAGTGATGGCTGATGAGAATATTGTGGATATTGGTCCACAAACAATAGAGGCCTTGAAAGATTTAATTAATAAAGCAAAATTTATTCTTTGGAACGGTCCACTCGGCAAATATGAAGATGGTTTTGGTGGAGCGACTGAAGAATTACTCAAGATTATTTCAAAAAGTAAAGCTGGAAGTATCATCGGAGGAGGGGATATCGTCTCTATTGTCTCAAAATTAAAACTTGAAAGTAAATTAGGATTTGTCTCAACTGGTGGTGGTGCCACTCTTGAATTCCTCGCCAAAGGAACTCTTCCAGGTATTAGAGCTTTAAAATAATTTGTTTGTATGCCTAATCATGTTGAATTGTTAGATCTTCTCTTAGCTAATCGAGGAATTACGTTAGAAGAGAGAGAAAAATTTTTAAATCCATCGTATGATGGTCATCTTTATGACCCATATCTTATGAAAGATATGGAGAGAGCAGTGGTTCGAATTTTCGAGGCGACCGAAGCCAAAGAAAAAATTCTTATTTACAGTGATTATGATTGCGATGGTATTCCAGCCTCGGTCATAATGCATGATTTTTTCCATAAAATCGGATATGAAAACTTCGTTATATATATTCCTGATCGTCACGATGAAGGTTATGGTCTCCATATGGAAGCCATTGATCAATTTATCCGAGATGAGGTTAAACTCCTCATCACTTTTGACCTTGGTATTACTGCCGTGGAAGAAGTTGCCCGCGCTCAAGCTGAGGGGATAGATGTTATTATCACAGATCACCATTTACCTCGCCGTAGCGAAAGCGAAGGCGGGTCTCTCTCTGATGATCTACCTTATGCTTATGCAATTTTAAACCCTGAACAAGAAGGGTGTAATTACCCAGATAAAATGCTCTGTGGAGCAGGTGTCGCTTTTAAATTAATTCAAGCATTGATTCAAAAATATGGAGAATATTGGAAAATAAATAAAGGATGGGAAAAATGGTTACTCGATATGGCCGGGATTGCGACACTTTCTGATCAGGTCCCACTTCTCGACGAGAATCGAGTGCTTGCTTATTACGGATTGAAAGTCTTAAGGAAAGGTAAACGTCCCGGTCTGTCGGAACTTTTTCGTAAAGCTGGGGTTGATATAACAAAATTAAATGAAGAAGACATAACTTTCACTCTTGCTCCGCGAATAAATGCGGCAAGCCGGATGGCTGACCCGATGAAGGCATATGAACTTTTAGCGACGACAAATCTGACTGATGCACGAACTCTTAGTGATCATCTTTCAAAAATAAATGATGAACGAAAAATAATGGTAGCTCATATTATGAAAGATGTGAAAAATGTTTTGAAAAAAAGAGAAGATAAACCGCTCATTGTTATTGGTAATCCTACTTGGCGAATAGGAATACTTGGTTTGATTGCTTCGAAGGTTGTCGATGAATACAAAAGACCAGTTTTTGTTTGGGGTAACGATGGTAATGAAGTTATCCGTGGTTCCTGTCGGAGCTGGGGTGGAATAAATTTGGTTGAACTTATGTCATCATTACCTGAAAATAGTTTACTTGGATTTGGTGGACATAAAGGAGCCGGAGGATTTTCGGTTTCTTATGAAGAAATTCATTTTCTTGAAGAAAGATTGTTAAAAGTTTTAGAAAATATCCAAACACAAGACAATGAAGAGGAAAAATTAATTGATGCTATTATTTTAATTGATGATGTTACAAATGAAAATTATAATGTCATTGAAAAATTAGCCCCATACGGAGTGGGGAATTCGAAACCGACATTTTTATTTAAAAATGTCGAAATATTCGATATTAAAGAATTCGGCAAAGAAAAAAATCA
>Ga0172379_10011799_pt1 | contig 10337 bp, 14 predicted proteins | sample GrowelOW334metaG_FD_119756 | JGI IMG/M metagenome (GOLD analysis project Ga0172379, IMG submission 119756) | Groundwater microbial communities from an aquifer near a municipal landfill in Southern Ontario, Canada - Groundwater well OW334 metaG | ecosystem: Environmental > Aquatic > Deep...
ATGAAGAACAGACATCACCGCAAGAGTAAGTTCTATGGTGGTTCAAACTCAAGAGAAAATGTGGTAGAGGTAGATGTTAACGAACATAATGCCTTTACCTATCTCTTTTCTCATTGGGATAGACACTTTGACGGCTCTGTGCCTGATTTGCCAGAATTTATCACAAAAAAACTTAACGCTTTCTCTCTCCTTTTTGGGGTCAAAGACCCTTCTCTCGTATGCAGATTACTTAACGAAAGATGGGCTGACCCTGAATACACATTTACCTACATTAAGAATGGTGAGAAAATCACCTTCTTTGTGGGAAAGAAAAACGGGGTGGTTGGGAGAACATCCTAGCCACCTTGCTTTTTTATATATTTCAAGTTATAATACATATTATGAAAGATAAGATAATATCAATTCTATTGTTTCCCGTAGCCATAATAGTAATGCCCTTCTTCCTAATTATATGGGCTATTATGCACGACTATTACAAGCATAATAATTTATAAAAAATGACAAAAGAAACAGCATTAGAGAAACTACAATTAGTAATGAAAGAAATCGCAGAGGCTGGGTTTTTAATAAATGTAATACCCAACTACAATTTTAATATAGTGGAGGTCCCCAAAACACCAAAAGGAGGAATTGATAAACTTGGGAAACCAATTAAGAATAAAAAGAAATAAATGGCAGAAATAGGAAGACCCTTGAAATTTAAATCGGTAGAAGAACTTCAAGAAAAGATTGATGCTTATTTTAATACTACACCTAAAGACGAATGGACTATTACAGGGTTAGCGATAGCTTTGGATACTTTTAGAAAGGTTTTAATGGATTATGAAAGTGGAAAATATGACGAAGAAGATAGGGATTTTAGTAACACGATAAAAAAAGCAAAGCATATTGTTGAGAATGGATATGAAATAGACCTAAAGAAACACGGAAGAAGTGGAACTATATTTGCATTAAAGAACTTTGACTGGAAAGATAAGACAGAAACAGATGTAACAAGTGGTGGAGAAAAAATACTTATAAATCCGTATGAACAACTCAACAAAATCTATGGAGAGGATGATACAGACAGCGTATAATGCTGGCTCTCCAAAAGACCAAGTAGAAGTATTTACAAAAGCTGGCTACATACCATTCCCTTGGCAATGGGAATTTCACGCTGGAGCAAGAGAAGCAGATAAAGAGAATGGACCAGTAGACTTAGGATTAGGAGGAGCAAGAGGCCCTGGTAAATCTCACGCAGTTCTTTCACAAGTAGGTATAGATGATTGTCAAAGAGTGCCTAGACTTAAGGCTTTGTTTTTAAGACAGACAGGAATGGCGGCTAAAGAATCATTTGAAGACCTTATTGATAAAGCGCTTAGAGGTAGAATTGAATATGAATATGCAAGTAACACATTAAGATTTAAGAATGGCTCTAAAATACTACTAGGAGGATTCCGAGACGAGAGAGATTTGGATAAATACATAGGAATTGAATACGATATTATTATAATTGAAGAGTTAAACCAGTTATCAGAGGAAAGAGTTTTGAAATTAAAAGGTTCTCTTAGAACTTCTAAGCCTAATTGGAGACCAAGAATGTACACATCTTTTAATCCCGGCGGTAAAGGACACGGATGGGTTAAGCAAAAATACATACTTCCTCATAGAGAGGCATTGGAATCAACTACAAGATTTTACCCTTCTACCTATCGTTCTAATCCATTTTTGAATAATGAATATGTCCAATATCTTGAAGGATTACAAGGAGACTTAGGGAAGGCTTGGAGAGACGGAGAGTGGGATTTGTTTGCAGGGCAATACTTTACAGAGTGGAATCATAATATCCACACATGTTCTCCTTTTCAGATACCAGACGATTGGAAGAAGTTTTGTGCTTTAGACTATGGTTATACAGCTCCATCATCACTTGGTTGGTATGCGGTAGCTCCAGACGGGACACTTTACAGATATAAAGAGTTCTATGGTTCAGGACAGACTGGTTCTAAACTAGGCGAAAGGTTTGTAGAGAATACTAATCCAACAGAGAAAATCCAATACATAGTGGCAGACCCCGCTTTCTGGGCTAAAAGGGGAGAGGATGACAACGCATTATCAGGTGCAGAGAAATTTGAGCTAAGAGTCAAGGAGTTATTGAAATCTATTGATAAAAATCCATACAATCCTGTGGTAGTTCCACCAGCTTTGATTAAAGCTAATAATGACAGGATAAACGGCTGGTTAGAAGTACACGAATGGTTGAAACCCATTGAAATAGATGGTAAAATAACTGCAAGATTTCAAGTATTTAACACCTGCACAGAGTTTTTAAGAACATTTCCATCACTAATTCACGATGAAAGAAACCCAGAGGATGTAGATACTGATGGAGAAGACCACACAGGAGATGAATTTAGATATTCTGTTATGTCTAGGCCAAAGCCATCTATTACAGGACAACAAAAGGAGGATATTTTGTTTAAGAAAATGATACAACGCAAAAAACAAGGGGGTAATAATATAAGAAAAAGACTATTTGTATGAAGAAAAAACAATATAAGCTAGGTTTAGAGGCGAGGGAGGATATTAAAGCAGTTGCCACACAAGTTAGAGATATTATAGGCTCTACTTTAGGGCCAGCAGGGCGAAACTACTTCTTACCAGTGGGAATTACCAACGATGGCGTGACAATAATGGAGCATATAAGGTTTGAGGATGAGTGCCAAGACCAAATATCTCTAGCTTTTCACGAAATAGCACGCCAACAAGACAAAGACGGGGGAGATAACACCTCTACCGCTATGTTTTTAGGTGCGAATATCATCCTAGACAACATAGACAAGGTTATGGATATAAATATCCCATCGAATATCTCTGTTATGTCCTTACTTTCAGAGCTTGAGGTAGAGAAAGACAAGGTGGTTGGCCTATTAAAAGACAAAGTTGTAGAAGTTAAGAGCGTAGAAGACCTTTACAAAGTAGCTTTGACGGCATCAGAGAGGGATGATGTTGCTAAAATAGTATCAGAAGCTGTGTTTAAAACAGGCAAAGATGCTTTCCCTAGAATAGATTATGGATTTAATGGCAAGATAGAGACCGCTGTGATAGAAGGTATAGAGATGCCACTTAAACTAGAAAATATAGATGTTTTCAATAGTGTGGACAAGGCAGAGTATAATAATGCTTTTGTTGTAGTGGCTAATCATTGCTTTGAAAAGTATTTAGAGATAGCACCCTTTTTGAAGTCTATGCTTGATACTGCTATGCAGACAAAGAATAAAAATCCGCTTGTGATAGTTGGTAAGCAATTTTCTATTCCTTTTGTTCAGAGTGTTTCAGGGGTTGTAAGAGCTACTGGATTGCCTATAATCTTACTTTCAGCTAACTTCCACAACGATACTTTTGAAGATATAGCTAGTTTTGTAGATGCTAATTTGATTGACACTCATCCAAAGAGAGGAAACAAGATAACAGATTTAAGGATAACTGACGCTGGGTTTGTTAAAACTATTATCTCAAGAGATTCCCAGACCCAATTTATTGGAGGAAGGGGCACAGAACTTATGGATATTAAAGGTTCAGAGGCAATAACTAGAGTAAGCAAGAGAGTGGGAGAAATAAAAGAAAAACAACTAACCGAGAAGGATGCTAAGGAACGAGAACAGATGGATAGACGAATAGGGGCTTTACTTGGGGGGATTATAACAATCTACATAGATGCTAAAACAACAACAGAGAGGTTTTATCTAAAGAAAAAAGTCGAGGATGCTATAAACTCTTGTGTTGGGGCTTTGAATGATGGAATGGTTAAGGGAGGAGGGCTTTCATTTAAGGAAATAGCCGAGGAATTAGGAGATTCTATGCTATCCAACGCATTAAAATCTTCTTACGATAGGATTATCCAAAACAATGGTGGCAATGAGCTTGTTTTGGATGAAGTATTTGACTCTTTTAGAGGTATGAAATCAGCAATTGAGAATGCAATATCCACAACAAAGATAGTTTTGACGCTTGAAGGAGTGATAGCAGACATTGAAACTTCTCCAACGGATTTATTAGTAGAGAAAATAAATAAATAATTTGCGTGCAATGATAGAAAGGTGGTATAATATAGTCAGAGAAAAGTTATTTGTAAAAGATTTACCCGATTCTGTGCTTACAAAAGAGCAAGAGATGGGTTTATTTGCAGAACTTTGGCAGAATCCTACATTTAGGAAGTATCTAACGGCAAGGGAACAATACTTGAAGGATATTTTAGCCGAAAGATTCTTAAATGGTAATACACCAAAAGCAGAAGGTTTTGCAGGACAAATGTTAGAGATAAGAACTCTTAGAAATAGGACTAGGGGTGCATATCTTGTAATAAGTAAACAGAAATCTTTGACAAAAGCTCAAGAAAAATGAGTTTCTGTCAGTGATAGTCTGTTCTATCCGATGTCATTCATCGTAAAAAATGTTAATAACTAGGTACATCAACTATGCAAAATGATGATAACTCTCGCGGGCAAGAGAACAATCCCGAATTGGATACTAATGACTTCGAGTCAAAAGTTCCGAGCAGTGACCCTATTGATGAGATTTATGACATCGATGAGTTGCGAGGCGAAGCTAAAAAGTTTCGTGCAATAGCTAATAGAAAAGCCGAACCAAAGGAAGTGAAAGCTCCAGAGGTAGAGGTTAAGGGCGAGTACATTACTAAAGCGGATATGGCTAAAATAGCTATCCGAGAAGCTAAAGAACAAGCACCAAGTGAGGTTCAAGAGCTATGGGATGATTTGTTTAATATCCCCCTAGCTGGATATGACCCACTAGATGCAAAGTCAATAGTAAGTAATATGCAAGACCGATTGGCTATTTATAAAACTCGTAATCCAAAGGGTGAGGAAAAGCCAGACACTTCTGTTTTAACAGAAACTAAGGCTACTCCTACGGGAACAGCTCCTGCTCCAAAGGCAGAAGTAAAAGAGCCTAAAAACTTTAAGCTCCCAAAGAAACCTGACGAATGGTATAAATAATTCATAATTGGGGGAAGCTGTATTTATCAGACTATCCTTCAAATTATGGCTTTCAGACCACTAAAATACGAAGAGGGTAAACTAGTGCTTATGCCAACAGCCACTACTCAGACTATCGTCAAAGGCGATTGTCTAGTAGATAATGGTTCTGGTTATCTAGCAGTAGCAACCTCTGCGACAGCAGTGGACATCCATTATGTAGCAATGCAAACAGTAACAACTACCGCAAACGGGCAGTTGGTTCTTTGTATTGAGACAGAAAATGTATTGTTCGAAGCAGACACAGACGCAGCTTGGAGTATCGTTGACCAAGGAGCTTATGCTGATTTAGCATCAGTATCCACGGTTGACCCAGATGCTTCAACTAACGACTTGTTCTATATTTTGAAAGGTGTTGGAACAGCAGAGACTGACACAAAGGTTCTCGGTTTCTTCACTAGGGGTATACTTAACACTTAAATCCTATGGCATTCATACCTATAAACTTTGAGGAGGGGAAACTCGTTAAACTCCCTATGTACAATGGAGGTTCTACTGCTTCATACACAGTTGGACAGGCGTTAACTACTACTGGTGGATACTATGCAACAGCAACAGCAGGAATGGGAACTGATGTCGAAGCTGTATGTATGGAAGCAGGAACAGTAACCACAGACGGCACACTACTTAGCTGTATTGTTACCCGTGGGGTTCGTTTTGTAGCAGATACCGCAGCCAATCCAGCACTTACACAACAGGGAACTTATGTAGACCTATCAACAGCAACTGCGTTGGATACAACAGCAAGTTCTGACGATTTGTTCTATGTCGAAAAGGTTCTATATCCGTTATCAGATAAGAAAGTTCAAGGGTTCTTCCAACACGGAACTCCTTTGGCATAAATCTATGGCATTTACACCTATAAACTACGAGGAAGGGACAGTTATTGAAATGTCCGCAGCCACAGAAGCATTCACCAAAGGGGAGGCACTAACTATTTCTTCAGGAAATGTAACCGCCGCATCTGCTGGTCAAGGAGGAGAAGTATTTGCTGTCTCAATGGAAGCAAAAACTATCGCCACAGCAGGAGACCCTTTGAAATGTATTATCACTCGTGGTGTTCGATTCTTGGCTGACTGCGACGCTGCACCTGCTCAAACAGATGTGGGAACGGTATGCGATTTAGCATCAGCAACAACACTAGACCCAGATGCAAGTACTGATGATTTGTTCTACATAGAGCAAATTTTCGGAAAGGTAGCAACATCTACCAAAGTTATTGGATACTTTATGCACGAAAATCCAAATTCTTAATTATTAACCTAAAGATTAACTATGGCTTTATTAACTTCAGACTACGCAACACTTACTCAGAAATTGAATGAGTGGTACAACGAGTCCGCAAAGGAAAAGGTACAGTCTTGGATTGGCAAGGAACTCTTTGATGTTTCCGAAACTGATTGGCAGACTTACAACTACCTAATCCTAAACGGTCTTGCTAAGTTCGACAGAGTAGCCGAGGGTGCACAGCTTCCTATTGCTTCATCAGTAGAGGGAGACAGTGTAACTGCTACTCAAAGACGCTTTGGTGGAAGAGTAGGTATCACCAAAGATATGAGAATGTTCGAGAGATATGACCAGATGCAAGAAATTGTCCGTTCTTCAGTTGACTACGCTTTTGATAGAGTAGACCAATCACAAGCAGACCTTCTTGGAAATGGTTTTACTTCAACTTCCTACACAGACCTTTATGGATATTCACAGTCAAATGTGACTCCTGATGGCGTTGTTTTCTTTTCAGCATCACACTCTAACAACCAGAACTCAAATGTTGCTAGAAACCTTATAAGAAACTCAGCAGGAACTGCTAACCCAGCTCTTGCAAGAGATGCAATCGTAACAGCTAGAAAGGATGCAAAGGTACACCTTGACCCTAATGGCACAAATCGTCCAATTAACTTGGATAGATTGATTGTTTCAGCTACAAATGAAGACCTAGCAGAGAGAGTTGTTTATACATCAGGAGTTCAAGGAACACCTAACGTAGACATCAACCCTCTAAAGAGCAAGGTTACAAATATCTTGGTTTGGTCAAGACTAGACACAAGAGGTAATGACTCAACAGATACTTCAGCTTATTGGTATATGGCAGATTCAAGGAATGTTAAATCAACCCTTAAATCTCCATTCGCACAGAAGCCTATGATGGGTGAAGCTACTCAGATTCACGATTCATTGAACTGGGAGTATCCTATCGATGCTTACTACGTTCTATTCCTAGGTCAGCCTTACAACGTATTTGGTGCAACAGGAGCAAACTAAAAGGTCTTTCATTTTATTAACCTAAACTAAAAAAACTATGAGTCTTGATTTCTCAAAACTTGTACCCCAAGGCAGGGCAAAAGCCAATGGTGTATGTTGGTCAGAAACAGAACTAGAACTCCTTATATCTCTTGAAAGAGAAAGAGGATTGGCTAGAAATGTTGCGGCTGATTATATACGCAATGGCATTTCTTCTCTTGAAGACTTTGACAAAGCAACAAAGAGTGGTTTCAAACCTCTTAATGTTGAAGAAGCAAGGAAAGAAGCAGAAGAAAACCTAGCCAAAAAGGGCAAGGAGGCAGTTAAGATAAGTAGGAATAAAAAGAAATGAAATACCTAAAAGAAAATCATTTGTCCCTACTCATCGTTCTGTTTTTGGTAGTTTCTAGTTTTGTTGGCGGAGGGGATATTTTTGGGGTCACAGATTTGACTACCATATCAAATCGCTGGACATTTAGCGATGATGTCACTTTCAATGACCCGATATCTGTGGCAGATGTGATGACTTTCACAACAACCCCAATATTCTCTGCACAACCAACACTAGATGCAGGTCTGTTGTATTCAGGAACACTTGCCACAACCTCAACAGGAGCTGGCACATTGACTGCTGCTAATATAACAGGCATTAACAGCATAAACTCAACAAACGCAGGAGCTTTGACATTGACACTTCCAGCATCATCAACACTTTCATCTTTTGTCCCAACGGCAGGAGATAGAGTAGATATTGCTGTGGTGAACAATGGTACAGCAACCTTGACAATAGCTGGCGGTTCTGGAACGCTTCTAAAGAAAGCAACCACTACTGCAGCTATCCCATCAGGGGGAGCTGGTTTCTTGAGCTTTGTAAGAAAAGTAAATACTGATATTGTCGTATTCTTTACTTCAGGCATTTAGAGATAGCTCTACTCAGCACCTTTAGGGGTGTTGAGATAGGGCGGTCTCATTATTAAGTTAATTATTAACAATGAAAAATAAAATAATAATCTCGATATGTATAGTGTTGTTAGGAGTAGGAATTGTCTATTCTTTGCAACAAGATAGAAAACTTGGTGGTCAGGAGACAGTAAGTTCTACTGCATCATCAACTGTGTTTGCAGTTACAAGTTCAGCTTCTGTACAATTACTAGCCACTTCATCTAAAAGGGTTGCGACAGAAATCCAACCTCTACAATGTGATACAGACATTGCACTTTATATAAAAGAAAAGGATGTAAAACCAACAGCTTACACGGGGTATGCAATTATAGCTTCAACCACACAAGCATTTGGGGATAACGCAGAGTTGCCTACTACTGGCTACTCATTGCGAGGTATAACAGCAGGAGGAAATTGCGACAAGGTTCTAGTCACAGAATGGAGGAGTAACTTTTAATAGCTAACTAAAACAAGATGGCAGTATCATTTAAGCCAATCGTATTTTGGGAGAATGGGCAACTTAAAGTACCTATTGCACCCTTAATAGATAATGCACTAGAAACAACTTACCTTTCAGCAGATATGGCGGTGGGTACTGCTATGGCTGTTAAAAGTCAAAAGGGTTTCCACGCTACTACTAATCAGCCAATAATAATAGGCAGATTGGGTTCAGAGACTACCGAGATAGTCGAGAGTACAACATCATCAGCACCTAGTACAATCACTCTTGCAAGCACAAGCGTTTTTGCACACAACACAGGAGACCCTGTTTACCTAATCAAATTCAACCAAATAGAGTTCTCACACGCCACTACTTTGACAGGCTCTAAAACAGCCCTTACAGCAAATAGTGGCCTTTATACTATCCAACCAGACAAGGAATACTTTGTGTTAGACGAAACAGAGTTTACTTCTGGTTATTATTTTGCAAGATTTAAGGAAAGTGTTGGCAGTACATTCAGCGATTACTCTGATGCCGTAGAGTTTAATGTGCAAGAAAGAAACTCAGTAGGCTATATGGTTAAACGAGTTCTAAATGACTTACAGGTATCTCTTTCAGAGAAACTAACCTTGTTAGATTGTTATGAGTGGATAAACTCTGGTTTGAAATACATTCAAGGAAAACTAAAGAGATGGCCAGAACATTATTCTTATAACGCAGTACTGGGTCAGGTATCAAGAGGTACTAATGTAATTACTATGCCAACTGACGCTTATGACACCGAGACAAACAAATCCATTATTGCTCTAAGAATAGGAGATAACAAACAACTTGTATACCTTCCGCCTTCAAGATTTGATAATGAAATGGAGGGGGTTAAGGTTACTCAAGTAAGAACCGAGGCAACTTCTGGTGGAACGACTTTGGAAATAGACAATTCCTATGACTTTGCCGATTCTGGTTCAGTAAATATCTACATTTCAGGTACTAAATACAATATTACTTACACGGGGGTTACTCGTTCTGCTACTGCGGGGGTTCTTACAGGTGTTCCTGCTTCTGGGGACGGGTCAATTTCAGTAACTATTCCAGTAGATACTTATGTCTGGCAAGATGAGGATGAGGGATTACCAACATTCTTTACAGTTAGAAATGGAAATATTGAATTCTATCCCCTAGCAGACGGAAACGAGGACAATCAAAACCTTTATGGAGATTACACTAAGGTAGTAACCGCAGTGGACACAGACAGAGACACTATTGATTATCAAAGATATGATATGGTTCAAGACTATTTAACTTGGAGAGTCAAAATGAAGACTCAAAAGAATGGGGAATTAGATATGAATGACGGTTGGTTTTTCTCTTTCAAGGAAAAGTTGAATGATGCCATCCGAACGCTTCCTCAAAATAACAAATTCCCGATGAGACCAACAATAAATAGGATGTTAAAGCGACCTATCAGGAATATTAAAAGTCTTCAAGACATAAATATAGATGACCAGTAGTTCAATAAAACAAACTGATTTTTCTGGGGGGATGTCTCCAGATATAAATGTGTCTCTTGCTCCAGAGAATACAGTGGATTTACTCTTGAACTGCGATGCTGATGTGGAGATAGGGAGTATCGCCTCAAGACTAGGAAGAAGCACGGTAGGTGCTCAATTAGTGAATGATAG
>Ga0172379_10011800_pt1 | contig 10336 bp, 11 predicted proteins | sample GrowelOW334metaG_FD_119756 | JGI IMG/M metagenome (GOLD analysis project Ga0172379, IMG submission 119756) | Groundwater microbial communities from an aquifer near a municipal landfill in Southern Ontario, Canada - Groundwater well OW334 metaG | ecosystem: Environmental > Aquatic > Deep...
GAGAGACGGCATTAAGGCGCAAATTAAGGTTTTAACAAACGCCAAAGCCAAGCGTTGCCTAAACCGGGAAGAAGCCGTGGTTATGAACGGCCTGAAAAAAACTCTTTCCAACACCGACCGCTTCTTGGCCAAAGAGATTGTTATTATTAAAAGGAAGCGCCAAACTAAGAAATAGATAAAAACATCCCGATGTCCATCGGGGCGTTTTTTTATTTGACTTACCCGGCAACAATTAGCTATATTTAAAGACGAATATGCCGGCAACCATAGACAAACCAAATAATTTAGCCGATTTAAGCGATGAGCGCTTGGCGGTTTTGGCGGCTAAAGATAATCGCGAGGCCTTGGAGATTTTAGTGTCTCGTTACCTTAAGGTAATTTATATTTTTATTTATCACGCCGTAGCCAGCCGCGAGGAGGCCGAAGATTTGACGCAGGAAGTTTTCGTCAAGGTTTGGAAAAATTTATCCAAATTTAATTCCGACAGAGCTTTTCGTCCCTGGCTCTATAAAATTGCCAAAAACACTTACTTGGATTATTACAAAAAAAGGCGACCCAGCCCTTGGTCAGCCTTAGGGGAGAGCGCTTTGGTTAAAATCCAGCCTCTGCAGCAAGTTTGGTCAACGGCTGGCGAGGCTCCGGAGGAGGCTATGGATAAAGAATTATTGCGAGCCGGATTGGCGGCGGCTACGCGTCAACTAGAATCATCATCGGCCGAAATGATTATTTTACATCATGAGTCGGATTTAAGTTTCAGAGAAATCGCCGAGATTAAGCGGGAGCCCTTAAATACCGTGAAAAGCCGTTATCGCCGAGCTATCAGTAAAATTAAGAAATATATCAATTAAATTTTGGCTAACCATAAACAAACGATCAAACGGGCGCACCAAAAAGCGGTCGTTTTGCGTATTAGACAGTATATGAAAGACGATTGGTTCAATTTGGACCGGCCATCAGAGAGCCAGATGCTGGTTAAAATAATGTCACGCTTGGACAAGGAGCGCCGTTTGCGCTTCTTGCGCCGCCGCTTGGTTTTAACGGTCATGGTTTTTATTCCCTTATTGGCCGTAGTCGGGCCGGTCTGGCATTATTTCTGGCTGGATTTCCAGAGCTCCGGTCTGATTGATTACTTGTCGCTAGCGACATCGGACGCCGCAGTAGTTTTGGCCAATTGGCAAAATTTTGGTTTGGGCTTATTGGAATTCTTTCCGGTAATCAGCACCGCTTCAATTTTAGGAGTCTTATTAGCTTGGTTAATTGTTATCAAACTGGCTTTTGAATATAGTCAAGAATTTATGAACTTCAAGCAGATAAGTAAATTACAAAAAATATGAAAATAAGCGATTGGTTTCAAACTAAAAAATTTAAAATTATTTTAGCGGGCCTTGGTGTCTTTATCGGTTTATTGTTGGTGTTTCAATTGGGAGTCTTTGTGGGTTTTAGCAAAGCGCGCTGGTCTTTCCAGTGGGGCGACAATTATCACAAGAATTTCGGCGGTCCGCGGGGCGGTTTTTTGCGCGATTTTGAGGGGCAGGATTTTATCGGCGGGCACGGCACTCCCGGCGCCGTCGTTCAGGTGGATGGTGATAGTATCATCATCAAGGACCCGCGCGGTATGGAAAGAATCGTGACGGTGTCCGCCAAGACTACGCTGAAAAAGGGCACGGCTGATTTTAAATTAAGCGATTTGCGGCTTGATGACCGCTTGGTCATTATCGGCTCGCCCCGCGACGACGGCTCCATTGAGGCTCAATTAATCAGGGTATTTGACCCGAATGATTTGCCGCCTCCGCCAGCGGGCAGACTGCAATTTCGCTAAAATAATATGAACATCATTAAAAAATTACTAGCTAGAAAAGTTATCTTAGCTATGATCGGTTTGGTAATTATCGGCGGCGGATATTATTGGTATGTTCAGGCTAAATCAGGCCATACTCCTTTGCAGTATATGACCGAGGCGGCAGCCAAAGACACCTTAACCGTCGTGGTGAGCGGTACCGGACAAGTGGCGAGCAGCAACCAAGTTGACGTCAAGCCGGAAGGCTCCGGCCGAGTTATTAAAGTGCCGATAAAAGTCGGACAGGAAATCAAGGCCGGAGATTTATTAGCGCAACTGGATGCCGGTGACGCGCAAAAAGCGGTGCGCGACGCGCAAATTAGTTTAACCAGCGCCCGCTTGTCTTTGGCTAAAACCAAACAAGCTGCCGATGCCGCCTCTTTGCTGGCGTCGCAAAATTCCCTAGCCAGCGCTAAAACCAATTTAGCTAAATTAAAATTATCTCAAACTACCGATTATCAAAAAGTTCAGGAAGCCGCTCAAGTCGCTCAAGATGATTTGGCTAAGGCTTATGAGGACGCTTATAACGCTATCGCCAATACCTGGCTGAATTTACCGGCCATTATTACTAAGTTGGACAGCATTTTACACAGCCAGGAAATCGGACAAAGCGAAAGAACAGTCGGTGTCGGGCAATGGAATAATGGTGTTTTAGTCAATACTTGTTATCGCGACGATCAAGCCAAAATACAGTCTTTTGTTGATAGGGCGGAAACCGATTATCGCTCGGCCAGAATCGCTTATGACCAAAATTTTAGCGATTATAAAAATTCCAGCCGCACCATGGACGTGGACGCTATTGAAAATTTATTGACTCAAACCATGGCTACCACCAAAAGCATAGCGCAGGCCGCCAAAAGCTCCAGCAATATGTTGGACGCCTGGTCCGATTATCGTTCCGGGCGCAACATGTCGATTTTTAGCAAGGTCACCGAGTACAAAACTTCCTTAGCTGCTTATATCGGACAAGTTAATTCCAGTATTTCCAGCCTCTTAACCGAGCAAAGCGCTGTTAAAAGCGATAAAGACGCGATTACCAACTCCGGCCGAGATTTGCAAACCATGGAACAAAACAATCCGCTGGATTTAGCGGCGGCTGAACAGGCGGTTAAACAGCAGGAAGCCTCTTTGTTAAAATTGCAAACCGGCACCGACAAATTGGATATTCAAAGCCAGGAATTAGCTGTCAGCCAGCGGGTTAACGCCTTAAATGACGCCAGGCAAACCTTGGCCGATTATACGATTAAAGCTCCTTTTGACGGAGTGGTGGCCGCACTTAATGTTAAAGTTGGCGATACCGTGGCTCAAGGTACGGCGGTAGCCACTTTAGTTACCAAACAAAAAATTGCCGTAATCTCTTTAAACGAAGTTGATGTGTCTAAGATTGCTTTGGGTGACAAAGTTACTTTGACTTTTGATGCCGTGGCTGATTTGGATATCAGTGGCGCCGTGGCGGAAATTGACACTATCGGCACGGTCAGCCAAGGCGTGGTTTCTTATAATGTTAAAATAAATTTTGATACCCAGGATGAACGGGTTAAGCCGGGCATGAGCGTTTCCGCCAATATTATCACCGAGGTTAAAACCGACGTCCTGCAAGTGTCTAATGCCGCCGTTCAATCGGACAACAACGGTAGCTACGTGCAAATCTTGGATAACGGTCAGCCCCATTCGGTTCCGGTGGGTGTTGGTTTGGCTAATGATAGTTTTACTGAAATAACCAACGGTCTTAACGTAGGCGATCAAGTGATAACGCAAACCATTGACCCCAATCAGAAAACCACCACAGCGACGACTCAAAGATCCGGCACCAGCTTGCTGGGCGGCTTCGGCGGCGGCGGAGGCGCTATACGAGGCGCGACCAGCGGCCGTTAATTTTTTTTATGATAGAATGTCACAAACTGACTAAAACCTATATTAGCGGCGATACTGAAACCGCGGCCTTGAAAGATGCCTCCTTTAATATTGATAGCGGAGAGTTTGTGGCCATTATGGGTCCGTCCGGCTCCGGCAAATCCACTCTGATGCATTTATTGGGAGCGCTGGACACGCCGACTTCCGGCCAGTATTTGCTTGACGGCCGTGACATCGCCAAGTTGTCCGATGACGAGCTGGCCGATATTCGTAAACGTAAAATTGGTTTTGTTTTCCAGTCTTTTAACTTATTGCCCCGCGCCACGGTTTTGCGCAACGTGGCCTTGCCTTTGGTTTATGCCGAAGTGCCTAAAACCGAGCGGGAAGCGGCGGCGCGCGAATCTTTGCGCCAAGCCGGCATGGACGAGGCTCATTTCCATCATTTGTCCAATCAGCTATCCGGCGGACAGATGCAACGCGTAGCCATTGCCCGCGCCTTGGTTAATAACCCCAGCTTGATTTTAGCCGATGAACCGACCGGTAATTTGGATACCAAAACCGGAGCCATAGTGTTAAAGACTTTCAAGGAGTTGAACGAGCAGGGCCGAACTATAATTTTAATTACTCACGAAGCCGAAGTGGCGCATCACGCCAAGCGCGTTATTCAAATTCGCGATGGCGAGATAATTAGTGATAAGTTAAATGGTAAATTATGAAAATTGGGGATTTATTTGAAGAAACAATTTTTTCCTTATCCATTAATAAGGTCAGATCCGGTTTAACGATTTTGGGCATTGTTATCGGTATCGGTTCGGTGATTGCCATGATTGCTATCGGTCAAGGGGCGCAAAGTTCCATTGAATCCAACATTGAATCCATCGGCTCCAATTTAATTATGGTCATGCCGGGATTTCAACGAGGCGCTGGTACGCAAGTCAGCGCCGGACGTGGCAGCGCTCAAACCCTAACCTTGTCCGATGCCGAAGCTATAGCGAAGGAGGTGCGACAGGTCAAAGCCGTGGCCCCTGATGTGTCTCGTCGCTATCAAGTGACGGCTAAAGGTAAAAATACCAATACGCAAATTGTCGGGACTGAACCGAGCTATAGTGCGGTTCGCAGCGTAGCCATGGACAGTGGCAGTTTTATTTCCGAATCTCAAGTCAAAAGCAATGCCAAGGTGGCGGTGCTGGGGCCGACCACCAGAGACGATTTATTCGGCGCCGGCCTTAATCCACTTGGGCAAATTATTAAAATAAATAAGATTGAATTTAAGGTAATCGGAGTAACTAAAAGCAAGGGTGGCAGCGGTTTTTCCAATCAGGATGATATGATTTTTATTCCGATTAGCACCGCCCAGCGTTTTTTAGCCGGTAATGATGCGGTCAGCACTATCAGCATCCAGGCTCAAGATCAGGGTTCTATGGCCACGATCCAGCAAGAGGTGACCACTTTATTGCTGCAAAAACACAATATCAGCAATCCGCAATTGGCCGATTTCAATGTTTTAAACCAATCGGATATCGTGGCGGCCGCCGGCAGTGTCACCGGAATTTTTACCATACTTTTAGCCTCTATCGCCGGAATTTCTTTGCTGGTTGGCGGTATCGGCATTATGAATATGATGCTGACCACGGTGACGGAACGCACTCGCGAAATTGGTTTGCGCAAGGCCATTGGCGGGAAAAGACGCGATATTTCTTGGCAGTTTTTGACCGAGTCGGTCATGCTGACTTTCTTGGGCGGAATTTTCGGTTCCATCTTGGGCTGGATTCTGGCTTGGGGCGTCAGTTATTTCGCCAATATCACCACTAAGGTTTCCTTGGGTTCCATCGCCTTGGCCTTCGGCGTTTCGGCGGTTATCGGCATAGTTTTCGGTTATTATCCGGCCCGTCGCGCGGCTAAATTTAATCCGATTGAAGCACTTAGATATGAATAATTAAAATCATCAACGAATAACGAATATATTACGAATTTACCCGCCTCGACTCGCAGTCGCTCATCGACGCGAGGCGGGCGAATAAGCGAATTAAATTCATTCGTTTATTCGCAACTGATTCGCTATTCGTTGATATAAAAAATGTATGAAAAAAAATGTTATGTGGATTGTCATCATTGTCGTAGTCGCTTTGGGTTCTGGTTACGGCGGGATGCTTTATGGGAAAAACAGCGCGCCTAAAAATACGGCGGGTGCTAATTGGCAAAATCAAGCGGGGCGCGGCCAAGGCGGACCGTCCGATTTGCGCCGCAACGGCGGCGCTAACGGCGGCGGTTTTGTTAATGGAGAAATTTTAAGTAAAGACGCCAATAGCTTAACTATTAAATTAAATGATGGCGGTTCTAAAATAGTTTTTTTATCCGGCAAAACCATTATTAATAAGATGGCTACCGGCACCGTGGCTGACCTGGAAGTCGGCAAGAATGTAATGATTAATGGCAGCGCTGGCAGTGATGGTAATGTGACTGCCGAATCAATCCAGTTGCGACCGGCCTTTGTCGCCAACTCATCGTCAACTCCGGCCGGCATTCCTAGTGGTGACAAACCGGCCAAATAATAGTATTATTTGGTTAATATGAGCAAAAGATTCTTAAGATTGGGGGTTTGGCTGGTCATCCTGGCGTTTTTTGCCGGTATTCCTTTGGCTATTTGGTCAACTATCTTGCCCTGGTATGTTCGCTGGTTTGATACCGGCAATACTTGGCGTAGCTTGGGCCAGCTCAGCGGCTTGATTGGCATGTCGTTTTTTGCCGGCAGCCTGCTCCTTAGCGTGCGCGCCAAATGGCTGGACAAGCTTTTTGGCGGAATTAATCTGGCTTATCGCGACCATCATTGGCTTGGCACTATCGGTTTTTGCTTATTAATGATGCATCCCTTGGCCTTGGCTTACCGCCTGTCGCTACAGTCTTTGTCGGCGGCCGCGATTTTTTTAATTCCCAATCCGGCCGACTGGTCTGTTTTTTTGGGCATCATCGCTTTATTATTTTTGATGGCTTTGCTGGTGATGACTTATTGGTGGCGGCCGACATATCACTTGTGGTTTTTGTCGCACAAATTCATGGCCTTGGCTTACGCTATCGGCTGGTGGCATTTATTAACCATTGACAGTGATGTTTCGCAGAGCGCGGCTTTACGCTGGTATTATTATATTTTAGGTTTAATGTCGGTGGCGGTGATAATTTATCGCGTTGTCGGCCATCGCCGTTTGGTGCCCCGCGCCGTCTATCGGGTAGCTAAAATTACGGCGCTGACCGGAGGCTTGTGGGATATTTATTTACAACCCGTGGCCAAGCCTTTGGCCGGACGCGCCGGGCAATTCGCCTGGTTTACTTTTTTAAGCTCCGGCTTGCGCCGCGAGGCGCACCCTTTTTCCATCGCCGGCATTGATGCTACGGGAGGCTGGCGCTTGGTGGCCAAAGCCTTGGGCGACCAGACTAAAAATTTATCCAAGCTGGCGGTAGGAGATAGAGTTTTAATAGAGGGGCCTTACGGGTCTTTTGGTTCGCTGGCCGGCGGAGCGGAGGCCAAACAATTATGGATTGCCGGCGGCATCGGCATTACGCCGTTTTTGTCGCTGGCCGGCCACTGTTCGGATAAAGATTCCGTGGTGGTTATTCACAGCATCGTGGAACCGGGGCAAAATATTTTCGCTCCAGAATTCTCGGCGCCGGCAGCCAATTTAAAATTTATTCCCTGGGTCAGCGCCGTTAACGGACGCTTAAACGCCGTCGCCATTACTCGCGAGGTGCCGGATTGGCGCGCCCGAACTATTTTGCTGTGCGGGCCGGTGCCCATGATGGATAGCTTGCGAGCTCAATTTGCCGACTTGGGAGGGGATAAGAGTAAAATAATCAGCGAAGATTTTAATTTGGTTTAATATGCGGAGCAAATACTTGGCTGGGATATTTTTATTTATTTTTTGGTCCGTGGCCACGGCCTTGATTACGGCCGGCTTGTTGTCCGGCCAAGCCAAACAGCCGGCGTCGGTGGCATCGCTCGCGACTAATCAGTCAGCTGGCGGAACCATGGCTTTGACCGCCACAGAAGTGGCTAAGCATAAGCAAGCCGGTGATTGCTGGATGATAGTCAATGGCCGAGTTTATGATTTAACCAGCTTGATCAACACTCACTCGGGCGGCAGTCAAGAAATATTGCGCGACTGCGGACGCGACGGTTCGGCGGGCTTTAATACCAAATATCAAGGCGCGTCCCATTCCGGCAGCGCCCAAGCAATTTTAGCCAGTTATTATTTGGGCGAGGTGGGCGCGACCGTTAATGTCCGGGCAGCGACCTCTCAAATAAATCAGACTCCGCATCCGCGTTCTGCGGAAGACGAAAACGAAGACGATTAAACATGAAACACACTATTATTTTTGGCGCTCAGCACATAGACTGTGTCATTAAAAAAAATCGGCGGGCCAAACAGGCGCGCTTGTCGGTTTATCCCGGAGGTCGTGTCGTTTTGACTTTGCCGTGGTGGGCGAGCGCTAAGGCCGGTCAAAAGTTTATAGACAGCAAGGCCGAGTGGGTTTTAGATAAAATAAAGCATCAAGCCAATCACGCTAAAGCCTGGCCGATTAAAATTGACAAGCAAGAATATCGGGCGTATAAAGAGCAGGCCTTAAGATTTATTGGTGAGCGCTTGGCCCATTTTAATCAAGCCTATAATTTTAAAATAAAACGAATCAGCGTTAAAAAGCCGGCTACGCGCTGGGGGAGCTGTTCGCGATTGGGGCATCTTAATTTTAATTATCGCTTGCTGTGGCTGCCTCCCGCTTTAGCCGATTATATTATCGTCCACGAACTTTGCCACTTGGGCGAGCTTAATCACTCGCCGAAATTCTGGCGCTTAGTGGAGCAAACTTTGCCCGATTATAAAGTTTTAAGGCAAGAATTAAAAAAATAATTTATGCTGAATATTATTATCGCCACCGTAGCTATCAGCCTCCTGTCCTTGGTCGGGCTGTTTATTTTTTCCTTGAAGCACGCGGTGATAAATAAATTGGTTTTGTCTTTAGTGGCTCTAGCGGCCGGCACGATGCTCGGTAGCGCTTTTTTGCATTTATTGCCCGAAGCCTTGGAACTGGCGGACAGCCAGACGGTTTTTTTGTCGCTCTTGTCCGGTTTTCTCGTTTTCTATATTATAGAGCGCTTGTTGCACTGGCGGCACTGCCACACCGAAGACGGAAAATGTCCGGTGCACGCTTTCGCTTATCTGAATTTAATCGGCGATTCGCTTCATAACTTTATGGACGGCTTGCTGATTGCCGCGAGCTTCCTGGCCAATCCGGCTCTGGGTATTTCCACCACCGTGGCTATCGCCGCCCATGAACTGCCCCAGGAAATCGGCGATTTCGCGGTGCTGTTGCACGCCGGTTTGTCGCGCCGGCGAGCTTTATGGTTGAATTTTGTGACGGCTTTAACCGCCGTGGCCGGCGCCCTGATCGGTTATTGGCTGATCTCCGCTTACAGCATCTTACCCGTTATGCTGCCCTTGACGGCCGGCGGCTTTATTTATATCGCTACGGTTGACTTGGTGCCGGAATTGCATCGCGCCAGCCCCAATATGAAGAAGGCCCTTGGCCATTTTTCTTTATTTTTACTGGGTATAGTGCTGATGTTTTTATTTAAGCAATTCGGCAGTTAATTGTTTATTTTTCCACCCTTTGTGACCAAAGGGTGGAGCCCAAAGTCTTGAGCTTATAAAAATTTTGGTTTTGTCCGTAAAATTTCCAACAAAAATTTTAACTCTCCGCCAGCTGGCGGATCAGACAGAAAATTATTTGTAAGGAAATTTTACTCCCAAAATAATCCAAAATTTTTAAGGCTCGGGTTTGAATTCGCATTCTCAATGCGCCAGTTTAGACAATTGCCGCGATATTGTTGAGCGGAGCGTTACATAATTTCATTTGTTTGAGCGGAGTGAGTTATGAAATTATGTTAGCGAGAGCGAAAAAATATAGGCAATTGGCTTCCAGGCGCGATTTTGGCCCCACCTTTGCTAAAAAGGTGGGATGGGAAAATAAATTAAAGAAATAAATAAAAAAAATCGCTTACCGGGCGATTTTTTTTGATGGAGTCGGTTAATTTATCACCTTGGTTTGCGGGCCGTTGGCCTGGTGGGACATCCACAAAAATAAAGCCAGCAAAGAGACGGTGGCCAAGGGAGCTATCCAAAAAGGATAATGAACGCCGAAACTTTCCGTAATCATAATACCGCCAAGGACCCCGATGGAATACATGGCGCCGTTTTTGAGGTAGGCGAATTTGGCAATCAAGTCCAAGCCGCGGATAGTGAATTCGCGCACCACGAAAGCGCCCAGGCCATTGCCCAAGATAATCAAGGGGACGCTGATGGTAAAAGCGAAGGCGCCGATAACGCCGTCAATGGAAAAGGAGGCGTCCAAAATTTCCAAATAAATAATCTTGCTCCAAGCGCTCATCTTGGCCGACAACAAATCTTTTTCTTTGCTTTCGGCGTTTTTCTTGAAGCCGTCGGTAATGAAGAAAGCGCTGGCGCCGATGGAAGCGGCCAAGGCCAGCATCGGGCTTTCCTTGATGGACAAATAGATAACCGTCGTTAAGCCGATGGAGGCGATGGCGTAAAACCAAAAGCCCCGGCGGTGGATAAAGCCCTCCACGGCAAAGGC
>Ga0172379_10011802_pt1 | contig 10335 bp, 13 predicted proteins | sample GrowelOW334metaG_FD_119756 | JGI IMG/M metagenome (GOLD analysis project Ga0172379, IMG submission 119756) | Groundwater microbial communities from an aquifer near a municipal landfill in Southern Ontario, Canada - Groundwater well OW334 metaG | ecosystem: Environmental > Aquatic > Deep...
AAGATTCCGACATTTACCACATTCACCAGGCAGTTGCGGTTATAAGCGGAGTCAAACACCGTATCGCCGCCGAGATTCGGAATACCGAGTGCATTCCCGTAACCGGCGATGCCGCGGATCACTTCGGAGGCGATGGCCCGGCTTTCATCGGTTTTCAGATCGCCGAGCCGCAGCGAATCAAGCGATCCGATGACTCTGGCACCCATGCAAAGCACGTCGCGAACGCAGCCGCCGACGCCGGTTGCCGCGCCTTCGTAAGGCACCACTTGCGACGGATGATTGTGCGACTCGTGACTGACAACCAATCCCCACCGTTTGCCCTTCGGCCCGTCGGTAATCGCGACGATTCCACTGTCTTCCTTCGGTCCTAAGATCACGTTTTTCCCGGTTGTCGGAAACTGCTTTAAAAATCTCCGGCTCGATTTGTAGCTGCAATGTTCGCTGCCCTGTATACCCCAGATCGTGGCTTCGGTTACGGACGGCGGCCGGCCAAGCATATCCTGAATTTTTCGCGCCTCTGCGACAGTAAGACCGATTCGATGTTCGACGAGTGCCGTTTGCACTTCATCGTCGGTCATCGTCTTGAACGGGAGGAGTGTCTGCGACATGGGGGATGTGCGGATTGTAGCGGAAATAAATTGTTAAATGGCTAAATTGTTAAATTGTTTGCATCCAAGATCCGCGCGTTTCGCTTGCGAGCAATTTAGCAATTTAACAATGTAGCAATGTATTCACAGCCTGCTAAGCTTTCCCCGTGCTGAAGCAGCTTAAAGCCATCACCTCACAGGAACGTATCGCCGGCGGTGCGATGGTTTTGGCCGTTACCGGTCTCCTCGCGTCCGTCTGCGGCTTCCTCCGAGATCAGGCGTTCTCCATCACGTTCCCGCTGGACAAAGATCCGCTGGGGGTCGCCTCGGTGTATATCGCGGCTTTCCGCCCGAGCGATCTGCTGTTTCAGATTTTCGTTATGTCCTGCCTGAGCGTCGTCGTCGTGCCGTTTCTGGCCGGCCATCTGGCTCACGGACGCAAAGAAGAAATGTCGAATCTGTTAAGCAGCACGATGATCGTCTTCGGTTTGGTCTTTGGTTTGATCGGACTGGTCATGTTCATTTCCTTTCCATTCCTGGCACCCCACATGGTGAAGTTCCAGGGTGAAACGCTGGCTTTGTATATCCGCTTCGGCCGGATCGCACTTCTTACAAACTTCCTTTTCGTCTTCGGCAACGCACTCGGTCAATATCTCCTGACGATACAACGGTACTGGGTCTTCGGGATAACGCCGATCGTATGGGCGTTCGGAACTATTTTCGGAACATATTTCTTAAGCCCCCTGATCGGTCCGATGGGCCCCATTACCGGCACGGTTATCGGCACGGTCATTTATGTGATTTGGCGGACAATAGCCGTTGTGAAGTCCGGTTTTAGGTTTAATTTCAATCACGAAAAAATTCTCCATCATGAATTGCGTCAGATGGGCTGGCTGCTTATCCCGCGGATGGCGGCCCTCGGCGCCCTCCAGCTTCAGCTCCTTTTGCTCGACCGCCTGGCTTCCGGTCTCGGCAACAAGATGGTTGCCTTAAACCAGTTCGCCAGTAACTTCGAGTCCGTTATTCCCGGCATCGTCGGCATTGCCATCGCCCAGTCGGCCTTTTCGCTTCTCAGTCAGTCAGCGGCACTCAACAACATGCCGCGGCTGAAAGAACATTTGAAAAAGGGCATGCTTATAAATCTTGCGCTCGCCATACCGGCTACCTTCGCTCTCGCGGTTCTCTCCGGATTTGCGGCATGGCTTATGCACCTGAGCACTTCCGTTTCAGCGCTCTTTATAAACGCGCTCTTGATCTATTGCTTCGCCGTCCCGTTCGAGAGCTCCAACCACATCATCCTTCGGACTTTTTACGCGCTGAAAAACACCTCACTCCCGGCGATAAGCAGCGCGATCAGCTGTGCCTGCGCCGTTATAAGCGCCACGCTTCTGCTGGATACCTTGAATGTTTATGCGCTGGCCGTGGCCTATGTCGTCGGTCAGGTTTGCCAAACTTTGTTTCTGGGATCGGCATTATTTATTCACATTAGAAGAAAATGCAGCGGAGCCAATACTGAAAATATTGCCGCAGCGGAGCTGTTTTAAATCATTTAACCGATAAAGACTCACTTATTTCCGGTGAGTGTCAGGTTACGGATCTGCGAGTTATTTAACGGGTTCAACGTAAGCAATACCTGTTTGCCGATAAAAGTCATGCCGTCCACCCCTCGCAGCGAATAACTCACGTTTATTTCCGTTTCATTCGTTATGGCGAAGGTCCGGGTCTGCCCGCTCTGATCCAGTACTTTTATCGTATTTCCATCGATCGACTGCAATATCCCGTTGGCACTCAAAGCCGGATTCAACTCGATGTTTAAGACCACAAAGAGTGAAGCCGTGAGCGACTTTGAATCGATGCGCCAGCCCCGCACACGGACTTCCATGCCGATTGTAATATTCGCCGGCACCATCGGTTTCCGCCGGCTGAGCTTTCCCTCGGAAATAATGGATGAATCTTTAGCCAGCACAACGGTAACCAGCTGGCCGTTTGTAGCTTTAATAATTACTTCACCGCCGACCTGATTAAATTTCTGTTTATCAGTCATGTGAATTTCCTGCACCGTACCGGTTACGGTCACCCGCGGACCTATTCCCTCAAGCGCGAGAGCCGAGGAGGGGAGCAGGATGAGGCAGAAACCAAGAGACAAAAAGAAACGACTACGGGAAGAGTAAATGGGAGACATGAGAGGTAAACGTAAATAAATAAATAGCACAAAACAGCGATGATCTTACATCTTCTGTCTTCCGCCATAAAATCTCTATTTCTTCCTGACCTGCGTGAAGTCCAGTTCAACCGGTGTATCACGATCGAAAATGAGCACCAGGACCGTCAGTTTGCCCTTGTCGACATCCACCGCATCGACAGTCCCTTCATAGTTCTTGAACGGTCCGTCAATGATAATAACCAAATCGCCAACCTGAAAATCGCTCTTGAACTTGGCGGTCTGCTCACCCATCCGGCGTTCGACTATGCCGAATTCCTCGGGGGTTACCGGCACAGGTATGTTCCCCGAACCGACGAAACCGGTGACGTTCGGCGTGTTGCGGACCATGTACCAGCTGTCATCGGTCACGATCATGTCGATCAACACATAACCCGGGAAAAGCTTCCGTTCCTCCTCAACCGGCTCGTTTTTCTTGAAAACGATTTGTTTCTCCTTCGGTACAACAACGCTGAAAATGTAATCTTTCATGCCGAAAGTATCAGCCCGCTGTTCCAGCGATTTCTTGACGCTGTCCTCATAACCCGAGTAGGTGTGGATGACGTACCAGTTTCTGCCGGCTGATGGATCCTGTTTGACCATAAACGAAAAGTTAGGCCCGTACCGTGAAGCGGATAATCTGAGTGAAAATCGCATCGGTCAGGCCGAAAAACACCGCGTTGATTGCGATAAACACAACTACGATGATCGTCAGGCGGACAGCTTGTTGCTGAGTCGGCCATCGGACCAGCCGGAGTTCTTCCAGACTTTCCCGAAAATAACTGAGAATTGCATTCATAAGGTTGCGGGTACGCAAAAAATACAAACGGGGCAGCAGCAGGAGAGATGGTATCTAAGGAAATAAAACATCGCAAGACAATCAGATGCCGTATTGGGGAGGTTCAAAAGCATGGATCTTGGTTATCGGCAGTGCGACGAACCAGACACTGCCCTTGATATTGGACTGGGGAACATAAGCGGTCTCACTGACCCCCAGGTGTGCGAAGCTGCGGGAATCCAGACTGCCCTGGCGGTTGTCGCCAAGCATAAAGTAGTCGCCTTTTGGCACTTCGAACACTTCTTCGGTCGTGTCGCCGCTGTTGACCGGATAGCGATAAGTCTTGCCCTGAGCTATGGCCGAGAGATACGGTTCGTTAAGTTTGATGTCTCTCCCTTTTTCCCGGATGAAAACCAGGCCGTCACGAATGACCACCGTCTCGCCCGGAAGTCCTATCACCCGTTTGACATAGTATTTTCCCGGATCCGTCGGCGGCCGGAAAACGACGATGTCTCCGCGCTGAGGTGCGGCAAACAGATACCGGAATTTGTTGATCACGATGTATTCCTTGTGTTCCAGCGTATCGATCATCGAGTTGCCCTCGATCTGGAACGGCGACACGACAAAAGTGCGGATCAACGCCACAATCGCAACGATTATTACGATATTCAGCGTTACGTCGAAGACATGGAACAGAAAGCTTCTCCTGAAATTTGTCGGCATACCCGGTCAGTATACCAGAGAGAGGAATGGAGGAAAATCATCTGTTATTCTCGAAACAACCAAGATCCAAAACACAAAAATCAAATTCCAAACAAGAGCCAAGAGCCAAATAAGATGCCTCCTTTCAGTATTTTGGCTTTTGGTTTTTGTTTGGTTCTTGGTTCCTGGAGTTTTTCTATCGACATGCATGGCTTCCGCTTATCCAAAATACTACACTAGCACCGTGAATGCACTGAACCGGTTTTTCTTCAACCAGCATCTGGACGATGACGAGACGGTAGTCCTCATCGTCCATAAACACTGGCGGCTGGGGATCAAAACGCTGATTGTGCCGACGCTGCTGTTTTTTGGTGTCTGGGCGATCCTCTACGCCGCTCCGAACAAATATATGTTTTACGGGGTAGCTCTCGCCGCTCTCGGCGTGCTGATCTGGTGGATCAGGAACTTTCTGGATTATTTTCTGGACGCCTGGCTTATCACCAACAAAGGGGTCATCGATCTCGAGTGGCGCGGCTGGTTCCACCGGAGTTCGACCCGCGTTCTCTTCAGCGACATCGAAGGAATCACCTACGAGGTGAAGGGGATTATGAGCACGATCTTCAACTACGGCGAGCTGAAACTGGAGAAAGTTTCCACCGGCGCGGTCATGACGATGCCGTACGTCCACCGTCCGAAGAAAGTCGAAGGCATCATCCTGCATGCGATGGAGAAATACATTCACACCAAGAACCTGAAAGACGCCAAAACGGTTCAGACCATACTGGCTGAATTCGTCGCCGATACAATGCAGAAGCAGGCGACTGGTACCAAGTCCCCGGCCAAAAAAACATGAATTCGGTTGCTGTCGTCATCGGTTTGCCCGTTCTGGTTGCGGGTATCGCGCTGCTTTTATTGATGAAAAGACGCCGCAAACTGAAAGGTCCGTCGCTCGCCGCGATCAAATCGGCCTGGCAACATGTCCTCGCTCAGTCCAATCCGGTTCTGAAACTGGTTGAAGCCGACAAAGTGCTCGACGAAGCGCTGAAGCTGCTCGGTTACACCGGCTCGCTTGGCGACAAGCTGAGATCCGCCGGACCAAGATTCAGAAATCTGAACGATATCTGGGCGGCGCATAAGCTGAGAAACAGGCTGGTCCATGAACTGAACTCCCAGCCGAACGCGGGAGATGTGGAACGGGCACTGAGAATTTACGAACGAGCGTTGAGGGATTTGGGGTTGAAATAAGCATATACTTGCACCAGCATGCGTCCCCAGTTTCTCTTCGTCGGCCTCGGCAATCCGGGGAAACAGTACGAGCGCACGCGCCACAACGCCGGTTTTCTTGCGGCAGAACACCTGGCGCAGGAACTGAAGGCCGGGGAGTGGAAGAGCCGGCAGAAGTTCCTCTGTTCCATCGCCGAAGCGGCGATAAACGACATTCCGTGTTTCATCGTAAAACCTTCAACCTTTATGAACCGCTCCGGCGAAGCGGTACGAAAGCTCATCGATTTCTACAAACTGGATCCCAAAAAGCAGTTGGTGGTTTGCTCCGACGACATAGACATCCCGCTCGGTACTTTTCGCCTGAGAAAAACCGGCGGCCCCGGTACCCATAACGGGCTCAAGTCGGTTGTCGAATGTATCGGCAAGAACTTCCCGCGCCTGAGGATCGGCTTCGGGCCGCAACCGAAAGAAATGGATCTGACGACGTGGGTGCTCTCGGCCATGACTGAGACGGAAGCGAAAGCACTCGAAACCGTATTCAAAGAGATTCTTCCGTCCGTCCGGGAAGTTTTGAAATAACAGGATTGTCCGGCGATCCGTCGCCAGCCTCATCTTTACGATCCACCTGCTGCTTGCTTACCCCGTTTTCTTTTGGACTCCGATCATATCCGGAAAACCAACGAGCACCTGATTTCGACACTCATGCTTGAGCGGTCGGCGAAGACAAGCCTGGCAAGCCGACTCCGGAGAACCGAGGAAAAACTTAGGAGAATCCAGGCTTCGCGCAGCTGGCGCTGGACTTCGCTTCTCAGGCGTCTCTGGCCGTCTTTTAGGCCCGCCGAACCGGCGCCGGAACCGGAGACGGTCCCCCCAACCGTTCTGGCCGATACCTGCTCGCAGCACGGCGAAGCAACCGTACTTTTCACTCTGCTGCCCGAAAACGCGCCGCATATTCTTGTCGATGTCGGAGCGCACGACGGAAATTACCTCTCGAATTCATTGCCGTTCATCCGTTCCGGCTGGCAAGCCCTGCTGATCGAACCGAATCCGGAGCAGTTTCCCAAGCTGGCGGAACTCCATTCCGGTAACCCGCGGGCAAAGTGCCTGCAGATGGCCTGCGCGGAAAAGCCCGGCCAATACCGTTTTTTTCATAGCGATGACAAGTTTCAAAGCATGTCGACTCTTAGCCGGGAACTCGCCGCCGGATTGAATATCGATGTCAGCCGGTCAATTATGGTTAAAGCCGATACATTGACGAACCTGCTCCGGCAAAATGGTCTGCCCCGGGATTTTTCCCTGCTCCTGATCGATACCGAGAGCTATGACCTGGAAGTACTCCGGGGACTTGATTTCGATCAGTTCCAGCCGCGGCTGATACTTACCGAGGACATCGACAACTACGACCTTCCGAAAAATCAGGCCAAGTACCGGTTGCTTGAATCGAAGGGTTATATTTTGGAAATGAAAATCAAGGAAAACTCCATCTGGAGAAGGGGAGCCGCGGACTGAAGATGATCTCCGTAACGTGTGTAACTTTCTTGCTTTCAGTTCGTCATAGGATGCAATTATCACTTACCAATCTTCTCTATGGCGCACCGTGTAATTCACTTCGAAATCCAGGCGGACAAAATCGACCGGGCCAAGAAATTCTATGAAAAAGTCTTTGGCTGGAAAATCGAAAAAATGATGTCCGCCGGCGAAAGCGGCATGGACTACTGGGGGCTAACTACGGGGCCCGACGGTACGCCGGGTATAAACGGCGGGATGTACAAACGTCCGTCAAATCACAAGCTTAAAACGTTTGACTGCACGATTCTGGTTGATGACATAGATAAGTCGATGGCCGACGTGAAGAAACACGGCGGTAAAATACGCGTAAAGAAGATGGAAATTCCAAAAGTCGGCTTGTTTGCGGGTGGCAAAGACACCGAAGGCAACATCTTCGGCATGATGCAGCCGACGGGCTGGAAACCTCGCTGATTCAGATTGGCTGGGGCTGGTGGACGATTTGCGAATGACTCAATGGACCTTTAAATCGATCCCTTGGCAGCAGTGGCTACTTGAAAAGTCTTAGTTGCGAAGGTCTTTCCGGGCAATTCTCATAATCTTCTCCCTTCCTTCACTCGGGCTAGTCTTTTTCGCTGCTTTAAAGAGCGCGTCCTTTGCCTCCCGCTTCGTCGTACCAGGAATTTGTTTCTGCAGCTGATTTACCGCATAGTAAACTTCATAATTCTCTTTGAAGCTGATCAAGTTGCGATCCGGCTTGCCGATGTTTTTCTTATTGTCTGCCATGCCTCCATTATACCACCGAAGGCCGCGTGTCTAAGAAAATTGAAGGTTTTCTCCACTTTTGCGCTAGATTGTTCCCATGCTTAAGATTGTCCCTTTGAGCGATCATCGCATGCACTGGATGAAAGATATGGAACTCGCAAGTACAGCACCTGAGACATATTTGGAAACGTACGAATTCTTTTCCGATTGCCGAATCCCGGGCATCGCAAAATTCGGCAATGGTTATTTGCTCTGCGCTGGTATTGCTGAAGTCATGCAGAGAGAGCCGACACATTCGTATCAGCTTGTTTTGAAGCGTCCGACCGGAAAGGGTGTGCCGGATGTCATCGAGGCGGGCAAGAAAGGGTCCAGATTCATGCCCGTCGATGAATTGCTTCCACTCATGGCCTTCTTTCTTCACGCGCGTCTCTATTTGAGGCATACGACCACCGACTTGCTTACCGAACATGGGATTCCATCTCGAATACACGAGACCCCACGTCATAGACCCCTCAAGTTTGATCAGGTCACTCCATTGCTTTTTACTGATAAGGGTAACTGGTGTGATATTCCTGATTTCCTAAACGATATCTGCAGCGTGGACCCAAAATATTTTAGAGACTTTATGTATGCTGTCTTCTTCTATGCAAGTGGCATCCGATGGATTGGTGTCGACGACACGATTGCGTACATCAAACTGGTCATCTGTATCGAAATTCTTGCCAAGGACGAAACCGAAATCCCCGATGCATTAAATGAGCAATTGGAGCAAGTAAAAGCAAACTTAAAGCTATCGCAGGCGAGTACGCCAGATGAGGGGAAGCTTGCTATGGAAGTCTCCAACATCCAGAAGCAGCGTAGGATTCGAGAGAGCTTCGTTAGGTTCATTTTAGACCACAAAACAGATTTCTTTACGACGAGAAAAACCACTGGCCAGCCACTCATCACTGATGAGAATATTGAAAGATATTTGAGGGCCATTTATGTGAACAGATCGGATTATATGCATGAAGGAACACCGATGGCTATCAGTGAAATGACTCACGTCGGATGGGATGTGATTCCGTGGGAGGGAAAAGCAATTACCGGAACACTCGAAACGGACGAAAAAAAGAAGATGCCAACAGTTGTGTTCTTCGAAGAGCTTGTGAGGCATTGCCTTCTCGATTACCTCAAGAAATTGCTGAGGCTTCCTCAAGCCAAAAAATAGCGTTTGGTGCAGGAGTATAATGTGTCTCCTATGCCAACAATTTTAGAGGAACTTGGCTTTCGGAAGCTTCTCGCTGACTTTCAGCTTGAGAAAAATGAACCGAACTTAGATCACTATCCCAAAAACGGTGATTTCCATTGCCGTGGCTGCTATCACGTCTCTTCACACTTTTTCATTGGCATGGAATCAATCAAAAAGCGTAGACCTAGGCTTATTCCTAGGCCAAGAAAAGTCGCATATATGTGTCGCAATTGTAAGTTTTTGGCCGAATTTAAGTTTTGTCCCAAAGGTGAAACGTTGAAGTTTGAGGAGTTCCGCAGCTAGAAGTCATTATTTTCGAACAACTAAATTACTCGATAGTGTGATTCATTGGTTTTAGAGTTTTGCAGCCTTCCTGCATCGGAAAAATTTTCCAGACCGACCCTCCAAGTAGAGGGTCTAAATCTTAAGTAGCAAGCAGAGTCGAAAAATATGCATACAATTTCTTGTCGGTGGCACACAAGCCTTCGACGCATCGGCAAGTAAAGCAATCTATTTGGGTACCCAATTCTCTGGAGAAAATTGCTTCTTATCTAACAATAATTACTTGTTTCGTTAGTGCCATTTCTTTTTTTGTTCATTTTTTAGAACATGAAAAATATCAAAGAAACTCAAGTGTTTGTATTAGGAATGAAAATCGATGGCTGGGGAGGATGGATTCGAACCATCGTATGGCGGCTTCAAAGGCCGCTGCCTTACCGCTTGGCTACTCCCCAATCGAGGTAATTCTACAACCAATGTGTGATGTTTCTGAAGTAGAAACGAACTAGCGGCCGGCTTTCAGATCCTCCACCATCAACTTGCCGATTTCCTGGCCGAGTATCTCCGACCCGCGGTCCGAGACATGACAACAGTCATCGACATAAAGCGGATAATTTACAGTCGCGAATATGTTGGTCAGATCGTGGAAGTTGATGCCTTGTTCTTTCAGTTGCTGTCCCGCCTGCTTGAGGTACGCGTAACCGACGGGAACCCATTTCGCATAGTTTGGGCTGGTCAGGACTCTGGCCCGCTCAGTCTCATCCATGGGCTTGGTCCCCGGCAGATATTGATTCGGCTGAAGGAAATGAAAATACTTTATGCCGTTGGCCTTGGCCAAAAGCTGCATCTGCCGCGATCCGCGGGCCCAGAAGTCGCTGAGATCGGTCCACATCGCCGCATCATCCTGATACTTAAACTTCGGTCCGTTCAGCACGAAGGTGCTCCCGCTCATGAATGTCTGGGGGACTATCCTCGCCACGATCTGCTGCCGGTTTATTACCTTTTCCGCCAGATTGCGATCATAAAGCGCCCAAAGCAGCGTAACTGTCCGGCTCCGGCTCAG
>Ga0172379_10011803_pt1 | contig 10335 bp, 9 predicted proteins | sample GrowelOW334metaG_FD_119756 | JGI IMG/M metagenome (GOLD analysis project Ga0172379, IMG submission 119756) | Groundwater microbial communities from an aquifer near a municipal landfill in Southern Ontario, Canada - Groundwater well OW334 metaG | ecosystem: Environmental > Aquatic > Deep...
CGAATGTTCCTGCGTCACCTGTGACATCGACTGTCGAATTGAAAAAAGTGAATGCAGCATGGGGGGAAGGCACTTCGGTTGCAAGCAGCGGCGGCGGACAAGGTGGTGCTGCGTCGACGAATGATGTCACATGGACTCATCGACTTTTTGATACGCAAAACTGGTCATCTCCAGGAGGGGATTTCTCTTCAGTGGTCAGTTCTTCAGTCTCTATCTCCGGACTTGGCACGTATGAATGGCCATCGACCGCGCAGATGGTAGCGGATGTTCAGGGATGGTTGAATGATTCATCTGTGAATTTTGGATGGATCATTATTGGAGATGAGGTGCATAATCAATCCGCAAAACGTTTTGATTCAAGAACTTCTTTAACAGAGGCAAATAGACCGGTGTTAACCGTCGGATATTCCATTCCGACATCGGTTCAAGGAAATGCTGTAAAACCAGCTCAATTTGTATTAGAACAGAACTATCCGAATCCGTTCAATCCTACGACGACGATTACGTACTCGGTGCCGCAGACAGGACATGTATCGATGACGGTGTATGATATTCTCGGGAACAACGTCGCAACACTCGTTGATCAGCCCAAATCAGCCGGCACACATTCGGTAAAATTTGATGGCTCTCGTCTTTCCAACGGCGTATATTTTTACCGTTTACGTTTTGGTAATGTATCTGCTGTAAAAAAACTGACACTGGTGAAATGACCGTCATGAAAAGAATAACGATAATCGGTTCAGGAGCAGTAGGGCGATCGCTCGCATTGGCGTTGTCACAGTGCGGTGTGGTGGTATCCGGTATCTATTCGGAACATGGCAAGACCGCTGCATCCGTCGCAAAAAAGATAAAAGCGAAACACGCTGGCACACTGGAAGAGTTCAAAACAGATTCCTCAATCATAATTATTGCAGTACCGGACGGACGGATCGCCAATGTTGCTCGATCGTTATCACTGCATGGGGCAGGATTAAAAGGGAAGACGATTGTGCATACCTCCGGCGCTTTATCCGGTGATGAATTATCTGCCCTGCGCAGACGTGGAGCGTCGGTCGGTTCCTTTCATCCGCTGCAAACATTCCCCAAGTCGTTGCCGTTAACATCTTTGAAGAATATCTGGTTTGCGGTGGAAGGGGATGCGGGTGCAGTCGCTGCATCGAAATCACTTGCGAAATCGATTGGTGCCCGGACATTTCTGTTGACGAAAAAGAATAAGACGCTGTATCATATTGCCGCTGTTTTTGCATCGAATTACCAGGTTGCTCTCTTTTCGGTCGTTGAAGAACTGGCATCGACATTAGGTATCCCCCGGCATCAGGTGTGGGATATCTTTCGTCCGTTGATTACACAGACACTGCATAATGTGTTTGCATCATCGCCGGCAGAAGCGTTAACAGGTCCGATTGCCCGCGGTGATTACAAGACAATCACCAAACATTTGGCCGTGCTTGAGTCGTCAAAAAAACTGAAACACCTCATCCCCTTATATTCCACCCTTGGCGTTGAAACCGCCAAACTAGCGAAAAGAAAAAATAATGCTCGTTGATTATCACACCCATAATTACCTCTGCAAACATGCGGACGGCACACTTGAAGACTATGTCCAGCATGCAATCTCGATCGGCCTAAAGGAAATAGGTCTATCCGATCATACACCCATGCCCAATGCGTGGGACATTGAAGTGCGCATGACTGAAGACCAGTTCTGGAACGAATATGCCCCGACCGTTCGTGCGTTGCAGGAAAAATATAAGGAAAAGATCACGATTAAATTCGGGCTGGAAGGGGATTTTTTCCCTGGTACAGAAACGTGGGTAAAAGCATTTAATGCAAAAAGCGATTTTGATTACGTCATCGGTTCCGTGCATTATCTCGGAGAATGGGGATTCGATAATCCACAGTTCGTTACGACATATGACGTGAAGGATGTGAATGAGATCTATACGGAATACTACGACCATATCAAGCGATCAGCGCAAACCGGTTTGTTCGATATCATCGGCCATTGCGATCTGGTAAAGAAGTTCGGTCACCGTCCAACAAAAAATATGGAAGAGATTTTACGCGAAACATTTAAAGTGGTAAAACAATCCGGTATGGCAGTGGAGATCAATACTTCCGGATTACGCAAACCTGTCCGGGAAATGTATCCGAGTGAATCGATTCTGAAGATCGTGTCTGAATATGGCATACCGCTCACCCTCGGATCAGATGCGCATTCGCCGACCGATGTGGGCCGGGATTTCGACATTGCGACGCAGCTGGTGGAGAAGTACGGCAATGGAAAACTGTCTGTATTTACTAGACGGCAACGGAGTGAGATCGCCATTAAATAGTATGGATAAACGAATTATCATCATCGCTTCACTGACGGTGCTTGCCGTGATCCTCACGGTCGTCCGGGAATCGCACGATTCCGGGGCGGGGACGTTTTCCATGCTATCTGCCTCAAAGCAGAAAGTTTCCGGTGATCGTGTCCATCGCATGGCAGATACAACGCTCCATGCGTTCGGGATTAAAAAGGAGAACATCCGCCCTGTGAAGAACCGAAAGGACGTCCGTGTGTTGATGCCGCCTTCGTTCGATCCGCTTGCATTCGTCAAAGCAATGAAGGATTCATTGGAAGAGTATGATGCAGAGATTATTTCCATTGAGAATGCCAAGGAAAAGACCTCTGTAGTGCAGATTAAGGATAAGGAAGAGATCTTGAAAAGTTATATTTTCAGCAAAGAACCTGTTACAGCAGCAAGGAAAGGAGCTTCACCATCGGTACCAAAGAAACAACCTCGGTAATGGAAAAGATCGTGTCGCTGGCAAAGCGGCGCGGATTCGTATTCCAATCAAGTGAAATTTACGGCGGACTCAACGGATGCTGGGATTACGGTCCATTGGGGGTCGAATTGTTGAACAATCTCAAACAGGCTTGGTGGCGTTCCATGACCTTCCGTGACGATATTGAAGGAGTAGATGCATCCATCCTGATGCATCCGCGAGTATGGGAAGCATCCGGTCATGTCGCCAATTTTACCGATCCCATGGTAGATTGCAAACAGTGCAAAGCACGGTACCGCGTTGATGTGTTGATGGATGAACTGAACACAAAAAAGAAAAAAGATGTCCTGAGGGAAATGTTCCCGGGTGAATTCGACGGTCAGCAAGCGGACGAGAAAATCATTAATGAGTTTGCCGTCCGGATCGCAGACGATGCCTCTGTTGCGAAAGCGATCAAAAGCATTGCGTGCCCGAGCTGCGGCACAAAAGCTTCGTTTACCGATGCGCGTCAATTCAATCTGATGTTCAAGACATTCGTCGGACCTGTGGAGGACACGAACAATGCGGTATATCTCCGTCCGGAAACGGCCCAGGGGATATTTGTGAATTTCCTGAATGTCCAGAGTGCATCACGGCAGAAACTGCCGTTCGGAATTGCGCAGATCGGCAAGGCATTCCGGAATGAGATCAATACCAAAAATTTTCTCTTCCGTACTCGTGAATTCGAACAGATGGAGATGCAGTATTTCGTCAAACCGGGAGAAGAAGATAAATTCTTCGAATACTGGCGTGGCGAACGGATGCAGTGGTTCCTGGACCTTGGCATGAAGCAGGAAAATCTGCAATGGCATAAGCATGATAAGCTTGCGCATTATGCAAAAGCGGCGTTCGATATCGAGTTCAAATTCCCATTCGGATGGGGAGAGATTGAAGGGATCCACAGCCGAACGAATTTTGACCTTTCGCAGCATGAACAGTTTTCAAGCAAGTCGTTAAAATATTTTGACGAGCAGTCAAAAGAGAAATTCGTACCGTTTGTGATTGAAACTTCTGCCGGTGCGAGCCGTTCATTCATGGCATTTCTCTGTGCAGCGTATGATGAAGAGATGGTCGAGGGCGAAATGCGGACAGTTCTTCATTTGCATCCTAAACTTGCGCCGATGAAAGCGGCGATCCTGCCGCTGGTGAACAGGGACGGGATGGATGACATCGCCCGGAAAATGACGAAAGATCTGCAAAGGTATTTCCGCGTGTTCTATGACGACAGCGGAGCCATCGGCCGCCGGTACCGACGTCAGGACGAGATCGGAACGCCGTTCTGCTTCACTGTTGACTCGCAGACGCTGCAAGATCAGACCGTCACTGTACGCGAACGGGACTCGATGAAGCAGGAACGCATCGCGATGGACAGTGTGCATGATTATTTACTCGCGAGGATGTAATAGTAGCATTGACAATCGAATTTCATTGGTGCGGATTGGTGGAAAGCCCTCTTGCTGGAATTGAACCATCATCTGACGAACACTGACGGAGATCAATGTATGAATACTAAACTCAAGAATATCTTTGTGAATCCGGAATTCGACTATCTGCGTGCCGGATGGCGCATTGGTATCTTTTTCTTGATCACAGCTGCATGTAATACGGTCATTACAGGACCTGTAGTCAAGTTGTTGAAGATGATTCCAGGATTACCGTTAGAAATTTCTGGAACATTTGTTTTTTATATGACTACCACATTGGCAGTGTGGCTGGTGCTGCGGTTTATCGACAAACGTCCGTTTACATCGATCGGATTGTCATTCAATACCGGATGGGGGAAACAGCTTGTCCAGGGGTTCCTGTTTGGTTCCGGAATGATGACCGCCATCTTCGTGATCGAATATTCGACAGGAATGGTGGCGATCCAATTCAGGGCGATAGGTATTCAGGAAGGCTCTGTCATTTTCCTTACCAGCATTACGCTGTATACGATCGTCGGATACGGAGAAGAATTCCTCTTCAGGGGATATATGTATCAGGCGTTCGTCGAAGGGTCGAGCAAACTCATTGCAACGCTGACCATTTCACTCCTGTTTGCCATGGCGCATAGCCAAAATCCGAACGTCTCACTGTTCGGATTAATCAACGTCGGCTTGGCCGGCATCTGGCTTTCATTCGCATATCTCAAGACAAAAGCACTGTGGCTTCCCATTGGGCTGCATATTTCATGGAATTTCTTCCAGGGATTTGTCTATTCCTATCCTGTCAGCGGTACAACCTCCGAACGGGAACAGATCGGCACAGCAATCGTCAATGGTCCTGATTGGCTGACAGGAGGGACATTCGGTCCCGAAGGGGGCGCATTGGCGACATTAATGCTCGTTGTCGGTACATTATTGATGTACAAATGGAATTGGGTGTCTTCATTACCCGGTGCATGGAGCGTCGAACAATGGCGCGAAGAACGGAAACAGCAGATCGCTCTCCGCATATCGGAACCAGCACAAATCATACAGTGAGACCGTTGTTGCGCACCTTTATTCTTTGTCTTTTCTTCACTTCTGTTGCCTCTTCGCAATGGATCACCACGCCGGAATTTGACGCGCAGGCGAAGCGCGGCATCGCCGCGGTCTATAATCTTGAGTTTGAAAAAGCACAGGGAGAGTTCTCCGCTCTTGCAAGGGATTATCCGTCCCATCCTGCGGGGAAATTCTTTTTGGCTATGGTCGACTGGTGGAAGATTCTGATGACAATCGATGACGAATCGTACGACGATGCTTTCATCCATAAAATGGACGATGTCATCGATCTCTGTGACAGTCTGTTGGACGTGAATGAAAATGATGTGGGCGCACTTTTTTTTAAAGGAGGTGCGTTGGGTTTTCAGGGACGTTTACGTGCCAACCGCAGTAGTTGGATTAAGGCAGCAAATGATGGACGCCGGGCGCTGCCGATTGTTCAAAAAGCGTATAAACTGGCATCGGATAATTATGACATTCTTTTGGGGATAGGCATCTATAACTATTACGCTTCAACGATCCCGGAAAAATACCCGATCGTGAAACCGGTGATGGTGTTCTTTCCGACGGGGAACAAGCAGAAGGGGATCGAACAATTGACGATCGCATCTGAGAATGCGAAATTTGCCGCATTGGAAGCAAAATATTTTCTGCTCCAGTTGAACTATAATTACGAAAGGCAATACAGTAAAGCATACGAACTTGCAACATCGCTCTTCAAACAGTTCTCGAACAATGTCGTCTTTCATCGGTACGTGGGACGCAGTGCATTTTCGTTAACGAAATATGGAGAAGCTCAAACGGCCTTTCAAGAGATAGTGAGGCGGTGCGAGATTGTGCAGCGCGGATATTCGAATTTTGCGAAGCGGGAAGCAGTCTTTTATCTTGGCATGATCGCCATGACCATGGAGAATTATGAGCAGGCACTGAAATACTTCTATCAATGCGATGAATTGTGTCGGATTCTGGATAAAGAAGAAGTGTCTGGTTTTATGACCCTGACGAATCTTCGGATCGGGATGATCTATGATGTGCAAAAGAAACGAAAATATGCTATACTACAATATCAAAAAGTCCAGCGTCTAAAAAAATTTGAAAATTCACACGATCTGGCATCACAATATCTGAAAACCCCCTACGTACAATGAACGACATATCCATTTATATTATTATCGCTGGGATTGTGGCTGGAAGTGCTGAGATCCTTGGCGGCGCATTTGTCGCATGGCAGCGGGAGTTATCAAAGCGGATTCAGGAAAACCTGATCGCTCTTGGTGCGGGATTCCTGCTGGCACTGGTTATGATCGATCTCCTGCCGGAGAGTATCGAGAATATCGGCACCTCCGCTCCGTTATGGATGCTGTTCGGATTCAGTGTGATCCACTTTGTGGAGCATACGGTCGTGAAGCATCTGCATTTCGGAGAAGAGACACATTCCCATGTGATGGTATCAAAGATTGCAAGCACTTCCGCATTCTGGGGTCTGTTTATCCATGCCTTCTTCGACGGATTGGCTATCTCGGCCGGCATGTATTACAACCTATCTCTTGGCATTCTCATTTTCATTGCAATCCTGCTGCACAAGTTTCCCGAAGGTCTCACCATCGCTTCTATCATGCTCGCTTCGAACCAATCCCGCCGGACAGCAGTGAAAGCGACTGCCGGCATTGCGGGGGGAACAATGATTGGGACATTGATGATCTTTTTTCTTCAAAATGTCGATCCGAAAATAACCGGCTTTGCATTTGCTTTTTCAGCCGGAGCGGCATTGTATGTCAGCGCCAGTGACCTGATTCCCGAAATCAACCGGTCAGACAACAGGATACTTTCAGTGACCGTCTTCGTCGGGATGGTGATGTACTACGGAAGCGGTGCACTGTTAAAAGGAATGATCGGGCATTAAAAGGAGTGCGACGCCGCGTAAATAAAAATCCCTCGAGCATATCGAGGGATTTTTGTCTGGGGGAATTGCGGTGATCCTATACGTCAAGGGCTACTGTGATACGGCTGATATTACCGATCTCGCCGTAGGAGTTGTAACTGTAATCGAGCCTGAGGGATTTCAGGACAAGTCCTCCGCCAAAGGAAAAACCTGTCATGCCAGCGGACGTACCGATCTTCAATTCTTTTCTCCGTTCATTATTATAGCCGAACCGGAATCGGAGTGTCTTGCTCAGCGTAAATTCGCCGCCGACAGTGAATGTGGTGAATTTGTCCAAGAACGTATTCTGTTCCTCATTTAATTTATGGAAGTTCACATTCAAGTGGAGCGGCAAATGCTGCGGCTTGATCGTTCCTCCGATCGTGATATCGAGAGGGAGCGATTCTGTTGTGGCGCCGAACGCATCGATCTGTGCACCGAGATTGGAAACTGAAACGCCGAGCGTGATCGGATCATCACCGGGGATCAGATACAGCAATCCGAGATCCGCAGCCAGGGCTGATGAGCTTGCTTCTGCGATGGATGAATGGATATATTTTCCGGTGACACCATAGTACAAATTTTCTTCCAGCGGATTTGCCAAAGAGATCGACGCAGCCAGATCGCCCGCAGTAAATGTCCCCAGTTTGTTTGCCAGAACGTCCGTTTGGTCGAAAGTGCCATAGTTGACATAATTAACACCGATGCCGACCACTCCCAGATCTTGTATTTCCTGAGTATAGGCGGCAAATCCCGCATTGATATCTAATAGATGACTTGTATAGCCGAACGCAGCGACCGGTAGAGGGGAAGTGCCGATACTGGCGGGGTTATAAAAAATTCCCGCGGGATCCCCGCTCATGGAGACAAAGCTGCCGGCCATTGCCGCAGCCCTGGCGCTGACATCGTTTAGTAGAAACTGATAGGTTGGCCGGTCGCCTGCAAACAACGCAACGGTAAACAGGAACCATGAAATTGTATTGCGAATGAAGTTCGAGCGCTTCATTAATCCTCCCAAATGCAATGATCGGAATGTTTTACGTTGTACGGAATTGCGCAATGTCCTTTGTACATAGTGTGTAGCAACCGATCATGAATCAATGTAATTATCTGTTGTTTGAAATTCAATATTTTTATCTCATAAGAAATATTCCTATACTTGACATGTATGAAAAACGTTTACTCCTGTTTTCTCTCTTTTATTTTGCTTGCTGGCTGCGCCGGACAACGGCCTCCTGAAGGTGGCCCGGTCGACACTGTTCCGCCGGAGATCATTTCGGTGTTTCCACAACCGAATACTGTCAATTATTCCGAAAAGAGCATTATTCTTGAATTCAGTGAATATGTCGATCGTCGGTCTACCGAAGAAGCGATCTTCATTTCACCTACGATTGAGGAGAAGGAATTCGATTGGAGTGGTACGGAACTGGAAATTACATTCAACGAATCGCTGCGAAAGAATACAACGTATGTCGTTACAGTCGGCACAGACGTTGTTGATACACGAGCGAGGAATAGAATGGCGAATGCGTTTACCGTCTCCTTTTCTACCGGCCCGAAAATAGACAATGGTGCAATTGCAGGAAAAGTCTTCGATGTAAAACCGGAAGGGGTAATGATCTTTTCATACCGCTTGGATGCTATTCGGAAAGATACACTAAACCCAGCCGTTACAAAACCGGATTATCTTACGCAGACAGGGAAAAATGGCGAATTTTTGCTCAAGAATTTGTCTCCCGGTACATACAGGGTTTTTGCTATACGAGATGAATACCGTAATCTGCTGTATGATCCGGAGACGGATGAGGCAGGAACAACGGACGACATTACGCTGACGGAAAAGGATACTCTGAAGACAGGCATTGCATTCACCGTTGCGAAAGAGGACACAACGCCGCCGCGGCTCTCGTCAGCAACAGTTCCTGATAACCATCATCTGGTCGTTCAGTTCAGCGAGCCAATGGACACATCATCAGTCCGCCTTCAGAATTTTTTTGTCAGCGATACATTATTCCAAAAATCGCTTCCCATACGGCAGATGTTTCCGAACAACGATCTGTTGAACAGCTTTACACTGGTCACAGAGAAACAGTCGCAGGATGAACGGTATGTTGTAATGGTCCGTTCCGTGACGGACATGTCTGGATTTGTGATCAATCCTCTTGCCGCCGCAAAACAATTTACCGGCTCTTCTGTGCGGGATACGATACCTCCGACACTTACTGGTGCATCAATAAAGGGATCTGCAGTGTCGATTTTTCCGCATGACCGTCTGTGGCTCACGTTCAGCGATGCACTTCAACCCCTACCGGATTCGGCAGTAATGCTTCGTAGGGCGAGAGACAGCTCATTGATCCCGTCAACGGTATCGATGGATAATCCTGCAAGGATTACACTTGTACCGATCGCCCCGTTGTCCGCCAACGAACAGTTGCTTCTCACCATACATTGGAAGAATATCAAAGATCTCTTCGGCAATTTCCTGAAGGACAGCGTAACGGGAATGAAGTTTGTGATTGCCGATCCTGATAATTACGGCAGCATCGCAGGAACATTTGCAGGTCTTTCTGAAGCAACAACAGTAATCCAGGCGGAAAACATCAACGATATAAAGCAAGCGGAACGGAAAACCACATTGGAGCCATCCGGAGCATTTCAATTCACACGATTGCCCGAAGGGCGGTACATACTGAAAGCATTCGAAGATAAAAATGTCAATCAGAAACAGGATGCCGGAATAGTCTTTCCGTTTCTCCGGGCCGAACGTTTTTCCACTTATAGAGACACTTTGCGTGTCCGTGCCCGTTGGCCGGTTGACGGCGTTCTCTTCAAAGCGAATTAAGGCTGGTTGATGATGGAAGTGCTGTCGATCGGTGTCGGCAGCGGAGGTTTTGGCGGTTGATTTTTGATGATCCGGTCTGGCACAATCCACGCCTTTTTGAATCCCTGATTCTGAAACATCTGCAGCAGCGGTTTGGCTTCTGCACGATTCACGAAATCCCCCACCCGTATCTTATAGGTCGGCGCTTCAAACACCAGGTAGATCCAAAGATCATGGTTCGCTATGGTCAGCGCGTTGCGCGTGGTGTTTGCTTCGTCAAAATTATTGGTTGCCATCAGCTGAATGCGGAAACCTTGCAG
>Ga0172379_10011804_pt1 | contig 10334 bp, 10 predicted proteins | sample GrowelOW334metaG_FD_119756 | JGI IMG/M metagenome (GOLD analysis project Ga0172379, IMG submission 119756) | Groundwater microbial communities from an aquifer near a municipal landfill in Southern Ontario, Canada - Groundwater well OW334 metaG | ecosystem: Environmental > Aquatic > Deep...
ACGGGACGCAATCCACCGAGTCTCCGGAACTGATCCGGGTGGCCCTCGATAGGCTGCGGGAAAAAAGGGAGCTCTTTTCCTTGGTGCACAAAGGCTATCAGTCCCCCAAGACGGTCATCGTCAACTACGATGACCGGATGCTTGAGATTTACAAGCCCATCGATTGGCCAGCAACCCGGTAGATTATACACATCCTGTTCAAGGATGAGGCCATGGTCTGGAACAAGGTGCGGGTCCAGGTGACGCGCACCACCGAGAGCAGCATCTTTACCGAGTTTCCCTCAATCCTGTTTCGCCTTCAGCGCCGGTCCAATTACCGGGTTGGCGTGCCCAACGGCAGCACGGTTATGTTCATGCATAAAAATGAAATGCGTCAGGGGTTCCAGGTCATTGATGTCAGCGCCAACGGTATTTTTGTCTCTACGGAAAAGTTTGCTCCCCTTGAGCCGGGGGATGTTCTTCTTGATCTGGCCGTGTTTTTTCCAGGGGCTGGAACCGGATTGAGCGCAGGCACCTATATGAACATCAGCAAGGCAAAGGTAATGCGGGCAAGCCGGGGAGACAATAAAAAATATTGTTACGGTATCCTTTTTGATCTGACCAAGGGCGAAGAGGAAGCGTTGCTCCAGTATGTGCGGTTGCGGGAACGGGAGCTGTTGCGCAAAGGGATGTTTTGATTTTTGCGTTCCTGGGCAAGAGCGGTTAGGTGATGCGCCACAAGAGCTTGCGGGAACGGGGCCCGTCAAACTCGCAGAAGAAGATTTTCTGCCAAGTGCCCAGCTGCAACCGGCCATTTTCAATAAAGACCGTTACCGAGCTGCCGACAAGCGAGGCCATGACATGGGCCCGAGAGTTGCCTTCCTGGTGTTGGTAAGGAAGCTGCGGCACGATTTTTTGCAGCGCGGCAAGGATATCGGTCTGCACGTCGGGGTCTGCCCCTTCGTTTATGGTCAGCCCCGCAGTGGTATGTGGGTTGTACACATGGCAGACGCCATCAACAATGGTGCTTGCGGTTACGGCCTTTTGGATCTGGGCGGTGATGTCGGAAAACTGCATGGCCGTCGAGGTGGAAACGGCAAGGGTTCCTGCTGGCATGGAAAACCTCCTTGGTAAAGCGAAGGGGCACAGGGTAAGCCGCCATGTGCAAATAATCATGCCGTCACGAGGCAAGAGCGGCGCCTAAGTTCTGCAAGAAAATTGTACGGTTATGACTATAATAGATTGCGGAACGTGTCAAATTGATTATAGAGCGGATTGGGTAAAAATATGGAAGGGTGGCTATGGTAGAGAACGTTTTTAAAAATCTTCGCTGGCTCGGTCATGACGCTTTTCTGCTGCGGGCCGGGGGTAAGAGTATCTATTTCGACCCCTTTAAGCTTGGTCCGGGTCTGCCGCCCGCCGATATCATCTGTATCTCCCATGCGCATTACGACCACTGCTCTCCCGCCGATGTGCTCACGATCCAGCAGCCTTCCACCCTCATTGCTACCGAGCCGCAGGCTGCGGCAAAACTTACGGGGAAGATCATAGCCCTTGCCCCGGGCGAGCGGCGCGAGGTGGAGGGCATCACCATCGAGACGGTTCCCGCGTACAACACCAACAAGCAGTTTCATCCCCAGGCCAACCGCTGGCTGGGGTTTATCCTCACCGTTGACGGCGTGCGGGTGTACCATGCCGGGGACACCGATTATACCCCGGAGATGAGCAATGTCCGGGCGGATATCGCCCTGCTGCCGGTTTCCGGCACCTATGTGATGACCGCCGAGGAAGCGGCGCAGGCGGCCATTGCCATCGGACCTAAAATCGCGGTGCCCATGCATTATGGCGCCGTGGTCGGGACAAGCGATGATGCGAATCGCTTTGCCGCAGCGCTTGCCGGCAAGGTACGGGTGGAAATCCTTGGCCGCGGATAATTCGCAATATTTCCCGGTGTGCCTCAAGATTGCCGGGCGGCAATGTGTGGTCATCGGCGGCGGCCGGGTCGGCGAGCGCAAGGTGCAAGGGCTGCTGGCCCATGGCGCGTTGGTCCGGGTGATCAGCCCCGAGTTGAGCGAAGCGCTTTCCGCCCTGCTGCGGGCCGGGACGATTGACTGGCTGGACCGCTCGTATCAGGAAGGGGATTTGGCCGGGGCTTTTCTGGTTATTGCCGCCACCGATGATCCGGCGGTGCAGGAGCGGATTCACGCCGAGGCCGAAGCGCGCAACATCCTGCTCAATGTGGCGGATGTGCCGAAATGGTGTAATTTTATCCTTCCGGCCACGGCGCGGCGGGGAGACCTGTCCATTTCCGTCTCCACCGCCGGAAAAAGCCCGGCTCTGGCCAGCGCTCTGCGTCAGGCGCTGGAGGTCCAGTTTGGCCCGGAATATGGGGCATTGGTGAATATCCTCGGGGCGCTGCGGGACACTGTCCTGGCCAGCGGCAGGCCGCACGCGGAAAACAAGGCGATTTTTGCCCGGCTGGCCGACCCCGAGATGGCGGCCTGGATTAAAGACGGCCTCTGGCAAAAGCTTGCCGCCCATATTCAGGAAGTCTTGGGCCCGGATGTTCCCCTTGACTGCTTGGAGGCGGCCCGGCAGGAATACCAGCAACTTTCAGGAGCGACGCGATGACCCTGTTTTTTCAACTCACCCTGTATCTGTACCTTCTGGCCACCGCAGTGTATGTGGTCCATTTTCTCTCCCAGCACAAACAGGTGCGGGCCGTTGCCAGGGCGATTCTTTTCGCAGGCGGCATCCTGCATACCGTATATTTCGTTGTCCGGTATATTGCCGCCGGGCATACCCCCCTGACCAGCAGCCATGAAGCGGTTTCCTTTTTTGCCTGGTCCATAACCTGGGCTTTTTTGTCCTTCTGGTGGCGGTATCGGGTGAAAAACTTTGGCGTCTTTGTTTCGCCGCTCATTTCTCTTTTGATGCTGATCGCCGCTTTTTCCTCCCAGGAGATGGCGCCGTTGCCCCCGGCCCTGAGAAGCAACTGGCTTCCGGTGCATGCCAGCATCGCCATCATGGCCAACGGTTTTCTGGCCCTGGCTTTCTGCGGCGGGGTCATGTACCTGCTCCAGGAGCGGGAGATCAAGAAGAAGAAATTCGGGATATTCTATAGCCGGTTGCCCTCCCTGGAGGCGCTTGATAATCTCAACCAGCATTGCCTGGCCCTGGGTTTTCTCCTCTTGACCCTGGGGATCATTACCGGTTCCGTCTGGGCAAAGCAGGCCTGGGGGGCATACTGGCAATGGGACCCCAAGGAAACCTGGTCGCTGATCACCTGGCTCATCTATGCGGCCATTCTGCACCAGCGGCTCACCATGGGTTGGCGGCGGAGGCGGGCGGCGATCATGGCCATTGCCGGGTTTGCCGCAGTCCTTTTCACCCTCTGGGGTGTGACCTATCTCTTGGGAGGCGTGCATTCCTATGTTGGCTGAGAGTATCGTCATCATCGGCGTCAATCATAAGACCGCTCCGGTGGCGGTGCGGGAGAAGCTGGCCTTTTCCGGGGATTGCGCCGGGCCGCTGCTGACGTTGATGAACATCGAAGGTTGCCAGGAGTGTTGTTTTCTCTCCACCTGCAACCGGGTGGAGGTTCTCTTTGTGGCCAGCGACCCGGCCGCGGCAGCGGTGGCCGTGCGCGGCTTTCTTTTTGCCAAGAGCGGTCTTGCCGATGCCGAAGCCCAGCAGTACAGCTATCTGTATCAGGGCATGGATGCGGTTGATCATCTGTACCATGTGGCGACCAGCCTTGATTCCATGGTGGTGGGGGAACCCCAGATTCTTGGGCAATTGAAGCAGGCTTACCGCGAAGCGTTGGAGCAGAAAACCACCGGCGTCATCCTCAACCGGCTGCTGCATAAATCATTTTCCGTGGCAAAAAGGGTGCGCACTGAAACGAATATCGGCGGCAGCGCGGTTTCCATCAGCTATGCGGCGGTGCAGTTGGCAAAAAAGATTCTTGGGAACCTACAGGACAAGTCTGTGCTCCTGGTGGGGGCCGGGGAGATGGCCGAGCTGGCCGCCGAGCATCTGGTTCGGCAGGGGATCGGCCGGGTCATCGTGGCCAACCGGACCTTGGAGCGGGCGGTCAAGCTGGCCCAACGGTTTAACGGCACCGCCGTGGGCTTGGCCGAATTGACCACCCAACTGGCGGAGGTTGATATCCTGGTCAGCTCCACCGGGGCTACCGACCTGATTCTTACCAAGGATCAGGTGAAGCCGCTCATGCGGCAGCGGAAAAACAGGCCGCTCTTTCTGATTGATATCGCGGTGCCGCGCGACCTTGACCCGGAACTCAATGATTTGGACAATGTTTACCTCTATGACATCGACGACCTGAAAAACGTGGTCGATGTGAACAAGGCTGAGCGGGAAAAGGAGGCGCTGCGGGCGGAAGGCATTGTCGCCGAGGAGGTGGTCAAGTTCGGGCAGTGGTTGGAAGGCATGGATCTGGCCCCCATCATCACGGCCATCCGGCAAAAGGCCAACACCATCCGCGAGGCTGAAGTCGCCAAGACCCTGGCGACCCTGAAATCTCTTTCGGAAAACGAGCGGCGGTCGGTGGAGATGCTGGCCAACGCCATTGTCAACAAGTTGCTGCATGAACCCATGGTTTTCCTGAAAAACAACGCCCCCCACGACGATCCACAGCTCAAGCTGGCTTTTGTCCGGCAGTTGTTCGGCCTTGACAAGGAATCTTCGGATCAGTAACCGCCTTGGGAAAATGTTTGACATGTCGCATGGCTCTGAGTAATATAGCGAGCTTTGTTGCTGGGCGGATTTTTTTGCGATTTCGGCGTTTGCTTCGTAAGGGTGCGTGACGCAAGGCTCCAGCTGCTGCAAGACAGCAAAAATGTGAGGTCGGCCAACCAGAGGCCGTAATAGAAGAGAAAAAGGAAGACGATCATGAGCAAGAGAACTTTTCAGCCCAGTAACCTCAAAAGGCACCGCACCCATGGCTTCAGGGCCAGAATGCAGACAAAAAACGGACGGGCCGTCATCAACCGTCGTCGGGCCAAGGGCCGGAAGCGGTTGACTGTCTAATCCGGCTCGGACGAGAGTTCCCGCGCGCAGCATGAAAGCCCAGTCCCTTCCCAAGGCCAGGTTGCTGGTCAAGCCCTGGCAGTACAAGTTGGTTTACGAGCAGGGGAAAAGGGTGCGTGGTCACAACTTCAGCCTGATCTATTTATCGAACAGCACCGCAGGCAACCGGCTGGGAATCAGTATCCACGGAGTACGGCAGGCGGTGCAGCGGAACAGGCTCAAAAGGATTATCCGGGAATTTTTTCGCCACAATCAAGCATTTATTGAGCCTTTTTCCGACGTGGTTTTTGCCGTGCGGCCTGGGTTTGTTCCAGACTCCCCTCGGGAGGTAGCGTCGGCTGTCGGTGCTCTTCTTGCCAGGCGTATGGTTGGTGGAAAGGGAACAGGTCCGGGCGAAGAGGCATTGAAGGTTTCGTGATATTTTTATGGTCGCCATGTTTCTGGTGGGGGAAGAAGGTCTCTCCCCCCTTCAGAAAAGGGATTGATGTGAAAAAATTTTTTATTGCCCTGATACGGTGCTACCAGCTGTGTATCTCTCCGCTTTTCGCGCCGGCCTGCCGTTTTTCTCCCACCTGCTCACAGTATGCCATAGAGGCCCTTGCCCACCACGGAACGGTTCGGGGCCTGTATCTTTCCCTGCGTCGTATTCTTCGATGCCATCCTTTTCATCCCGGCGGGCTTGATCCTGTGGACAAATCTTTTTGAGGCAACAGTAGCTGGCGTAGTCTCCGGGTGCTTCAGGTCTGCACCTAACTATATAGAGCCTGACAAGGATCGATTTCATGGAAACACAGAGAATTTTTTTGGCCATTTTTCTTTCTTTGGCCATCTTGCTTGGGTACCAGTATTTTTTTGTTCCCACTCCCCCTCCGGTCACGGAAAGCACTGTCGCATCTTCCCCAAAAAACGATACGGCCGAGGAGAAGGGTGTCGCTAACGCGCCCGCTCCCGTTACTGCGGCAAGCCTGTCGGCTGCCTTGCCTGCCGGTGCTACCATCAAGCAAGGGCGCGAGATTCCGGTGACAACCAGCCTGTACTCGGCGGTGGTGACGGAGTCGGGCGGCATGGTGAAAAGTTTTCAATTGAAGGATTACCGGGAGGCCCTGGCCAAGGATTCCGGCAATAAAGAGCTTCTCCAGCCAAAGGGTGGCGACAATCTGCCCCTGAATTTTTCCTGGGGGGTTGAGCCGGGCAGCATCCCTCCGGTGGTGTATGAGGCTGCTCCCGTTAAGGAGGAGCAAGATGGCGCGGTCCTGACCATGCGGGGCAAGTTGCCCTCGGGGCTTGAGATCGTTCGCACCATGCGCTTCCTTGACCAGCAGTATCTGGTGGAGCTGACCATCGATGTGGTCAATCACACGACCACCCCCCTCCAGGGCGCCCCGTATCTGACCCTTGATAACCGGCCGTTTTCCCATGAAAAACAGATGGTTTTTGTCGGCCCCGCTGTTTTGCACGATGGGGTGCTGGAGGAAATCAAGGCCGACGATTTGAAAAAGGGTGGCAGAAGCTTCACCGGCAAGATCGGTTGGGCAGCCTACGAGGATAATTATTTCCTGTGCGGCATTGTCCCGCGCACCGGCGAACAGCACACGGCCCATTTTTCCCTCCAGGAGGAAAACCGGGTGACCACGGTGCTGGCCGGGGCCAGTGATGTCATCCCGCCCGGTCAGCGGCAGCAATACACCTATTCGGTGTACTTCGGACCCAAGACCATGGAGGCGCTCAAATCGGTCGGTCACGAACTGGAACGCAGCATCAATTTCGGCTGGTTTGACGTGATGGCCAAGCCGACCCTCTATATGCTCAAATTTCTCCATGGCTATGTGGGCAACTACGGGCTGGCCATCATTTTGGTGACCGTGCTGATCAAGTTGCTTTTCTGGCCGGTTTCCCAAAAAGGCATGAAGTCCATGAAGACCATGCAGAAGCTACAGCCCAAGATGGCCAAGCTGCGGGAGAAATACAAGGACGACAAGCAACTACAGCAGCAGGAAATGATTAAGCTGTACCAAACCTATAAGGTAAATCCGGTGGGTGGCTGTCTGCCCATGGTCATCCAGATTCCGGTATTTTTTGCCCTGTATAAGGTGCTGCTCCAAACCATTGAGCTGCGGCATGCGCCTTTCTTTCTCTGGATCATGGATCTGTCCGCGCCGGATCGGTTGTTTATCGGCTTTGACCTCCCGTTTGTCGGGGGAATCCCGGTGTTGACCCTGCTGATGGGGGCAACCATGTTTTTGCAGCAGAAGATGACCCCGGCCACCGGGGACCCTACCCAGCAGAAGGTCATGATGTTCATGCCGGTGATCTTTACCTTCATGTTCCTCAATTTTGCTTCAGGGTTGGTTTTGTACTGGTTTGTAAACAATCTGCTGTCCATTGGTCAGCAGTACCTCGTTAACCGGCATGAGGCCGCGTAAAGGGTTGAGTTAAGTAGCGCGCAAGGGGCTGCCCCTGGGCCACAGTTGCCAAGAGAATATGCCGGGCTGCCAGAGAACGGCCTGAGATGGAGGAGTCACACGATGTCTGCCAAGATGGAATATAAGGGAACGGATGTGGAAGAGGCGATCGGCAATGCCTGCGCGGCGTTGAATGTGCCCCGGGAAGAGCTTGATATCCGCATAATCTCCACCGGTTCCACCGGGATTTTCGGCTTGGGCCGGAAAAAAGCGGCGGTGCAGGTGACTCTCAAAAAAGAGGGTGGGCACGAGCAGAGGCGATCGGCTCCGGAGAAAAAAGCGAGTACGCCAAGGGCCAGGTCTGAAAAGCCCGCTTCGGAAAGAAAACCGAGTGCGCCGAGGGCCAGAGTGGAACGGTCTGTTGACAGCGATGAGCCGGCGGAGGAGGTGGTGGGAGATCCTGTCACCCCAGAGGAGATGGAGGCAATCCGAGCGGATATCGCCAAGATTCTGGAACTCATGGGCTGCCCTTCGGAAATCAGCATGGAGCAGGATCAGAACAACAAGGTCCATGCCAAGATCACCGGAGAGTTTGTTGAGATCCTTGTCGGGCCGGAGGGGCAGACCCTTGACGGTCTTCAGTATGTGTTGCGCAAGATCATCACCAGAAAATTCCCGCAGAAGGTTCTTTTTTCCCTTGATGCCGCAGGGTTTCGGGAGAACCGGATGGGAGAACTCCAAGAGCGGGCTGTGCGCTTGGCCCAGGAAGTCAAGGAAACCGGCAAAACCCGAACCATCCCCGCCATTAACCCGGCGGAAAGACGCATGGTGCACATGGCCTTGCAGGATGACACCGATATCCGGAGCCGCAGCGTGGGAGAAGGGTTGTTTAAAAAAGTGCTCATCTACCTGCCAGGGAAAGGGCGGCGGCGTTCTCCCCGAAAAAAGAAGAGCGGAGAAAAGAGCCCGGAGTAATAGTCCTGGAAAAGAGTGAGAAGACGCAGGTTTGTACCAGGCAACCAGCAGAGCAACAACCTGTGTGAGTGTGGCTTGTTGCAGTCTGCGCTTAGCAACGATTTCATCAAAAGCAGTTCACCGGTTCAGTCAGATATGATGCTGGCCGGTGGTGTCGCCGGATTTCACAAGGCAAGGAACATGTGGCATGCGTGATTTCTCGGATTTCAACGAGGCGACCATTGCCGCCATAGCGACGCCGCCCGGCGCCGGTGGCATCGGCATCATCCGGGTGAGCGGCCCCCAGTCCCACGCAATTCTTCGCCAGATTTTTCAACCGAAAACCCCCCCGCAAAAATTCATAAGCCACAGGCTCTATTTGGGCGCCATTGTTCATCCGAAAACCCGGCTGGTCATTGACGAGGTGCTGGCCGTATACATGCGGGCGCCCCAAACCTACACCAGGGAAGATGTGGTGGAAATCCACGGACACGGCAGTTATCTGCTGCTGCAGGAGATCCTTGCCCTGATCGTGACCTTCTCGGCCACCCGCCTGGCAGACCCCGGGGAATTCACCAAGCGGGCCTTTCTCAATGGCCGGATCGATCTGACCCAGGCGGAGGCGGTTGCCGAACTACTGGGCGCCAAAACGAGAGAGGGCGCCAACCTTGCGGTGAGTCAGCTCCGCGGGGGATTGCATGGGGAGATCTGGAAAATTCGTGACGCGCTGGTCGCGGTTCGTGCTATCATTGAGGTAGCCATTGATTTCCCCGATGAAGAGGTGGATATCCTCGACACCCCTGTGCTGAAGGCCAGACTGGCACGGGAGGCCGAAGAACCCCTGGCCCGATTATTGGCCAGGGCCGACGGGGGAAAAATCATCAGGGAGGGGGTCTCCGTGGTCATTCTCGGCAGGCCCAATGTCGGTAAATCCAGCCTGCTCAACTGTCTTCTTAGGGAAGAACGGGCCATAGTCACGGATCTTCCCGGTACAACCCGGGACACCATTGAGGAGTGTCTGGACATCAAAGGGGTGCCGGTGCGCATTATCGATACCGCTGGCATCCGGGAAACCGTTGAAGCGGTAGAAGAAATCGGCATTCGCCGGGCCCGGAAAAAACTGGAAGAGGCAGACCTGGTCTTGCTGGTTCTTGACGGTGTAGAAGGGTTGCAGGTTGAAGACCGCACCCTGTTTGAGGTGACTGCGGACAAAAAGGTCGTGGTGGTGGTCAATAAGATCGACCGAGCGCCATCCCTAGATCTTGGCCTATATGCAGCCAATTTCTCCGGGACACCGGTTGTCGCCATCTCCGCCACAACCGGCGAGGGCATCCACAGCCTTGAGGATGCAGTGTACGAGTCCGCCACCGGAGGACAGGGCCTTCAGGATCCGTGGATTGCCGCACCGAATGTACGGCATGCGGTAGCCTTGCAGCGAGCCCTTGTGGCGGTGCAGCAGGTAGGGGGAGGGCTGGCCGCAGATCTGCCACCGGACCTTCTGGCCATTGATCTTCAAGCCGCCCTGGCTTTTCTTGGCGACATTATCGGAGAAACAACCACGGACGATGTACTGGATATGATTTTTGCGGAGTTTTGTCTCGGCAAATAGCGGACATAACCTTAGAGCAGTAGTGCAACGGCGAAGGAAAAGTCATGGCCTCGGGGAAAAAACACAAAGAGATCGATATTGATGAACAGATTGAATTCCTGAAAAAGGTGATTTTTTTTCATGGGTTTGATGATCATGAACTCAAGCAATTTCTCCAGGTAAGCAAATGGCTCCGGGTTCCTCCCAATACTGTGATCATCAAGGAAAACACAACCGAACGGGCTTTTTATATTCTGGTAAGGGGCGAGGTCCGGGTTGAAAAACGGTTACCGGAAAAAACAAAGCCCATTCAACTCACCACCCTTACCACCGGGGATTGTTTCGGGGAAATGGCCCTG
>Ga0172379_10011806_pt1 | contig 10334 bp, 13 predicted proteins | sample GrowelOW334metaG_FD_119756 | JGI IMG/M metagenome (GOLD analysis project Ga0172379, IMG submission 119756) | Groundwater microbial communities from an aquifer near a municipal landfill in Southern Ontario, Canada - Groundwater well OW334 metaG | ecosystem: Environmental > Aquatic > Deep...
ATTTACCAGGACCCTCAAGCTAGGCATGAAAGGTGCCGACGTGAAGAACCTGCAGGTATTTCTCAATGCCCAGGGATTCACCGTATCATCCTCCGGATCGGGCTCAAAAGGCCAGGAAACGTCATATTTCGGGCCAGCCACGTATAGAGCCCTGATCAGATTCCAGGAGGCTAATGCTTCATCTGTTCTGGCTCCGTCCGGACTGACTAATGGAACGGGATATTTCGGCCCGGCGACCATGAAGAAGGCCAATAGCCTGATAACAGTACAATAACCATGTAGCCCGGGAATGCCGATTCGGCGCTCCGCTATTGACTTTAATCATCCCTTTCTGCTAATATCACTAACGCGTCCTTATACGCAATGGATACTGCTCCCAAACCTAAAAATCCAGCTACAGGCAAGGTCGTCGAGGCTCTGCCGAACACGCTGTTTAGGGTAGAGATCGACAATACCAAAGAAGTCATACTGGCATATCTTGCCGGAAAAATGCGAATGAACCGCATCCGCGTTCTTATTGGTGATAGCGTCGAATTGGAGTTGGATCCTTACGGAGGCCGTGCCCGCATCACGCGGCGCCTATAATATATAGAGCAAATATACAATGAGAGTCAAAGCCGCAGTAAAGCGCATCTGTCCGAAATGTACGGTCGTCCGCAGGGGAGGATACGTTTATGTGACATGCAAAGGCAATCCGCGGCATAAGCAGAGACAGGGATAATATTTTCATCATGCGCATCCTAGGAATAACACTACCGGAAAACAAGAGGATAGAATTCGCCCTTACGGCGATCTATGGCGTGGGACATTCGAGGGCTAGGCATATCTTGCTGAAGGCCAAGGTAGACGGCGCGATCAAGCCGAAGGATCTGACGGTAGATCAAGAAAACTCCATCCGCAAGCTCGTCGAAAGCTTCAAGATCGAAGGCGATCTCAAGCGCGAAGTGGCCGGTAACATCAAGCGCCTCAAGGACATCAAGGCGTATCGCGGCAACCGCCACGCCAGGCACTTGCCGGCGCGCGGACAGAGGACCAAGACCAATTCCAGGACAGTGAGAGGTAATGTCAGAAAGACCATGGGATCGGGCAAGAGGAAGGAAGAGAAGAAATAATAAACAAATCATATGGGTAAAAAAAGGATCGTTACAACTGAAGAAGCAGCCTCGACAGACGGAAAGTCGAAGGCTCCAGCCGTTTCCTCCAAGAAGCGCGTTGATTCTGGCATCCTGCATGTCCAGTCTACCTATAACAACACCAAAGTCATGGTAACCGACAAAGCCGGCAACGCCCTGATGTGGGGATCGAGCGGCGGCGCGGGATTTCGCGGCGCAAAGAAAGGCACTCCGTTTGCAGCGGCGAAAGTCGGCGAGGCGCTGGCTCTGAAAGCGCAGAATCTCGGCATGAAGGAGGTGGATGTCGTCGTGAAAGGCGTAGGATCCGGCAGGGAATCAGCCATCCGCGGCTTTATCAGCAAAGGCATAGCCGTTACGTCCATCAAGGATGCTACGCCAGTGCCATTCAATGGGCCCCAACCCAAAAAGCCGCGCCGCGTTTAATACACTCATATGAAAATAGGACCACGATATAAAAAAGCAAGATATCTAGGAGCGCCGATCTTCCGCAAGACGCAGACGCCTAAATACGCCATGCGCGCCCAGCGCAAGGCCAAGACCATGGGCGGCCATCGCCGCGGGGCAAAGAGCGAATACGGCAAGCAGATGATGGAAAAGCAGAAGGCCCGTTTCAGCTACGGCGTTTCCGGAAAGCAATTCACTAAATACGTCAAGCAAGCTCTGAAGACGCAGGGAGACAACGGCAAGAACCTCATTTCGATATTGGAAGGGCGTCTCGACAACGTCGTCGTCAGAGCCGGATTCGCGCCGACCAGATCGGCCGGACGCCAGATGGTCTCGCACGGCCATATCATCCTGAACGGCAAGAAAGTTACCGTGCCTTCATGCGAGGTTAGGCCGGGAGATGTCCTTGGCATCCGCGACGGCAGCAAAGGGAAGGCCGTTTTTGCCGGTTTGGACGAAGGATTGAAGACAGTGAAATGCCCGCCATGGATGACCGTGGACCAGAAGGAGAAGAAGATCACCATAACCGCCGCGCCGGCAGCGGATGCGGATGAGCTCCTCTTTGATGTCGGACAAGTGCTGGAGTTCTACACGCGCTAGACAACGTATTGTTTTTAATGTATCATTAATCGCCTATTTTATAATCATAAAAAACATGACCTACGACGTCGTTCTTCCAACAAAACCTAAGGTTATCCGCGAGGACAAGACCAGCGGAACTTATGAGATTGACGGCCTGTACCCTGGATATGGACACACGCTCGGCAATTCGTTGCGCCGCATCATCCTGTCGTCTCTTCCTGGTGCAGCCATAACCAAAGTCAAGATCAAAGGCGTAGAACATGAGTTCTCCACCATAGACGGAGTCAAGGAAGACGTCATCGTTATCTTGTTGAGCCTGAAGAAGATCCGCATCCGCCTGGATACTGACGAGCCGCAACTGCTCACCCTCAAAGCTAAAGGCATAAAAGAGCTGACGGGCAAGGATATAGAGGTTCCAGGTCAGGCCGAGATCTTGAATCCTGATCTGCACATCGCCTCTCTCACGGAGAAAGGCGCGGAATTGGACATCGAGCTCACCGTCGAAAAAGGCCTCGGATATGTTTCCAAGGAGATTATCCAGAAAGACCGCGTCGATATCGGCTCTATCACTTTGGACGCCGCTTTTTCTCCCATCCGTAAAGCCAATTATGAAGTCGAGAATATGCGTGTAGGCGATCGCACCGATTTCAACCGCATCCGCTTGATCATCGAAACGGATGGCACTATCACCCCTCATGAAGCTCTGGAGAAGTCCATCTCTCTCATGATAAACCAGCTCAAGGCCATCGTCGGATTCAAGGAAGAAGAGAAGTCTGAAGATGCTTCGGCCAAGAAAGCCAATAAAGCTGAAGGCGATGGAACAGCTGCCGAAGAGCCCGGCAAAGCTCCGGAGAAAGCCGAGCTCGACAATGAGCTTTCGAAGACCCGCATAGATTCTTTGGGGCTCTCTCCGCGCACCGCCAAAGCTCTGGCTAACGGCAATATCCGCACACTGGGCGGGCTAGCCAGGAAGAAGGAGTCCGACATCATGGATGTTGACGGCCTGGGCTCGAAAGGCATGCAGGAGATCAAGAAATTATTGGCGCAATACGGCATAACGCTGAAGCAGTAGATAGATCAGAGCCTAGACCACAATAACATGAGACATCATTCAAATGTAAGAAAATTCGGCAGAGAGACCAATCAGAGACATGCTCTTATGAGGTCTTTGGCGCGCAATCTCATCAGAGATTCGCAGATACGCACGACGACCGCCAAGGCCAAGGAATTGCGCCCGTTCGTCGAGAAGCTGGTTACCAAAGCCAAGACCGGCACTGTCGCTTCAAGACGGCTGGTGAATTCCCGCATCCACAGTGCTCCGGAGACGAAGAAGCTTTTTGATACCATCGCCGCCAAGTACAAGGACCGCAAGGGCGGATATATCCGCATTGTCAGCCTGCCGAATCGCGACCTTGACGGCAGCCCCATGTCTCTTATACAGTTCGTATAAATATCATGAAATACACCATAGACGCACAAGGCAAAAAGCTGGGAAGAGTCGCAAGCGAAGCGGCAGCCATTCTCATGGGCAAGAATTCTGTTTCTTTCGCCAAGAACAAAGTCGCCGTTTCCACCGTGGAGATCCTGAATACGAAGAGCGCGGATATCTCCGCCAAGAAGAAGGAGAAGGACATATACGTTACATATACCGGATTCCGCGGCGGCTTGAACAAAGAGACCCTGGGCCACCTCATCGCCAGGCGCGGCACGAAAGAGGCTTTCCATCGCGCCATCGAACGCATGTTGCCCAATAACAAGCTCCGCGACAAGAGGCTGAAGAATCTGATTATCAAAGAATAGCTTACGATACATGACTCCAACCACTGCAACAAAAAAATACTTCGAAGCCGTCGGCCGCCGGAAGACCGCCATCGCCCGCGTGCGCCTGTTCCCGGGGACGAAGGCCGGATATGAGGTCAACGGCAAATCTCTCGAAGAATATTTTCCGGTAAAGGAGATGCAGCTTACGGCCTCAGAAGCTATCGCCAATGCCAAGGCCGGCGAAAAATTCCATGTTACGGTCAAGCTCGTCGGCGGAGGCATCTCGGCCCAATCGGAAGCCATGCGCCACGGCGTTGCCCGCGCTCTTTTGGAATATGACATACAGATGCGCAGTACGTTGAAGAAGCTCGGCTTCCTGAAGCGCGATCCCCGTGCCAAGGAGCGTCGCAAGTTCGGCTTCAAGAAAGCCCGCAAATCTCCGCAATGGTCAAAGCGCTAGCTCTTCGAGTCTGAGACTCTCAGAGTCGAAGACGTAGACCGTGAGGGTAATGTTTGAATGGTCGAAGCACTACTGAGGTGCGGCTTCCTCAAAATACGCCGCAAGGAGCTTGTTGCACGTTCTCACACTTCCGCTCTGTGGAAGTGGGGGGGCGTGCGCCTACAGAAGGAGCTTATTATATTCCGAAGCAGGATTGAGGAAATGGCTGTGTAGGGTTGTACTATAGAAAAGGCAGGGGATATCGGTGGGGATAACTGGTGGATACCTTTGTGCTAAAATCTAAGTAATATGCAGCGGATCAAAATATCATATCTAGGTAGAGCAGGTATCTCATACGGCCTTGCGATTGTTTCATTGTTTGGCTATATAGGCTTTACGAATTACATTATGACCCGCATGTCGAATAATTATCCACAGACGATATCCATTGCTAGCGGCTTGCCATTTTGGCACCCGTCTCATACCACTTTAATTATTCAATGGTGCCTGCTACCTCTTGCCATGTTGTTTTCGCTTTTAGGATTTATATTCTGTATTAAGAATATCAGAAGCCGAGAAAATATAGTGACCTCTATACTGCTAGCTGTAGTGGGTGTATTGTTTTCAGTTTTTTTCTTCTATATGGGCTTTATGAATTTCTTTTGGATTCTCTAAGTAGGATCACTAAAAATACAGTAGCGCGTAAGCTGACTGTGGACAACGCCGGTTCAATGAGAAACATCTGTGATATACTAGTGCCATCACTTTCTTTAATGATTGAGTGACCAATTATATGAAAAAAATAAATTCATCCGTATCAGTTGCGTTGTATGTAATTGCGATTATAAATTTTATTCTACCGAGTTCGGTGTTCTATTATGAATATGAATTACTCGGGAAAAGTATTTCTCCATTTTGGATTACTGTAATTATATTAGTTATCGGTCTATATTTTGCGTACAGAGGTAAAAAATCAAATGAATCTAAGGGCTTTAATAACGCAGTTACAATAGTTGGAATAGTGTTACTGGCGCTTACTCTTCTCTATTTTGTTCTTTTTGCTGGTTTATAAAAAAGGGCTTGCGCTTGCAAGCCCTGTGGGCCACTATCTATAGGGAACTAGTACGGCGCAACCGCCCGATAAAACCTCATCGGGTAGTTTGTCGAATCCTGATCAGAGAAACTGACCACACCATTGATGTTTTGAAGAACAGCGATCTGTGTCCAGTTGGTACTGGCAAGGTTCGTTGAGGCTTGGAGACCATAATCAAACCCAGCCTGCCCTGTAAGCTGCCATACGATTGCGCCGTTCACTGTATTTGTTGTTGCCGACAATGAGAACGGCTGTGTCACGCCTTGCTGGCTTAACACGACGTTTGTTATCACGACTGTTGACTGCACATTGGTAAACGGATCGAGCCGGAAGCTAAGCACATGAGTGCTGTTGCTTTCGGTGACAGGGAAGTGTAGCGAGTAATGCGCCGAACCCTGTCCGATTGTCCGTTCGTCCAAAGTGCCGATCGTGTCTGAATCCCATAATACCGACAACAATCCTGCAGCTCCTACGCCAGTGCTCGTAAAGTTGGCGTCGAAGGAAAGCAGATTAGCTGGATCAGTGTTGGTAGGGACGATGCTCAACCATGCTGGTGAGCCAGTGATAAGCGTAAGCGTGCCGCCACTTGTGGTGATCGTTCCGCTCGTGCTTTGAGCCGCTTTCGGCGATGCTGTGAAGTCAATGTGAATGCCCGCTGTTGCAGCGACGGCTCCGAGAAGGCTACATGATTGCGGTTGAGTTCCGAGAACCCTTACCGAATTCACGTTGCCTACAGGATAGGTCGTGGGTGCATTTGGCCAGCCACCGGCTTCTATGCTTAACGGGAATCCAAAGCCTGCGTAGTCTGACGTAACAGTTCCGGTGATCGTGTTCTCATAGAAGTCATGCGACCAACCATGAGACGCCGCAACCAATGAACATGCTACGTATCCACTCAAACCCGTGAACAGGCCGGAGTTGCCGACGCTTGGATCGAGAGCGGTCACATCTACGTTGTATGCCGAATTTAACGGCTGATCCGTAAACTTTCCTCCCCCCACATCAATATCTCCGTGAGAGGAATATCGCTCTGACCAGTCCGCACCATTTCCGTACACGGATGCTTCTGCAAGGTCGAAACCGACGAACGGATCGAGGAACGTGCACTGAACAACTATACTGGGTGCCCGTCCCTTGATGACTTCTGTTGCGACTTGAATGAGTTTCGCTCCAGCACTATGTGAGATGAGATGAACTTTTGTCCATCCCTGATTGACAATGCTATTGCCGAGGTTAACACCTTCTTGTGATGCCTCGTCGAGTGCACTGCCTGGTGATAGCACACTACTGTTAGCTTCCCAGTAGTATCCATATACTTGCCAGTCAGTAATACTATGGCCGGTGAAGTATGAGCTAATGGAATTAGACATCGTGTCTATCCATGATTGATTAGGGAACAACCTCGTCCACCCGTGAGTGATAAGCACCAAGCCATTTTTTGTAGAGTCCTTGGTTGGGGGAATCCCATATACTTTTGCTGTCGGCTGTGTCGCCACGGCCGTTTTCCATTCCGGCGTACTAGGAGCAAGGACAATGCGGAATCCGATGTGAGAACTAGCAGTGCTCGGACTAACTCCAAGACGTGTCGCTGATCTCAATGAAACCCCATGATCTGCCCAGCTTCCGCCGCGCACAACACGAGTTGATCCCGAAGTCGGCCCTTGCGGGTCAACAACAGTACCGCTCGGATATGATCCGTAATAGTCTTGGCACCACTCTGCCACGTTGCCGTGGACATCGTAGAGGCCGAAACCATTAGCGTTATAGCTTCCAACGTCGGCCGTGATGTTGAGAAACGGCACTGTCGGGGTAGTGATGTTGATCGTGCCCAGAACAGAACCGTACTCGTAATGGTCGTCGAAGTTGGCATCACCGCCATGTATGGCTGTGCCAAAGTCGAAGGCTGCTGGAAAGCTCTGACTTTTGTTGCCGAGCTGATATGAGATAGTACCTGATCCATTGAAGGTACCCGATCCGTTGAATGTCATGCCGGGATTTGATACTGATCCCTTGAATATGCCATCAGTAGTCGTTGGCATACCGAACCAAATGCGACTGAATGTACCATAGGCGCTTCCCGACAGAGTGTATTCGTATTTCCCGTTGCCAAGTGACGCTGGTGTGACATTGTACATATGATAGCCGGATGCAGGTCCATTTCCTACGTGATCAAGCCAGAGGTATGTCGGCGGATTGCCGGAACTCATCGTAATTTGGACATAGGTGACATTTCCAAGATCCACCGAGGTCGGAACCGGAGTTGGCTGTGTAATGGCCAGGTTGTAGTCGCTGTTCGTTGCTCCATATAATGAACCTATGACGTATGTCCCGCCGCCGGTGTATGTCGAATTAGCACCCGATACATCAAGAAGTACTGTGGTGTTTTGTGCAGTCTTGCCAGCACGACAACTGTACTCCCACTCCGTTTCTGTCGGTAGACGAAATGCCCACGTGGACTGAATATGGCCATTGGCATGTTCCTGTGTCGTGAGAGCAGAACAGTATGCAACAGCCTGCGCATACGTCACATTTTCGACAGGACGATTGAGATCATCGGTAAATCCGTTGGCTGATTGAAACCAGCTCGGATTACTTCCCATGATTTGTTGGTACTCGTTTTGGGTGACTTCGTAATTGCCGATGTAGAAGGCATAGCTAATGATTGCAGTATGCTGAACTTCATCGCTATTGCGCTCCGCTTCTGTCGAGGGACTGCCCATGACGACTGTAGCATCAAGCCATGACATGTTTGCCTTGTCGCCCGGATTCAAAGCATAGGTGGCAGGGTCAAAGCTCATATGTGAGCGTACCGGCTGATCGCCCATAGCTACCAGATTGCTGATATACACCGGAGGGTAAATCTCGATCGGTATCTTGCTCGTGTTCACCTCATCCGTGATCTTGGCCAAGACCTGCGAGGCCGTAGGGATCGTGGTGAGGGCGTCTGCTTGTGCCAGCATACGTCCAAAGCCCGGCTTGCCAATGGCAGGCGGGGGAGGGTAGGCAACCGGCGGTGGTTTGACGGCGATCGGATTGATCGTACTGCTTGTTTGTCCAAGCACATACGCTACGGACGCTAAGGTTATGAGGGCAACTAGCCCTCCCATTGTTGCTTTAAGGGTATTGCCCTTCATATCTATCCTTATTTTGATGGTTTATTGCTTTGTCAAAGGCCGCACGCAACAGGCGCGAAGCCGAACTAATTGGTATTCATACATACCAGCAGAAAGAAGACGGAATGTCAACTATGGCAAGTATTTCTTCTTCTCGTTTTTGCGCGCTATCTGCTTTTATGCTAGTCTCCGCAATGGATGGAATGAACACAAGAACAGAAAGGCAACAATATGGTCATCAACATGCAGGCGCAGATAGGCCAAGCAGACCTGGGACTTTTCATCATCGTAGCGGCGATGGTGGGCATTGCCGCCATAATCGCGGTCGGCATCTTCCATAAAAAGAAGAAGATGCGGAGGGAGGAGTTCCGTCAGCATATAAAGAATATCTTGGACCAGAACGGGTGCGGTTGGGCGGAACAGTTATATCTGGAATGCTCATATCTTTCGAGATGGTACGGCTTTAGTCCTGAAAAAGACGCTGATTTTCCCGGAGATTTCAAAAAGCTAGGGGAAGAGGTCAGAGCCTCCATAGCCAGATGTGAGACAAGGATCAAAGAGAGCAAAGTGCCTTGAACGATCCGTACAGCCGATCATTGCCGTTATCAGAGCCGTGCACAGTCATTCTGTCCGGCTCTTTTTTATCGCCATTGTTGCCAAAAATATTTTTGGCAAGTATACTGATTCGACCATGAAGAAAGACGCCCCGAACGATTCTTTTGAGCTCGACGATTCAGTCGTGGCTGAAGAGAATGCGGTTGAAACCATAAAAAACCTCCGCGAAAAGCTCAAAAGATGCGAAGCTGAAAAGCAGGAATATCTGACCGGCTGGCAGCGCGCCAAAGCGGATATGATCAATGCCCGCAAACGCGATGAGGAAGATCGTAAAAATTTCGTAGCCTTCGCCAACGAGAATCTTATCTCAGAATTGATTCCCGTCCTGGAAAGCTTCGATATGGCCATCCATAATAAGGAAGTCTGGGAGAAAGTCGACAAAAACTGGCGTACGGGTGTTGAAGGCATTTTCATACAGCTCAAAAGGGCCTTGGCTGATAACGGGCTCAAAGAAATCGATCCTGCCAATGAAAGATACGATCACGCTCTCCATGAAGCCATTTCTTCCGAGCCGGTGTCAGACGAGAAGCTTGACCATGTGATAATCCAGGTTATCCAAAAAGGGTATTCTTTGAACGGCAAAGAGCTCAAGGCTCCGAAAGTAAAGGTAGGGGAATTCAAGAAGGCCGAATGATATCATTCTGGATTAAAGTCATGCACTCTTGAATTTCGCACCAAATCTGTTAAAATACCGGTATAATATGAATAGAATGATAACGACCTACAATCAGCCTCGTTTTCTGTCCCGCATCTTCACTGATGCTTCGGGCCGCAGGTTCCGTCTGACTTTCTTGGTCGCGGTTGTGAATGGAGAATTGAAAGGACGCCTGGTCTCCGCGGAGCCGCTTTCTTCTTCCGCCTTTTTTGACAATCTCCAGCTTGCTGGAAATACCGCCTCTGTAGACCGGCATTTTTGTCTGCCGATCTTTTGCACTGAAAATAAACCCGATACGCGATATATTCCCGCTCTCGCGCCGGTTGTTTCCCCATATTTTTCTTTGGAATTTCTCATAAATAGCCAACCTACCAGGGCGCCTGCCTATAAATAAAAATCGCCGGTCAGTTTTGCTGACCAGAGAAGTAGTTGTCTATCTTGATACATTATAGCACAGTTCGTCTTTAAAAGTCAAGTATTAAATAAGAGCTTGGTCTAA